>Ga0209006_10004383_pt1 | contig 12806 bp, 18 predicted proteins | sample JacPin_JW_Ref_O2_FD_188567 | JGI IMG/M metagenome (GOLD analysis project Ga0209006, IMG submission 188567) | Forest soil microbial communities from Algoma, Ontario, Canada - Jack Pine, Ontario site 1_JW_Ref_O2 (SPAdes) (version 2) | ecosystem: Environmental > Terrestrial > Soil > Boreal...
GGGGGGGGGTAGAACGACAATTGGGAGTGGGGAAGTCTCATAATGACAGCCATGTGTCAATTTCAATGGAGACATTTTTCGTCCGCAATGAGCTAAGATTATTTCCCACTGTACACCAGATAATCATATAACCATATTTTTTTTTGTATGATTCCGAAATAAAATATGTTTGTTCAGTATTCTTATTTTTTATCGCCCCTAAGATGACAGTGTGGAGAAGGAAATTTTTTTTGGAGACGCGACGATGGCAAGTGACGAAAACGTGGACGTGCGGGAGCAATCATCGACATGTAGCTGCTGTGGTGGCATCATACCAGCCGGAACGGTCTACTGGACGGAGACAGGTGAGTGTCCAGGTCATGTGGCCCTGTCTGGCCTGTGCGGAGCGATCCTCTGGGCGGAAGAGTAACGGCCCATGAGTCCGCCCTCCTCTCGGCCACCAGGAGGGCGGGAACGTGTATCGTTGTTTCTGTTGACGTCTGCGGGAGAAATCGTGGAAAACAAAATCTACTTGCTGAAAATCATCGGTCGTCAGGGTTTTGGCCCCATCGGGGGCTATCCGCCGACGACATGGAGGTATGTCGGGACGCGGAACGGGACGTGCATGATGGAGCACGTCAAGCATCCGTCCCAGAGCTCTGCCTACCCGGATCAGGGGGTGACAGTGGATGATGTGCTCAGGATAGTCGGGGTTAGCCGATGTGATCTAGCTGCCATGCGTTGACGGCCCATGAGTCCGCCCTCCTCTCGGCCAGGAGGGCGGGAACGTGTATCGTTGACCTGACCTGTATCGCCAAAAAAAGCGAGTGAAACTATGAGCACAAAAAAACCGCAACCGAAGCCCCAGCAAGCAGCATTCTCTCAGGACCGCATCGACGAGCTCAATGACCAGGTGGAGGGTCGCCGCCTGATGATCACCCGCATGATCCAGCAGGTGATCAGCGGCGTCAAGGTAGCCGCGTGCGTGTTTGGTCCAGGGGGGCATGGCAAGTCGTGGGCGGTCAAGCAAGAGCTTGACGCTCTCACCGGCAAGTCTTGGGTACACCACACTGGCACCTGCACACCGCGAGCGTTCTACGACTCGCTCGCGGCCAACCACAGCTCGCTCCACGTCTACGAGGACATGGAGCCGATCCTCAAGATCCCGCAGTACGCGGACATTCTCCGTCCACTCCTGGACGACGGGACGGACCAACGTGTCGGACACTGGGACATCAAGGGGGAGGAAGCCAGCTTCACTTTCAAGGGCGGGGTGGTCATAATCTGCAACGAGGACTTGAGCAAAAGCAAATCGCCCATCGGTGAGGCCCTGAAGAGCCGCGTAAAGCCCGTTAGGTGGGAGCTTAACATGGAGGAGATTATGGCGGTTATGAAAAAGATGGCCGATGCTGGCTACTCTCGTCGAGGGAACGTTCTCACGCCCGCACAGTGCCATGAGGTTGCCGACTACCTCATCTCGCTGATGTCGTCCGGCAAGGCCATGCACGGCGTTGACCTGCGGTTCTTTTCTTCGCACGCCCTCCCCGCCATGGTGGACAGCAATATCCGCAAGACTGGGGACGAGTGGATGCTGGTCGTCCAGTCCATGCTGGAGGGGCAGGTCCAGGAGCTGGAGAGTCGGGAGACTCGGCAAGACCGGCTGGAGAAGCAAGCCCTCCAAGTGTCGATGAAGAAAGGCAACCAGGCGGAGAAAGTGGCCGCGTGGAAGGAGTTGACGGGGTTGGCTTTCGCTCAGTATTACGTCCATCTCCGCAACGCGAAGCACAACGCTAAACGTAATGCGTGAAAGCACTTATAGCCATAAAACCATACAACCATACAAATTTATGTATGGTTGTATGGTTATTGGCGTTAATCGCTTGAGTGAATGTGTCCGCAGTTAGCACACATGCAATTACCGTCGCGTGAATCAAGGCAACGCAACCGATGACGCCATATTTCAATCAATTCGTCCATCATGTCGGCAGTCATTTTGACGACGGGCTTCGGGTGTTTACAGGGACTGCACGATGATGTAAGACCGTCGAAACATGGCTCTTTGGAGCCGCATTCACATTTATTCATGTTCGTCCTCCCGTCGCTCCAACTGCAATCACGCGGAACGGATCGCCATCCTTGACTGGTCTGCCGTACATTCGCCGCCACTCGCTCATGGCCTTGCGTACGTCAACCACTGATTGCCACAGGCCGGGCAGTCTCGTCCAGCCGTCTTTCCACCGCATTTCGATCCAAAATTCTTCTTTCATGAATTAACTCCTTCTGTACCATTTGACCATCCATCCTTCTTCGAGCCATTGTTCGACAATGGCCAATGCCGTTACTTCTCCTTTGCATTCTTGGGTTTCGATCATTTCGAATTCTCCTCCTTCTTCATCTGTAGGATATGCCCATTTTTCAACTTCGATCATTTTTCATTTGCCCTTTATGTGAGAAAATTGTTGAAACCATTGAAACCAAACTCAAACGGTCCAGTCCGACATCCTGGGGAATCGTGCTGAAAATTCGGCACCAATACTCCGTGGCGGTATGGCGGTTGCGGTTCCATTTTGCTCATCAGGTACTTTGCCGCGAAAGGCGTGTTCTGCCACAGCGACCAGTTGAATGGGGCGTGCTTCTCGAAGCTGACAGAGCCGTCAAGGTGTCTCTCGGCCCAGGCAGGGACGCCAGCGTGAACCCATGTCTCGTCGTGCCGATAGAACTTCAGGCCCCGGAAATCCATGTCGCAAGATTGCCACTTGGAACGCATGTCGAGAAAGTGGTCAGATAGCCTTGCATGACCCTCTCCGTTGACCACCAGGCCGTCAGTATCGTAGTAGTGGACATTTTCCCTGCCAGCTATCTCAATGGCCCTTAGAAGGGCCATTCTGGAGTAGGAAAACATGGTTGCCGAGATTGCCGGACAAGAGTTTTCCGGCTCCAGCCCGGCGTCAAGGTACTGATGCTTCCCGTAAATCGCTCGCCCAACGACGACGTTGCCGTGAACGGGGTGCCGTTGCCACCACATGCCCCAATCGGAGTCGTGCCACTTCCGCTGATCTATCCACATACGGCCTCGCCTTCCAATAGCCCCGTAGAGGCTGTTTTGTATCAATTTGAGGGGACCGGCCATGCTTGCCAGTCCGTCACCAGCAAGGGCCTGTTTTGTGCGAAAGAACCACTCTGAATTTGCGGCAAAGATCGGTTCGGCACGGTAGGCGGCGAAGAAGTAAACTTGCTCGATTCTGTCGCGATCCAGGGCATGAACTAATTCAGGATGACAGAGCGTCGTGACGAATTCGCCGATCGGGTAAACTGTACGCCAGTCGAGCGATTCGGAGCCGAAATTGTGGCGGAGAGGGTAATCCGGGGTTAGCGTCTTCAATCGGAGCTTGGCAATAATGTGAAGTCCGTCGTCAACGAGTTTGCGGATGACGCAGCGAGGAGGAGAGTCGCCGAAATGGAGCAGCTTCGTAGGAAAACTCTTTGTCAGGGCTAGAGTAGCGTGCAACGAAGAATAGTCATCATGCCAACAAGGCTCGGTCACAGTTCCTAGCGTCAATGGCTCACATCTCCCGCCGTAGAAGGCATCGCGTTCGAGCTGCCGCACCTCGGACACCTGGTAGCAGTAGAGTTGTTGCTCTCCGAGGTCATGCGTGCGGAATCTAGCCTTGCCTTGACCGCCCGCAGTTGATTGCAAAGACCCCATATTATAGCGTTCGACCATCGTTACGTAGTTAATGAGCGAAGCGTATCCAGCATCAAGGTCGGCAACGTCCTCGATGCCCCAGTTGGCGAAGTCGATGCAGTGCAGCTTCTTCCCGGCGATGCGAATGTCGATAATCGTTGGGTTGCCGCAGGCAAACATGCCTGATAGCTTACCAGTAGTCTTGAGGGTGTTGCCGGTCGGTAGCAAAACGGTCCTGTCTACCAATTGCTCGTAAAGGCCCTGGTGACAGAGCCATGGATAAAGCCCCTCGCAAATCACCCAGCACTCTTCGCTGGTGCGAACCAGGGCGGCGATGTCTGCCAGGTTGACGGATGGACCTTCGATTCGGTCTTCACGTTTCCATTCTCCACCGGCATACTGCCGATACAGTGCATGGCACATTTTGCCGTCGAAGTGGACGACGATGAACTGCTTCGGCATCGTCTGCGATTTAAGGGTTCGCATTCGGAATATTTTGATTTCATTTTCCATGCCTTAATCCTCCTTGTCAGAGATTGTTTCTATATAGACTTCAGCATCTTTTTGTTCGCATAATTTGAGGTTTTTGGTAAGCAGTTCTTCGGTGCATATTTCAATAGGTCCACGCTGCTGTCCGTTTGGCAAAAAGGCAGTTATTCGATACCAATTTTGGTTATATTCCATTCAGGGACTCCCGTGTAAAGCGGCTTCTATGTCTTGCCATAATCGCACACGTTCACTCTCTATAAACGCTGCGTTGCTGCCGACAGGAACAATGAGCAGCACAGGCCGACCTATGTAGACTGGCTCGCCTTGCGTGATTTCGACGCCATAAACTGGCACGCTTTGTTGGGGGGAGTAGACAGCTATTTGGCCAGACGCACTTAGACCACCGTCGTAACTGATAGCCGAGTACATGATAGCTATGTGCGTCACGCCATTGGGGAGGAAGCTTCCGCCGCGAAAAAACCTGGCTGGACGTGGGACGTATTGCTCTGACTCCACATCCCACAGTGTTCCGCGTGTAGCTTCCTCTTCGGGTATCCAGCAACCGCCTCTAGGTGCTTGTGCTCGTGGCGGCATAAGAAAAGTCTCCTGGGGGGAAGCTAAGTGCATTGCCTAAGCAATAAGTAGCTCTCATTCCCAGGAGAGCCCATCATGGTCAGTCAGCCAGGTCGGCAGCAATAAGGCGATACGTTTTAGCGGCGGGGTGGTCTTCGATGACCGCGTGGACGACGTTTCTGGGCGACGGCATGCCGTGGCGGCGGATCAGGGCGATGATGTCCTTCTTCACGTGGAAATGGGCCGCAAAGACAGTCTTGCCCGTTTCCAGATGGAGATGGAATCCAACTTTGGAAAAGACTTCGCCATCTTCGTTAGGTGCCGACCGGAATGGCTCGGCAGTGATACCGATGATTGGCAGGGGAAGGTTGACGCTACCCTTGCCAGACTTCGTCTTTCCCGCAAGTGCTTTGGCGACGATCTTGGACATGGCCGGATCGTTTTCGTCCATGGTTGTGAGATACTCGCCACAGTTGGGGTCGTCGGCCCAATGGGCGGGAATATCCATGGATGCCGCTCGTGTTACCTTGCGGAAGACCGCCAGTTGGCTTCCCGCGGTCTCGGGTGGCGGGGGCGGGGTGGCCTTGGGCGGTTCGGCGGCATTCGGCTGGGGGACTTCGTCTTTTGATTTTGCCACAATGATTCTCTCCTAAAGAAATAAAACATTCGCCGTCGTCCCAACTATCCTATTAGGCAAGGGAGGTCGATAGTTATACTCCGCCTTCAGAGTATCCCGCCAACGGCGAATTTACCTAGCGACGTTCCACCGTGGAACATCTAACAAGTCTTCGATTGCTTCCTTGATGTCGTTCGGGCTGGTGTGCTCGAAATCCAACCCAAGATTTTCGCAAGCCGCAAAGGCCATGTGCAGACATTGTTGGGCAAGGCCAACGTTTTCAAGTGGCCGCACGGTTAGGCGTTTGAGCATCTCTTTTTCTTCATAACCCATGACTGTCCTCCTTTCGTCAGTATTAGAACAAAAGCGACGAACGGCAAAAACTGGACAGTCGTTCATATTGCAAGATTGTAATGTTGTGACAGACACAACCATATAACCATATAATCATACAAAAAGATGTATGGTTATATGGTTATATGGTCTCACCTGTTTAGACGAAAATCCACCAAATTGATCCTTGATAGTGGATTCTCTCACCAAAGGCTTCGATAACAGACTTGACGACTCCATGATGTACGCCATTGACGTAATCTTGCTCGATGTACGCGTTGTTGTATTCCGTTGCGTCAAAGTCATGCCCTGCGAGAATTCCGCCCGCCCTGACCATGGGCAGGAATCGCTTGATGTCTTCGCTGACCTGGGAGTAGCGGTGGTCGGCGTCGATGAAGACGAAATCATACTCCCCTTCGACCATGTAGTTGATCGGTAGTCCTTTCATGTTCTTCTCGAAGATTTCTTTCACGTCGTGATTTCTGGCAAGATCTTCGAGCACGATGCCGTAATTGCCACGCCAGTTGTCCGTTATGGTCACGGACCCGCCACGTTGCTTGGCAATGCGTGCGATAACTCTGGTTGACTCGCCAACCCAAGAGCCATGCTCTAAAAACTTCCCGCCCTTGACGCTCTTGACAAGCGATTCCAGAACCTCCATGTCGAATTGGTTCATCTGAGCATAGCCCAGCGTCTCGACAGGACGATCTTCGGGATTGTCAGCGAGCCATTCCAATGCTTCTTGGTATGCGTCCAGGTATCGTTGCGACGGCGGTGACTCTGGAGGCTGGTGCCACTGGCTGTATTGCTGCATGTTCGCCCGATGAATTTGGTCGATGGTCTTGAATGCGTCAAGCATACTGTTATCGATTTCCCCACCCTTGATTTTCTCCGCCTCCGCAATCCTCACCTTGCGAGTAGCGATCCAGTAATCCAGCCAGAAAGGCAAGTCGCGGAAGCCTCTCGTCTTCCCTCGTCTTCCGCCAAGCACCAGGCCGTCAATGATGGGAACAGGGCAGTCCATGGCCATCTGGAAGACTTCCGCGTGCCATGAGTCCGCGAACCAGAAAGGGAAGCGATCACACAACACGTACCCAGTCAACTGTCGCCACACTTTTTGCACACAAGGGTACGTGAAGCTCATCGGGTTGTTCAACTCCTTCCAGGCGAACAGCGGGCTTTTGATCATTGCGGCCAGATAATCCCAGCCTGGCGTGAGTGGCAACACGTCATCGCAGAGGACCATGGTAAGCTCACCATCCTCCTCGTCAGCCAGGACGTTGATGAACCTATTGAGGTTTGCGTCTAGATCTTTGACTGAACATTCGACAACGCTTTCCGATTCGTCGATCCTCTTTCTGGCCAGCATTTCGACGGCGTGAATCGTGTCCACGTCGCCTTCGTCGGCGACGACGGAGTATGTGATACTCTGCTTGTCGCTCTCCAAACTAATTAACCCTTGGAGAGTAGCAATTACTCCACAAGGGTTGCCGAGAGACGGGATGATAACGTGCAAATCCATAGAGACTCCCTTAAGGTTGTAAAACTCTCCGCCTTGGCAACGTTACTTCCGGCGGTTGAGCTGGTATAGTAAAATTCCTGAGTTTCTGCAAGTACCTTTTCTTGCAGTCGTAGCATTGGATGATTGTCGAATCTCTCAACACTGAACCAAGAGTGCTTACAGATCCACCAACCACCGGCAGCCTGTTGAAGTACCCTTGCAGCGTCCAGCGACGACAAAGCGAGAGTCCATTCAAGACGAAATGGGCTCGCTGTGCCGATCCGATCACAATCCAGCCTTGGGTTGTTGCCATGGGTTATTGCCCCTGATATCCGCTTCTGGTTCCGTAGGGCGACGGTGCGGGCGATGTTGGCGGAATTCCCTGCGGCGTTGATGGTATCACAGGTTGCGTGAAAGCTGGAGCCGGAATGGCAACATTCGGGACAGGAACCTGAATATCCACAACGGGAGCCGGAATTGCTGTGCTTCCCGGAAGGGTGTCATTTCCTGGCAAACCGTATTGGTTAAAACGGAACCCAGGGGCCGGCACCGCTTCACCGCCAACCACAAAGCCGCCTGGCATTGCTGGAGGTTGGTCCGGTATGTACGTCGGCGAAAGGCTTCCCGTAAACTGCCCTGCCTGCGGTGCCGTCAACCCTCTCTCGTCTCGCGTTGCCTGTACGGTTAGTGGCAATACTGCTGCCTGACTAATCCAGCCTTCTGAAAATAACGTTGCGACCTGGATTTCCCATTCCCTGTAGTCGGCAGCAGCATTGAGGCGGTCGAGCAAAAACGACAGATAGGATTCCCGGACTGCCTCCTGCGAAAGGTTTCCGATAAAAAATCGTCCAGCGTCAATTTCTCGACGCAAAACAGCATCCGTCACTTCTCCGTAGAGCATATTTGTCGCCCACAGAGTTTGCATAGCCTGCAAAATATTACGGAAGGTCTGCGAAAGTCTCCACATGTAATTCGGCCTCCTAAGTTCCAGTTGAAATTCTGCCGGCAAAGACTCCGTGACTAGTGAAAGGACATTCTCGGTTCTATCGTCATTATTGTCGAGATCAAACAGTATTGCGATAATCTCAATAATGATCGCCAGTGGTATCGAAAATCTGCGTGTCAACGTTGCCAGTCGAGTCAGCCAGCGAATAACACGAAAAATCCTGGACACCCTCCTCATATCGCGTGCTAATGCTTGCAGATCTGCGTTCTGCCGCTCTCGGATCAGTCGCTGTAGGTCAGCTGCCCGAGCTTGCTGCCGTGCGATCTCCTGCTGTATTCTATTTTGCACAGCCGGATTTGACGCTTGCGATTGTGGCGGCGATACTCCTGTCCCTCCAGTCGGTGTCATCGTCTGTCGCGGTTGCGACGATCCTGCAAGGTCCGCAGCAAACACGGATCGCACAAAGTCAGAAGGGCTGACCCCCTGTGACATCTGAAACGGAGTGAACACCGGCGTTTGACCTACCGGTGGATTGGTAAGCACTGTTAGCGGCACCCTTCCCTGCATTGTGCCAGGGAAGATTGCCGATGGCACAACCGGTGCCGACAAAGACTGTCCTGGCTGAGCAGTCTCCAGAGGAAAGACAGGTTCCCGGCCCTGTATACCCTGGAGTGGAGTCGCTGCCGCCAATCTTGCTTCGAGCTGTCGTAAAAATTGCTCGCGGCTTACAAACCGTCCATCGTATCCTTGGATTTGCGACACATATCCTCCTAAGTCAGGCGGACAAAAGCATCATAGACCGCACCGTTGAAAGCTCCACTGTTGGCAATCCCAACTGTGACCGAGGTGCCGGCGAGAATGAATATGACCGTTGGACCACCGGAATTGCTCCCTGTCGCTGTCAGTACGAGCGTTATGTCTTGCGACGTCGAACCTGTAACCGGATCTGTCCAACTGACCGTAAGCGTCAGCGTTCCGGCACCGGCTCCAAGAACCTTGCACTTGAGCCCAAGAACCAGCGTGTACATGCTGTCCTGCGTTGGTGTGCCTATGCCAACCAGTGGCGGGGCTGCCACCTGGTTGACCAAGCTGAACACCATTGGTCCCTGGAAGCCGATCATTCCATTCTGGAGACTCTGATTCCACTCCTGCGTGTACTTGCGGAGCACGTAATCCGTGTACTGTTCTAGGTTTATCTGTGGTGCATTCGGTCCACAACCACCAGGACCACCACCAACAATGGTCACCGGGCTATTAATCCCAGGACCATTGTTATCCCAGCCATGATCAGGACCGCCGTTCGGAATTGGCCACATAGCATTTCTCCAAAAGGTCTACTCGTCAATAACGGGGGCAGGATTTGCACCTGCGACCTCCGAGTTATGAGCCCGGCGACGTACTACTCGTCCACCCCGTAAGCCCCCCGCCCACGGCTAGGGAACACCAACGGTGATCGGATCGCCAGGAGGACTGGACTTGCCGTCGCCCATGATCCACGTGCCACGGACGATGACCGGGGTTCCGCGAAGATTGTCGGGCAAGACGACGTAAATCGGGCACCTGGTGCTCGAAACTGCGAACACCTGGCCATTGGACGACGAAACGGTAATCAGCACAGCCTTGCAGCCCTTAGGCTTTTTTTTGCTCGTGAAATTGAGCCCGACCTGGCTATACCTGATCCACAGCTCCTTGGGTGGGGAAGGATCGACGCGGAGCTCCGGCCCAGACTTGGGTATCTGAGGGATAGTCCTGGGCTGGTTGTGTGGCGTCAACCCCCAGTTGCCGAGCGTGCCGGAGTCAACTTGGCCGAGAGACTGGATAGCCCTGATCATGATCCGCATTTGGCCAACGAATCCACGTTGCGAGATGATCCCGATCGGGAGTGTCTGCGGAGCGTCGTCAACAGCCTTTGTCCCAAAGCGGAACGTTTTGGCGTTGATGATGTTGCCGTGTGTCCTGGTCGCGGGAGCATTGAGCAAGGCCACGTACGACCCCCACGCGGCGTTTTGGCTGCCGAACGTTGCCCACCCCAGACCGCCGGGTGCAACGACGCCGGCCGAGCCACCCAACGCATTGAAGACAGCCAGAGCTGCCCCGGTCGACGCCGAGCCAGCAGAGGTGAATGCCGTGATGGAATTGTAGAAATTTTGCAACCACTTCGTGAAACGTGACGTGCTACCGGATAGATCGGCCATGTGCGGCAGCGTGTCATTTGTCGGACCAGCCATATTTTCTCCTTTCGAGGTCGAAAAATCACACTGGCTAATTTTTCGCCAGTGGTGGTAATTTTATAGCCAGTGGCGACTACGTGGCAATAGTAAACTGTCGCGGAGTGTATTTGTATAGTTGCCTACCATAACCATATTGTATTTTTGTATGGTTATATGGTTGCATATGCAATTGACGCGATAGCTGAAAATGGTAAGATGGTGGCAAGGAGAAATCACATGAATGGATCTTGGCTTGCTGTGTGCTACGCTGTTGCTGTGCAGGTATTCCTGCTTCTTGGGGTTGTGATCATCGTGGACACAACGTCATGGATCAAGGGATTGCCGTCAATCACCGAAACGATAAGAGGTTCATGGTTGTCATGGCCGGTCGGCTTGATGGCAGCTCTTGTTTTCGGCACCGTCGTCTTGAGCCATTTCGCCCCAACAGACCTGCCTGGAAAGTGAGAGTGACGAATGAATATCAACAATCCGACAACTGTCGTCATTAAGCCAAGCGAAGTCAAGACGCCAATACAGGTCAACGTCCAGCAGCTCAACCCCAAGGCTTTGGCCGACGCAATCGACCAGCTTGGACGAGTTATTTCGCAGGGCTTGCCGACAAGCACTGTGATACAGCTTGGTGGCGTCGTTGCCCAAGGGCAATACCTTAATCAGTCGACAGACCTCGCTCCGACAGTTGTCTTCGTTCCGACCGTTAGCGGCCTGTATCAACTGTCCGTGTATGGCAGCAATCCAACATTCGATGCGTCAGCAGCAAATGTTGGAGTCTACTGGGAGTTAGATGACGGCGTTTCCTCTGGTGCTACTTTTGTCGGCACCATAAACATGAACGCTGCTGAAGCTGCTCCCCCAGAATGGAATCCAATATGCTGCTTCCTCGTTGCAGGTCAGCCAGTCTCCATCGTTGCGGCCAGCGGCGGCGTCTATGGTGCTGCAACCTGGAGCTTGTACTACGCTATTTCCCAGCTATTTCCCGTTTCCAATCCACCTCCTCCGCCTTCTGGGCAACCGTCGATACTGGTTGAGTCCGGGCCTGCGGAAAAGATTTCGGACATGCCGCTGATAACGTCGCCTGCGAATAACGACATATTTCCTTTGCTTGACGCTGGCGTAAATAGTGGCATTACTTTCGTCGACCTCGAAGCTGCACTACCGCAAGCTATACTCGTTGAGTCTGGATTGCCAGTAATGATTTCTGCAATGAATGGCCCTCCAGGAGCTCCAAGCGGTCTCGAACTGATTCCTTACGCCATTGGCGGTTTTAACTTCTCAATAGAAATGGCAGCACTGCCGCTGCCGCAAGGCCAGGGCAGCATACCGGAAAGCGTCACCGCCACTTTTGCAATGCCTCCATCAAAACCTTTTCAGGTGTTTGGAATTGCTCACCCGTTGCTAGTGGTAACTGCGGCCGCTGGCTTAACAATGAACGTAACTTTCGACGACGGTAACGGTAATACGTTCACCTTGATAAACCTTGGCAATTCATCGACAGACGTAACTGGAGTCGGAACGTGGTTCTATGCCCCAATTTTCTATATCGATAATCCTTCCACTCGTGCGTCATTCACTGTTACCATCGTTGCCGGGACTGCTACCTACCAGTTTTACGCCGCGAGCACAACGGTCTATTAAGGCAGACAAGTATGACTCAGATTGATCTGGACAGTAATCAAATCAAGTTGCTTTGCCAGCGTGCTGCTGACCTGTACGACCAGCAGCAGGCCACAGAGAGCGAATGCACGTCATTGAAGAACCAGCTTGACGATGCCCGGCGTAGGGCTAAGGAATTGAGCTGGGAACTAGAGGCAATTGTCCGCAAGATCGCGGGGATGGATATTTTACCATGAGACCAGTTTTCGAAGTCTCGCCTGGAATTACATCGGACGATGTGGTTTATTACACCGTAATCACTACACAAGGGCAAATCGTCGAAAGCTTCCTAACAAGGGAACAAGCTGAGGAGTTTGCCTACGAATTGAATCAACAAGGCGAACTGTAACTCCTGCAAGATCGTGGGAAGGGAGACGCATGGATGATGACAGCGTGGTTGCAACGATGATCGGATTTGTGATATTTGCACTAGTAATTAATGCAATAATCGTTCTATCAACTTTCCATTGCTACTAATCATACAACTATTTATATGGTTATATGGTTATATGGTACTAGGTGATTACATGTGTATTTGAAAGGAAAGTGGCCATGCCTGTCTAGCATGGAAACTAGGACGCCCCTCCGACGGGCATGATTCGCTCTGCCCGCCGAATGAGGGGACATCCCTACGTCAATTTCCCCCTTCCCCACTCCCAATTGTCGTTCTACCCCCCCCCGCCCCCTGCCTATTTGCTACTGCGGCGGGTGTTTTTGTGCGTACAGCTTTTTGTCTCGCCCGTCAACCCTGTTTTTCGATTATTACGGCTTTGTATACCAAAAGCCCTCCGCCCCCCTCTCTC
>Ga0209006_10004385_pt1 | contig 12802 bp, 12 predicted proteins | sample JacPin_JW_Ref_O2_FD_188567 | JGI IMG/M metagenome (GOLD analysis project Ga0209006, IMG submission 188567) | Forest soil microbial communities from Algoma, Ontario, Canada - Jack Pine, Ontario site 1_JW_Ref_O2 (SPAdes) (version 2) | ecosystem: Environmental > Terrestrial > Soil > Boreal...
TGGGAGTAACTTTTTAACCATCCAATACCTTTGACAGGGAAGCTATGCGGAAGTCGGAATTAGGAACTCGGTACTCAGTACTGGCAACTCGGTACTCGGTACTCGGTACTCATTCACTTCCCCTGCCGCAGATTGTCCACCGCGGCCCGCACCACCGACCCGCCATAAGCCCCGGCAATCCCCGGCAAAAATGCCAGAAACGATCCATACACCTGCGCCCGGGTCGGCTTCACGGTAAGAATCTTATAAGCCGCTAATTCAGTGAGCGGGATGAAGGCTCCGACGACCAGCGTCCACCGCCACGGCGCCCGCCGCCGCAATATGCCCAGCAGCATGCATGAAGCCAGCACCAGCAGTGCCGTAAACAGCAGATCGTCGACCGCCACGTCTGCGTACCCCGCGCCCACGCCGAATAACGCAGCCAGCAGATAGACCCATGCATCGCTTCCGGCAGTTGGTTCGGAAATATTCATCAGAGAAAAAAGGTGAGAGAGGTTTTCAATCAGCAATCGAAAATCGAAAATCAGTACGTATAAAACCCTCTCCCGCTCTTCCTCCCCAGCCAGCCCGCATCCACCATCTTCACCAGCAGCGGACACGGCCTGTATTTGGGATCGCCCAGCCCGTTAAGCAGCACGCGCATAATGTCGAGGCAAACGTCGAGCCCGATAAAATCCGCCAGCGTCAGCGGCCCCATAGGATGCGCCATCCCCAGCTTGAACACCTCATCGACCGCCTCCGGCGTGGCGACCCCCTCCATCACCGTGTACATGGCCTCGTTCAGCAGCGGCATCAGCACCCGGTTCGAGACAAATCCGGGCGCGTCGTTCACCTCCACCGGAGTTTTTTCCAGCTTCAAAGCCAGGTTGCGGGTTTCCGAAAACGTCTCCTGCGCCGTCGCCAGGCCGCGAATCACCTCCACCAGCTTCATCACCGGCACCGGATTGAAAAAGTGCATGCCGATCACCTTCTCCGCGCGCCTGGTCTGCGCCGCCAATTTTGTAATCGAAATCGACGACGTGTTCGACGCCAGAGTAATCTCCGGCCGCGTCAGCCGGTCGAGGTCGCGAAAGATCTCCGTCTTGATCTCGAATTTCTCCGTCGCCGCCTCAATCACAAAATCGCAATCGGCCAGCTTCCCGCGCTCGGTCACGGCCTGAATCCGCTTCAGCGCGGCCGCCTTCTCGTCGGCGGAAATTTTTCCCTTCGCGGCCTCCCGCTCCAGATTTTTCCCAATCGTCTCCAGCGCCCGCTGCAGAAACCGCTGCTCCACATCGCACAGAACCACGTCATAGCCGCCGCGCGCAAACACATGCGCGATGCCATTGCCCATCGTCCCCGCGCCAATCACTCCCACTCGTTGAATGTCCATAAGGATTGCCTCTCATCAAAACGTTCGAGTCTATCACTCCCGCTTTGCCGTTCGAATCAGGTACGCCATCGGGTTATGCCGAAGCCCCGCCTCCGGATATCGGATAAACGACCTCCATTCCAGCTGCTGCGGTTATTCACAATGTACGGAAGCGTACAGAAGCGTAGAATAAGCCGAGGCCGATATCTCCGCTTATCGGCGACATACAAATAGCAAGGCTGCCGCCTTTTTAGATCGTCGACGGCACGATCGACCAGTACTGGTTCAGAAAGGCAGCAGTCATGAGAATCCTGCTCTACAACCCCGACAACGGGGTCACCCGCAACTTCATGCCGCATCTCTGGATGTTTCTCCTCCAGGCCCTCACTCCCCCCGGTCACGAAGTCCTGCTCATCGACGGCAACGCCCAGCCCATGGACGAAGCTCAAATCGCCCAATATGTGCGCGACCAGAACATCGGACTCGTCGGCATCGGCGCCATGACCCGCATGATCGCCAAGGCCTACCGCGTCGCCGACGCTGTCCGCGCCACCGGCGTGCCCGTCGTCATGGGCGGACCGCACGTCACCGAACTGGCCGATGAGGCTCTCGGCCGCGATGGCGGCCCGCGCCACGCCGATGCCGTCGCCCTCGGCGAAGCCGACGATACCTGGCCGCTCATCGTCAACGATGCTGCCCACGGCAAACTCCAGGATATCTACGCCCCGGTCGATGCCGCCGGCAAAGAGCAAAAGCCTTCGCTGAAAAAATATCCCGTCATTCCCTGGCAGGCCATCGACCTCAACCAGTTCAACCTTCTGCCCAAGATCTTTCACCCGCTGCTGAAGGACGTCGGCGAAGGCTGGGGCACATTCCGCATCGTCCCCGTCGAGTCGGGACGCGGCTGCCCTTACGGCTGCGAGTTCTGCACCGTCACCGGATTTTTCGGCGACTCCATCCGCTTCCGTACCAACGAAAGCGTGGTCAACGAGTTGCTGTTATTGAAAGCCCGCGCCCGCAGTGAGAAAGGCCAGATGGCGGTCTTCTTCATCGACGACAATTTTGCCATCAACGTCAAGCGCACCAAATCGCTGCTGCGCGATATCATCGCCGCCAAAGCGCAGGTCCACTGGGTGGCCCAGATCAGCGCCAACCTGCTGCGCGACGAAGAGCTCTGTGACCTCATTGCCGCCGCCGGATGCAAGTGGATTTTCATTGGCATGGAGTCGATCGATCCCGCCAACCTCAAAGATGTGAACAAGGGATTCAACAAGCCCGGCGAATACGCGGAAGTTCTCGAACGCCTCGCCAAACGCAACGTCTACGCCATCACGTCTTTCATCTTCGGTATGGACAACGACACCACCGGCGTGGCCGAGCGCACACTCGAGCAAGTCCGCACCTGGCCGCCCGGCCTTCCCATCTTCGGCTTGCTGACCCCGTTGCCCGGAACCCCGCTCTACACCCGCCTCGACACCACCGGACGCCTCACCCGCCGCAAGCACTGGCAGGAATTCATCCCCTTCGCCATGGCCCACACTCCGCTGAAGATGACCATCGACGAAGCCCACAGTGAAGTGAAATATGGCTGGGCCCACGCCTACAGCCCCGGAGCTCTGGCCCAGGCCGTCGACTCGCTGGCCGACCAGCCCATCGGCTACCGCATCAACATCTTCCTCGCTCGCCTCTGCTTCCGCGGCATCTATTTCCCCATGCTGGGCCGCCTGGCTTGGCTGAAAGTAATCGCCGAAAACCGCCGCACCATCTTCAAGCTGGTCAAGGAAGCCGTCTTCGGCAGAAGATCCAGGCCCGAGATTCCCGGCCGCGCAATTCCCGTCGAAATCGTCGCGCCCCCCAAACTCCCCGCCGAAGTCCTCCCCGGCGAACTTCGCGCGTAGGAAATCGAATTACGACGGCTGCCCCATTCAAGCCCGATTTTGGCTTGAGTGGGACTCCGCCTGAGTTGAAAGATAACCCGCTGTCCCCGGCCAGCCGCGAAGCGGCGGAAGATTACAGCTCACGGCGCAAGCCGTGGGTAAGCTCTTGGCAGCGCAACAAGCTCCGAAGGAGCGAAAGAAAACTCCGCGAATCACGCACCACTTTCCCCAACCGCAATCCGCTTCTTCCACCGGTAATAAAACGGAATCCCTGACAAAATCACTACCAATCCCAGCGAAGACCGCACCGGCCGGATCATCCACAGGTTCACCGTAAGCGCCACCGCAGCTGACAAAAAAATCAGCGGCGTCCACGGATATCCCCAGACGCGGTACGGCCGAGGCAGTCCCGGCTCCTTGAGCCGCAGCAGAATCAGCGCGATCGCCATCAAGGCAAAAAAGATCCACACGGCAAATACGAAGAGGGAATACAGCTCTTCGAAAGTTCCCGTAAGCGCCAGCAGCGTCGCCGCCGAACCCAGAAAAAGCAACGCTCCGCTGGGCGTGCGAAATGCCGGATGCATGCGCCGCGCGAACTGAAAGAACACACCGTCGCGAGCCATGGCATAAGGAATCCGCGCTCCGGTCAGCACGACCACATGCAGCGCGCCCATCGCGGAAACCGCCATGGCGATGGTTAGCCACTCCGCGCCGCGAGTGCCGGCAAAAGTTTGTACCGCATCCGAAGCAATGTGCGTCGAGCCAGCCGCCGCCGCAAAGGGCAAGACCCGCAAGTAAACGGCATTGGCCGTAATATAAAGCGCGCCCACCATGCCCAGCCCCAGCAAAATCGCCCGTGGAATATTTTTCTGCGGCTGCACAATTTCCTCGCCCAGGTCGCCCAGGTCGTTGAACCCGTTATAAGCCCACATCGCAGGTACGAGCGCCGTGAGCAGCGCGCCCAGAGTTCCGATGCCAAGTGAAACCGGATGCGCCTCAGCGACGGCCGCATGCCGGTGCGCGAAAAAGATCCCGCCAAAAATGATGACGAGGATTGCGCCAATCTTCAGCGACGTCAGCAGAATCTGAATCGCGCCGCTCATGCGCACGCTGAAGTAGTTCACTCCAGTGACCAGAATCACCACCAGCGCCGCCAGCGGTTGCGCAGTGGTGAACGTGAACTCATAGCGCCCAAGATGGCCCGTGAATAACGGCGTGGCTACGACTGGGAACAGAAATCCTACGAAGCGGATAAATCCGGCAGCCAGTCCGGCCATCGCCACAGGCCGGTCGAGAAGAGAACTCATCCAGCCAAAAAGAAATCCCCAGAGCGGCCCGATCCCGCGGCTCAGGTACGCATACGGCCCGCCAGCCTTGGGCAGCGCCGCGCCCAACTCGGCATAACAGAAAGCGCCGAAGAGCACGATCACACCGGCCAGAATCCACGCCGCCAGCGCCAGCCGCGCTGAGCCCACGGCACGAGCCATATCGCTGCCGACGAGAAACACCCCCGTGCCGATCGTGTCGCCAATCACGATGGCAGTGGCCGACCACAGCCCCAGGCCGCGCACTAACTCCGGTTTATTGGAAGCATCTGGAGAATGTGTAGTCATCGTTAAGGACTCCAGAGCGTACTACAAATTGGCCTGTCTCGGAGGGAGTGGTGCAATTTGAATCGGTGACCCTCCTATCAGTCGGGCGTCATCCCGAACGCCCGCGTTTTTACCAGCGGGCGGAAGGATCTCCCGTTTAACCGGCCTGGCGCGTAAGCCAAACTGTGCGAGACCACGAAGTTACACGAAGGCACGTGTTTGCGGTTTTCCTCTGTGTCCTCTGTGGTTCACGAATTTACAAATTGAGCCACTACCGTCCCGTAGCGCCGCGTTATGATCGAGCCGACATGGCGAAGAAATTTATGCTGGATGGAATGCCCTGGGACGAAAAGTTCCGCCTACCCGACGTCGACAACATCCTCACTCCAGCTCTAGTGATCTATCCGGAAATCGTTGCCGCAAACATCGCCTGCACTCTCAAACTGCTCGGCGGCGATGCCAATCGCTGGCGTGCCCACATCAAAACCGCCAAGCTGGACTACACCCTGCGCCTGCTGATCGACCGCGGCATCAGAAATTTCAAGTGCGCCACCACTCTTGAGCTATTGCACGTCTGCCAGAATGGCGCGGAAGACGTACTGCTCGCGTACCCGCTCGTCGGGGCCAACGCGCGTCGCGTGGTCGAGATCAGCCAGCAATTCCCGCAAGTCCGCATTTCAGTTCTGGTCGAGAGCCCCGAGCAGCTCCCGCAGTGGCGCGGGAACGACATCGGTGTTTTTCTCGATATCAATCCCGGCATGAATCGCACCGGAATCGAACTGAATGCTCTTGAAAAGCTGGTCGAGGTGATTCGCGCCATCGCCGATGCCGGTTTGCAATTCCGCGGCCTGCATTTCTACGACGGCCAATTCGGCTCAGTCGACGAACCCGAGCGAACTCTGGCCACTCACACTGGATACGATCAGCTACTCAAGGCCGTCGAAGAACTCCGCCGTCAAGGAATCAATGTGGCGGAAGTCATCACCGCCGGCACGCCGACGTTTCCCTGTTCGCTCAGCTACAAAGGATTTCAGAACGCGAGCTTTGTGCACCGCGTGTCGCCCGGAACCATCGTCTACAACGACGCCACCAGCCTCGCGCAACTTCCCGTGGCATTTGGATACGCTCCGGCCGCGCTGGTGCTAAGCCGCGTCGTAAGCCGGCCGCATCCAGGCATCGTGACTTGCGATGCCGGGCACAAGGCCGTGTCCGCCGATGCCGGCGTGCCGACCGGCGTGGTGCTTGGACATCCTGAGCTGTCGCCGCTTACTCCGAGCGAAGAACACCTTCCGCTCGGAGTAAAGGAGGGTGCTCTATCTCCGCAGATCGGCGACATCCTCTATCTTCTTCCCCGCCACATTTGCCCAACGGTAAACAACTTCGATGCTGCCCTGATCGTACGCCACGGAGAAATCGAAGCCGTAGAGCGCGTCTCCGCCCGCGGACACGAAGGCCCGCTGCTCTCCTCTTAGCACAATCTCTGGCGTAATCCTGAGCGGAGCCGCCTTTCAGGCGGAGTGAAGAGCCTGCCCTGAGCAAGCGAAGCGCGTCGAATGGGATCTCCTGCTCGACCGGCTCAACGCGTAAGCCAGATCGCTCCACTACAGAGTCGCGCTTATCTCCGCCGGCGCGCTTTCTTCACAGCTTTGCGCTTGGCAGTCGCCTGCTTGATCTCTTTGTAGGCAATGCAGTCGATTTCAATCAGCATGCCCGGTGTATGGCCGAGATTGCTCCCCACGGTCGTGCGCACCGGATACGGCCGGGAAAAGCGCTTTGCATAGACGGCGTTGTAGCGCGCGAACAGACCGGTGTCGCTGAGGTGGACGTTGACTTTCACGACATCGTTGAGCGTCGCGCCCTCCGCCTCGAGAATCGCAAGAATATTGTTGATGGTCTGCTCGGTCTGCGGCTCGATTTCGCTTCCCACCAGTTCGCCCGTGCCTGGGTTGATGGGGCCGGTCCCGGTGACGAAGATGAAGTCTCCGGCTCGCCAGCCCTGCGAGTAAGCGCCCTGCGGTGGCGCCCCCTGTTTGCTGTGAATCACATGCCTGCCCATAATCAATGTATCCAATCTTTACGGCGCAAATCGAACGCTGCTGGTAGGCATGCTAGCACGCGCCCATAGTATTCAATTTGATTTGTCATCCCGAGCGAAGCGAGGGATCTAGGTTTTGTCTGCACGATTGCCGGGGTGCCCCATTTCTCGCGCGTCCTTGGCGCGAGAAGTGGGGATTTTTCCGACCGGTGCCGTGGCTGTCCAGCCAATCTTTTTCCACAGCCCCTGCACCATCCATGTGACGAACAACCTTTACTCAGAATCTCAAAAGTGCAAACTTGAAGCATGCACGAATCATCCGTTAACTTGCGCCACCAAGGCTCGAAACAGTCGCGCGCTAACTCCTTATTCTGCAAGATTTTACCCGCAAGTCCTTTCGATCCAAGATTTTACCCGATTTCGCCGGTTCTCTCAGACGGTAACTCCAGCAGAATCAAGAATTTGAAGTCCGAGATCGGAAAAAAACACTTCGCCCTGTCTCCGCGAATTGTCCCGCATCTCGGCATCCCGTCGCTCACAGCTGCCTGCGTCTTTTGAAGGTGTAGACTAATCAAACTCCTGTCATCCTCATCCGTCGAAAGGAATCATTTTTATGGCAGTCCTCGAGCCCCCTGTCCGGCCGCAGCCGCGCACCAGCATTCATTCCGGCCCGTTCGTCACCGAACCCTTTTTCGATTTTCGTAATGAAGACAACGCACGCCGCATGCGCTCGGCCATCGCCAAAGTCCGCGGCCAGCTCGGACACGAATACGACCTCATCATCGGCGGCAGGCATGTTAAGACCACCGACAAAATCAAGTCGCTGAACCCGTCGAAGCCCTCCGAAATCGTGGGCATCCATCAGAAGGCCGGCAAAGAGCACGTCGAGCCCGCGATGAAGGCTGCGCTCGCCGCCTTCGAATCGTGGAGCCGCACCCCCGTCGAAGAGCGCGCCGGACTTCTCTTCCGCGTCGCCGACCTTATGCGCTCGCGCAAAATGGAATACATGGCATGGCTGGTCTTCGAAGTTTCGAAGAACTGGGGCGAGGCCGACGCCGATATCTCCGAGACCATCGACTTCGCCGAGTTCTATGCCCGCGAAGCCCTGCGCCTCGCCAAGGCGCAAACGCCCATCCAGTTGCCCGGCGAGCACGACTCGCTGCGCTACATTCCGCTCGGCGTGGGCGCTGTGATTCCGCCGTGGAATTTCCCCTGCGCCATCATGGCCGGCATGACCATGGCCTCCATCGTTTGCGGCAACACCGTGATCCTCAAGCCCTCGAGCGATTCGCCGACCATCGCCGCCAAGTTCCTCGAACTTCTCGAAGAGGCCGGCATGCCCGAAGGCGTCGTCAACCTCTGCCCCGGCTCCGGCGCGACCTTCGGCGATGCTATCGTCTCGCATCCCAAGACACGCTACATCGCCTTCACCGGCTCGCGCGAAGTCGGACTGAATATCAACAAAGTTGCGGCCACACAAGCTTCCGGACAAGTCTGGATCAAGCGCACAATCCTCGAAATGGGCGGCAAAGACGCGATCATCGTCGACGCCGATGCCGACATCGACTCCGCCGTGGAAGGCGTAGCGCAAGCGGCATTCGGATTCCAAGGACAAAAGTGTTCCGCCTGCTCGCGCGCCATCATCGACGAGCGCATCTACGACAAGTTCCTGGAAAAACTCAAGACGCGTGTGGAAAAAATAAAAGTCGGCGATGTCACCGAAAACGCCGCAATGGGCGCGGTCATCAACGAAGGTTCCATGAAGTCCATCCTCGGCTACATCGAGCAAGGCAAGAAAGATGGGCGCCTGCTCACCGGCGGCAATCGCGTCACCGAGATGGGCGAAGGATATTTCATTCAGCCCACGGTCATTGCTGACATCGCGCCGAAATCGAAACTCGAGCAGGAGGAAATCTTTGGCCCCGTGCTCGCCGTGATTAAAGCCCGCGGCTTCGACCACGCGCTCGAAATCGCCAATGACACCGAGTTTGGCCTCACCGGCGCTGTCTACACCAGTTCGCGCGACAAGATCGAACGCGCAATTCAGGAGTTCCACGTCGGCAATCTCTACATCAACCGCAAATGCACGGGAGCGATGGTCGGCGCGCATCCGTTCGGCGGCTTCAACATGTCAGGCACCGATTCAAAAGCCGGTGGCCCGGAGTATCTGTACCTCTTCTCGCAGGCCAAGTCGGTGGGAGAGAAGATGGTCTAGGCCAAAAACTTATTCGGCCTTCGCAGGCGGTTTCAGACCGAGATACTTCATCACCATCTGTAGATCTTTCCAGGCTTCGCCCTTCTGTCGCGGATCGCGCAGCAGAAATGCGGGATGGTACGTCACGGCAAGCTTCGTGCCTTGCCACGAAGCATCGGCACGAGTGCCGGCGGGCATGAAGTCGTAGAAGCGGCCGCGTAGTTCTGACATGGACGCGTTCATGGCCAGCAGATTCTTCGCTGAAACTGCGCCCAGCGCCACCACAACTTTCGGCTTGACCACGGCGATCTGCCGCATCAGAAATGGCGAGCAGGTTTCGCACTCGTCGCGCTCGGGCGTGCGATTTCCCGGCGGGCGGCATTTCACTACGTTCGCGATGTAAACATCTTCGCGGCGGATGCCCATGGCCTTGATCATGTTGTTCAGCAACTGGCCGGCGCGGCCCACGAAAGGCTCGCCTTGCGCATCTTCGTCTGCACCAGGGCCTTCGCCCACAAACATCAGTTCAGCGCGCGGATCGCCCACGCCGAAGACAACTTGTTTACGGCCCTGCTTGCCGAGTTTGCAGCGAGTGCAATCTGGACCAATCTCATCCTTAATAATTCTCAACGCTTCGGCGGGATCGGAAGCGCGCTGTTCCGGCCTGGAAGCCAGAACTTCGAGCAGAGTTCCTTCGGCGGATGTTGAGGCTGCACGAGCAGCAACGGCAGATTTTCTAGCGGGCATTTCCTCTCGCTCTTCTGGCTGGAGTGTGGTGCGTGAATCTGGTTCGTCGGCCGCAGCAATCGCGGTGTCTGCCACCGAATTCGATTCGCGGCGATAAAAGTCGTAGATGCCAAGCTCGTTGTAGTAGCGCACGCGGTCGGCCAGCGCGCGGCGAGTTTGGGGATCGAGCATCGGGAGCAATTATAGCGATGGCGGCGGTGGAAATGGTGCGTGAAGGTTAGGCTTTAACAGGCGTGTTGCGATGCTGGCGCAGGCGAACGACTTGATCGAGGACGCGCTGGGCGACCTCCCATTTTGTGGTTTCAGGAACGTCGACCACCTCTTCGCGCGCGATGATGGTGACGGCGTTGCGATCGGAGTCGAAGCCAACACCCTCGCGGGAGACATCGTTGACGACGATGAGATCGAGATTTTTGGCCAACAGCTTCTGCCGCGCGTTCTCCAAAACATTTTCGGTTTCCGCGGCGAAGCCGACCAAAATTTGCGAAGTTCGCTTCGCCGAGAGTTCCTTCAGAATGTCAGGCGTGGACTCAAGCTCCAATGTCATCGGGCCTTTGCGCTTGATTTTCTGCCCAGCTGCGTTTTTCGCACGGTAGTCGGAAACCGCTGCAGTCTTGATCACGATGGTGGCCTGCGGCAGGAGCTTCATCACTGCGTCGCGCATCTCTTCCGCAGATTCGACGCGCTTCAGTTCCGCCGCTCCCGGCGGCATAATCGAAGTCGGACCACTCACAAGCAACACGCGCGCGCCGCGCCGCAGCGCCGCTTCGGCCAGAGCAAATCCCATGCGGCCGCTGGAGCGGTTGGTGAGATAACGCACGGGATCGATTTTTTCGCGCGTGGGCCCGGCAGTGATCAAAATGGTTTCGCCGTGCAAATCCTGCGACGCGCCGAGTGTTTCGAGCACGGCAGTAACGATGGCTTCGTTTTCCGCAAGGCGTCCCGCACCCACCATGCCGCAGGCAAGGTAGCCCGCGCCGGGTTCCACGATCTTCACTCCGCGCTTGCGCAAGATTTCCAGGTTCGCTTGCGTTGCCGGATGGTTCCACATATTGACGTTCATCGCGGGCGCCACTACGACAGGCGCGGTGGTAGCGAGATAAAGAGTGGTAAGAAAATCGCTGGCGATGCCCTGCGCGAAATGCGCCAGCGTATCGGCGGTTGCGGGAGCCACGAGCAGAGCATCAATCGACTGCGCGACTGCGATGTGTTCGATGGCTGCATCAATGTTGGAAGTCTGTTCGCCATGATCGGAAGGCGAAAACATTCCAGTGATAACTTTCTCTCCGGAAAGCGCGGCGAAGGTGAGGGGACGAACAAATTCCTGGGCCGCGCGGGTCATGACAACTTGCACGCGGATGCCGCGGTCCTGCAAGAGGCGGACGATTTCGGCGGCCTTATAAGCAGCGATGCCGCCGGTGACGCCGAGGGCGATCTTCATAACGAGTTCCAATTTTCGATTTTCAATTTCCGATTGCCTTCACAATCGGCAATCACAAATCGTCCATCGAAAATCCCTAGTCCGTGCCCAGCGCCTTGTCGAGATTTTCGGCGGCCTGCTCGGAGGCGCTGCGAAGTTCGGGAATCTCCCACTTCACTTTGCCGGCGCGAATTTCATCCTGCGCGATGCGGCACGGCTTGCGGGAACTGGTGTCGACCACGGGCGGTGCGCCGGACTGGAGCTGCCGCGCGCGTCGAGCTGCCACCAAAATATAGCGGTAGTTGCTGTCGAAGCCTTCGATCAACTTCATGGGGACTCTCCCTTAAATTCAGAGTTGCGTTATTGGGTGCCGTACATGAGTGCCGAACATGAACTCCGCGAAGCAAGCGGCTTTCGGCTGGCTCCGCTTTCAGCTTGTTGCCGCCCGGACCCGCTCCGAGCGCTCCTGCAATCATACCGCGAAAACTACGAGCGTGCTGACGGCGTCAAGGTACGAAAGGACTGGAGGATGGGTAACAGCTTCTCCTTCAGATTGGCGAGGCGAAGACGTTCCGCGCGTTCGACGATCGTGTTCTCCTGCTCGGAGAGAGGCCGATGCTCACGCTGCAGACGCTCGGAGATCACGATGGCCTCGAACCGCTCGATCGACTTCTCGAGTTTGTCATTGATCAGGACGTAGTTGTAGCGATCATATTCTTCAATCTCGCGACCGGCGGCCGCGAGGCGACGCCGGATGTCCTGTTCGTCATTCTCGCCGCGATGGCGCAGACGCCACTCCAACTCCTTCTTGTCGGGGGGCAGAACGAAGATACTGACAGCATCGGGCAGCTTCTGCTGAATCTGGGCCGCGCCCTGCACGTCGATGTCGAGCAGCAGGTCCGTGCCTTTTTGCTGCGCTTCCCTTAGGTACCGGCGGGCAGTCCCGTAACAGTTTCCGTCGAACTCGGCATGTTCGAGGAATTCGCCGGCTTGTACCATCGCCTCGAATTCTTCGCGCACAACAAAGTGATATTGCTTGCCGTTCTGTTCACTGCCGCGCGACGGGCGCGTGGTGTAGGAGATGGAAAAATCGAGGTTTGGAACGAGCTTCAGTACTTCATTGACGAGCGTCGATTTTCCCGAGCCCGACGGCGCGGAGATGATGTAAACAATCGTTTTGGGCGAAGAGATCATTCCAGGTTCTGCACCTGCTCGCGCGATTTTTCGATTTCCGCCTTCATCGCAAGTCCGGCTTCGGTAATCTTCAAGGCTTCTCCGGCAAGGCCGGATGTTTTCGAAAGCAGGGTATTGGCCTCGCGATTCATTTCTTGTAAGAGGAAATCGAGCTTCTTGCCCACTTCGCCGCCCTCTTCAAGCAACCCAAGAAAATGCTGCACGTGGGTTTCGAGGCGGACGATCTCTTCCTGAATGTCGCTGCGGTCGACCAGCAGCGCCGCCTCCTGCAGCAAGCGCTCTTTCTCGACCGATGCGCCCAGCAATTCCTGCAGGCGCGACTGCAGCCGCTCATTATAATTTTGCAGCACCGGGCGTCGATGTTGCTGCACGCTGTGCGCGGCCTCGACCAG
>Ga0209006_10004386_pt1 | contig 12802 bp, 21 predicted proteins | sample JacPin_JW_Ref_O2_FD_188567 | JGI IMG/M metagenome (GOLD analysis project Ga0209006, IMG submission 188567) | Forest soil microbial communities from Algoma, Ontario, Canada - Jack Pine, Ontario site 1_JW_Ref_O2 (SPAdes) (version 2) | ecosystem: Environmental > Terrestrial > Soil > Boreal...
GCGGGAGTGATTCGCGACGACACACCCATGACCGGACCAGAGCTTTTGGTCGCGGCTGAGTCTTACGCGACGTACCTAGCCACGTTGCAGCCGTCCGAAGACGACAAGACGCGGTTTTTCGTCATGAGGCCCTATGGTGAGGTCACTGGAAAGGCGGAGTACGGTGTTGGCCTGCGCGGCTCCAAGAAGCCGCCTCGGTACCGTCGCGCGAAGCGTAAGGCGGAGGAAGCGGCGCAGAAGCGTCGACCGCGCAAGGCGGAGCGAACAAGGGCGAGACGTGAGATCGAGCAGGAGAAGTCATGAGTCCCCATCTCGTGTGCGAGACCCAGCCCGTCTGTCGATGCACCGGCGCGGACGGCGTGGACGACCACTACTCCTGCGACTGCATCGTGAATGAGGCTACGGGCGTCTGCGTGCACTGCTGTGAGCCGATGGTGGTCATCGACGCGGATACTGGCGCTGTGATGGGAAGCGGGGTCGTCAACTGATGAACCTCTTCGATCGCCCCCTACCCGAGCGGCGACCTGCCGCGCCGGTCGCTGAGCCAACGCTGAGCATTGCGCGGCAGCCGCCACCGAGCGTCGCGCTCCAGCCGGCACTCGCTTCGTCGTCGCCGAGGGCGACCGTTGGCCTGCGTCGTCTCAGCCACTCTGAGATCGTTTCCTTCCTCACGTGCAACCGGCTTCACTACTTCAGCTATCGACTCCGCCGTGAGCCGCGTGTGACGGCGGCACCTCTTCTCGTAGGCCGGCGCGTTGAGAGCATCATCAAGCAGCTCTGGCTTGGAGAGACTCCCGATCTCTCGGAGTTGCCGCCGGAGGAGCGTGCTCTCTGCAAGGCGTACCCGATCTGGTGGCGCCACCACACGCTGCGCGTGAAGCGCGTGGACATCCCGTTCCAGGTCGAGATCGCTGGTGTCATGTACGTCGGTGAGTTCGACGGCGACGGAGAGGACAAGGGCGAGGAAATCATCGTCGAGTTGAAAACGACGTCGGAGGATATTGGAATTGCTGCACCGTATTGGCGACGCGTGGCACAGGTTGATCCGCAGGTGACGACGTACCTGATGGCGGCTCGTGCTCAGGGAAGGAAGCTGCGGCGTGTCGTCTACGACGTCATTCGCAAGACGAGTCTTGAGCGCGCGAAGGCAACTCCGGTCGACAAACGCAAGTACACAAAGGTTACGAAGGCGAACCCCGTCTCGCGGCTTTACGAAAACATGCGGGAGCACGACGAGACCGACGACGAGTACGAACTGCGCGTGCTCGAGGACATCGCTGAGAAGCCCGAGAAGTATTTCCAGCGCCACGACATCGTTCGCTACGAGGACGAGCACCAGGCGCATATGCGCGACGTGGCTGGGAACGTGCGGCTCATGCAGCTCGTCGAGTCGATGCCGGAGGCGCCTAGGAACGTGAATTCCTGCTTCAAATGGGGTAGAATTTGTCCCTACCTGCCCGTTTGTCTGGGCGAAGACAGGATCGACAACAATGCCCTCTACCAAGACCGGGTTCGTCGAACGAAATCCACGACGGACTCGAACAACGCAACGAACAACCAAGCGAGCCAAGAGAGGGACGTGCAGCAAAAACGGTAAGAGAACACCGACGTACATCTCATGGTGCGCGATGCTCCTTCGTTGCTCCGAGATGGCAACTGGCAAGGAGCGCAAATACTACTTCAATCGCGGTATTCGAGTTTGTAAACAGTGGCTTTGTTTCGACAACTTCTTGGCTGACATGGGGGAGAGACCGCCCGGAACCACTATCGATCGATACCCAGACAGGAACGGAAACTACGAGCCTGGGAATGTGCGGTGGGCTGATAAGTACGCACAGAACAGAAATACACGTGGAAATCACGTCGTGACCTTTCGTGGTAAGTCGCAAACGGTCACCGAGTGGGCCAACGAACTGGGGTGTAACCCGCAAACTGTTTTTCAACGACTGAGAAAGTGGTCAGGTGCTCGCGCTGTCTCTGCCAAGGTGGCTCCAAGAAACAAGGAACTCATCACATTCAGAGGGAAGAGTCAGCCAGTTACCGCGTGGGCGAGAGAGTTGGGTATCCACTATGTCGTTCTAGGTTCGCGTCTAAAGCGGGGTTGGTCTGTTGAAAGAGCGATGACGGAGGGGGTCGTACACAGGGATTTGGAAGGTGCTGCACAAGCACGAGCGAATGGAATCCCGTCGGCCACGTTTTATGGGCGACTCAGAAAGGGTTGGTCACGAGAGCAAGCGATGTCGGAGCCACAGAGACGTGGTCTAGCCCTTCCTGGGGCTGTTGACCGAAGAAAGAATGGCGCAAGCCAGGGAGACTGATCATGGGTAAGCCGGTCAAAGTGAAGTCGGAGAAGAAGTACACGCGAGCACAGGCCGAGAAGGCCCTATCCGCTGGCGTCGACCCGTCGCAGTTCGCGGACCACGCGAACATCCACGTGCTCAAGAAGTCGTGGGTGAAGATGGGGAGGCCGGAGAGTCACGAGTACGTCAACAGAACGAAGGCGAGAACAAAGGAGAAGTCATGAGTACAGGAAACGGAACGGTTGCGGCGCCTCCGGCGGCACCGGCCGCAACCCCGCCGGCTGCTTGGCAATCCAAGATCGTCGGTGGCCTCACGCGCCACGGTCTCAAGGCTCTGTTCTTTGGCCCTCCCGGAGTGGGCAAGACGTCTCTCGTCAAGGGCGCGCCAAAGCCGATCCTGATCGACTACGACAAGGGCGCCAACCAGACGGGCATCGACCGCATCCCCGGGCCAACGAACTGGCCCGACGCACTGGCGCTCTTCCGCGCCATCGTAGCGGATCCGCGAGGCTACAAGAGCATCGCCATTGACACGCTTGATCCGCTCGAAGATCTCGCGATCGTGCACGTGTGCCGGCAGGCGGGCAAGAAGTCGCTGGCGGACATCGGTGGTTTCGGTGCCGGCTATGACGCGCTCAAGAACGAGTGGAGGCTCCTGCTCTCGACACTCGAAGTGGCGAGCGAGAACGGGATGAACGTGATCCTTCTCTCCCACTCGATCGTGCGCCAGACGTCTGACCCCCAGCTCGGGCCGTACGAGGTCTTCACCACGAATCTCCAGAAGAAGACCTGGGCTCTCACGTCGAGGTGGTGTGATCTCGTCGGGTTCTGCGCCTTCGAGACCTCGCGCATCAAGGACGAGAAGCGGGCCATCAACACTGGCCAACGCCTGCTGCTCACGACTGCGGGGACGGGCTACCTTGCCAAGGAGCGCTTCGCGCTCCCGCGCTCGATGCCGCTGTCGTGGGAGGTGCTCGACGCCGCGATCCAGCGGTTCTACAGCGCCTCCAAGCCCGAGGACGTCATCGTGCGCATTCGCACCATGGCGAAGGGAAACACCTTCGAGGCGCCCGCGGAGGCTTTCATCGTGGATGCTCAGGGTGACATCCGCCGACTCCTTCAAGTGGAGGATGCGCTCAAGGAGAAGCTCGCGGAGGTGGCGAGGGAGGCGGCGGAGAACACGAAGGAGGGAGGGGTGACCACATGAAAGGCATGGATGTTCTCCATTTCAACGAGATGTTGAAAGCGCTCAAGGACTCGGCGGTGACGGAGGCAGAGAGAATGCACGTCATTCGCGTTCACGACGATCTAGACGTGGCTAGGTCGATCGCTGTGCATCTCTTTGGAGATGAGTGTTCTCCGGATGTTGTTTTCGCCGTTTACGATCGGTTGACGCGAAGGCGGCGGGGTGAGCCACCGCCGTTCTAGTTGGATGACGAGCCTCCGCAGGAGGCCCGTCGCAAGCTGCCGTTGATGCGTTGATGCGTGGTTCCAGACGTGGAACGTAATTCGTAATCGACGGTAGCTTGCGGTGGGTCTCTCGGAGGCCCATCGCAAGAAACCGTCGAGGCATCGTAATGGTGGTCGACTGCCAGTGTGCACAACTTCGGCGGTTTCTTGCGGCGGTACGAACGAAGCGGTGTGGTCCCGAGCCTGTCGGGACAAACAGAAAGGACGAACATGATCCCCGAAGGAAACTATCTCGCTCGCGGCACGTCGATGTCGGAGGGCAAGTCGAAGGACAAGGGCACACCCGGCATCACCGTGGTGTTCTCGATCACGCAGGAGGGACCCCAGAAGGGCCAGCTCCTGGAGTGGAACGGGTGGCTGACGGAGAAGTCCGAGGGCCGAACCGCCGAAAGTCTCGCTCTCTGCGGGTGGGACGGATCGGACCCGAAGACCATCAGCTCGAAGGAGGTGCTCCTTGTCGTCGAGCACGAGGTGATTCCGCCGGATCCGAACAAGCCCGCTCCCGACCCCAGCGCGCCACCGCGCAAGCGTGCCAAGGTCGCGTGGGTCAACGATCCGGCCCGTGGCGGCATGGGCATGGAGCCGCTCGATGGGGCGGAGCGCGAGCAGGTCATGTCGAACCTTCGTGCTCTGGTCTTCGCCAAGCGCGAAGAAATGAACAAGAAAGCCGCAGCGAGCGGTGATGCCGCATCGTTCAACTTCGGCGCCAACGGCGCTGGCGCTCCAGCTGGTGCGCTTCCGCCCGCACAGCAGCAGCCTACGCCTGGACCCGCTAGGACGCCGCCGAAGTTCTAATGAGCAGGGCAGCTCTACGTTGCTATCTACGTCTAACGCGCGAGCTACTGGAGGCTCGCGCGTTGACGGGTGGTCTTGCTCAAAACGAAGAGGCCCAACGTTTTGAAGTTCTCGATAGCTATTGGAACCAACTTACGCTCGATGAAACCAATGTAGTTGAACTTGGTATCGGGCGCATAAGATCTTATGTCGATAACGCCGCTCTTTCAAAGAAGAAGAGACGCGGAAAGACGCCAGCTACACGTGGCGTTTGTTCAACATCAGGATGTGTAGAGCCTGTGGCAGTACGTGGTTTCTGTGGTCATTGTTATATGCGTGGATGGAGACTTGGAACAATTAGTGTCCAAAAAAGGCAACCAGGTCCCAAGAAACACAAGAAGATTCGTGATCTATCGAATCAGTTCTTTGGTCGACTGCGTGTGGTTCGTATTGCCGATTCCCCTCGCACAAAACATGGGGTTGTAAATTGGGAATGTTTGTGTACGTGTGGAAAAACGACAGTAGTTACTGCGTATAATCTTCTGTACGGGAGAGTAAGATCGTGCGGCTGTCTAAAGGTAGACGCCGGACGTGCATCAGCAACACACGGGCACACCCGCGGTTGGGTGAGTAGTCCAACGTATAGAACATGGCGATCGATGATGCAGAGGTGTCACGATCCTGGGTACATCTCATTCCATCAATATGGTGCTGCTGGTATTTCTGTGTGTGATAGGTGGCAAGGCGACTTCAATGCGTTCTTGTCTGATATGGGTGAGCGCCCAGATGGTCACACTTTAGATCGAATCAACAGTGCCGGTAATTACGAACCAGATAACTGCCGTTGGGCAACACCGACTGAGCAGGCTAGAAATCGTAGACCACCATCTCGATTTCGCCCGCTGTCGGATCGGATCGAAAGACTCGAAGATCAGATTCGAAGTCTTGGGGCGATTCCGGTGCCATGATGGATCTACGTCCGTACCAGCAACGCACAATCGACACGTGTAGAGCACATGCGGTGGCGGGTTACACGCGCATTTTGGTAGTGGCCCCCACTGGAGCTGGAAAGGCTTGTGTCGCGGCGGCGATTATGCACTCTGCACTTCGCAACTTCGGAGCACGCTCGCTTCTATTCGTGCACAGACGCGAGGTTATTGACCACGTGGTCCGTCAACTTGCTCGCTTCGGTGTGACCGAGGTGGGCGTCATGCGAGCCGATGACGAGCGCACTGATCCCACACAACCGATCCAGGTAGCGAGCACAGCAACGCTAGTGAGGCGCGATCTTCCTGCTGCTGACATCGTGATTGTCGATGAATGTCACCGGGCACCTGATACCACTCTGGCGATTCTGAAGGCATTCCCTGAAGCGACGGTGTTTGGCTTCACGGCAACTCCGGTCCCAGCTGGAGGAGGAACGCTTGGTGGGGACCTCTTCCAGATCATCGTTTGCTCGGCGACGTACAAGGAACTCATCGCCGTGGGCTGGATTGCGGAACCTATTCTTTGGGGTATCGAGCGCCAGGTGGATCTCTCGGCGGTTGCTACTACCGCGGGTGACTTCGACATGGGTGGGCTTGAGTACGCGATGGATCAGCCTCAGGTGACTGGGAATATTGTCGAGACATGGCTTCTACGTTCTGAGGGACGTCGAACAATTTGCTTCGCGAGTGGAATCAAGCATTCGCTTTCAATCGTCGAGCGCTTTCAGCAAGCTGGTGTACGAGCTGGACATCTCGATGGGACCACATCCGAGGACGAACGCGATCGGTTGTTTGCTGCGCTTGACTCTGGTGAACTCCAGGTCTTGTCCAACGTGGATGTCGCCAGCGAAGGGTGGGATCAACCGAGTGTGAAGTGCATGATCGGAGCACGACCAACGCTCTCGCTGACAAAGCACATGCAGCAGTCGGGGCGCATCCTGCGGCCATGGAACGGCGTGCGTCCCGTCATCCTGGATCACGCCGGCAACATCGATCGACACGGTGCGCCTCACCTTGATCGCGTTTGGAGCCTAGAGTCCGCTCCTCGGCTCGTTGAGAGGAATCCATACCGGCTCTGTCCTCGGTGTTTCGCCTACGTGAAGTTCAACCCGTGTGAACTCTGTCAGCACTTCGCGCCGCCCGAGGAGCGTCCTAAGGTTCGAGAGGACGCCGCTCCCGTCCTTGTCGAGAAGAAGCAGGAGGATGTACGCCGCGCCGACTTCGTGGCGCTCGTCCAGACTGCGAGCGCTCGTGGGTTCAAACCTGGGTACGCGAGTGCGAAATACAAAGAGAAGCACGGAGACTGGCCCCCACGCTCATGGAGTGAGGAGGCCAAGCGGATGTTCGCCCAGGATTCCGCGTGGCAGTTTCGACAGGCGAAGAGGGAGAACGAGCGGGCTTACTGGCAAGGGCAGAAGCAAGCGGATAGTGAGCCGATCACGCCGGAGGATGCGTTTGGGGGTTGGTTGAAGCCTCAGTGAGGGAGCGAGGAGAACACGATGGGTGACACATGCATGGTGTGCCGCGGAGCGATTCCGGGTTGTGTGCAGGCAGACGGACACACAGCGCACACAGCGCTCTGCGCGGAGGTGATTCGAGCCGACCGAGCGGAAGCGATCAAGGAGGCGTGGGGCATCATCGCCAACGCTTACGATGGCGACTGGAACAAGGCGTCTACCGAGTGGCGACAGGCGGCCGAGCGATGGCGAAACAAGCGTGTTGGTTTTGCTCCACAGAAGGCGGCTGCGCCGACGTGAGTTTCAGTGAAGTGAATGAAGGAAGGAGAACAACCATGGTGGTGACCGAAGGTGAAGGAACAATCGTTGGTGACGACATCGTGATGAAGGAGAACAGCAAGAAGCAGGTGCGCGTCTACGTGCACTTCTGGCCTCGCGCGGGAGGTAAGCGTGTCCATGCACTGGAGATGGAACCGGCAACCTACAAGGCGCTCTACGAACTGCGCTTGCAGCAGCCGCTCCCTGGCTCGGTTCTGCGGATCACCAAGGGCGTGGTGAAGTTCGACGGCGAGATACTCAACCCGCCGGATGGACTCGCTCTCGTCGACCTCAAGGTCATCGCACGCATTCGCACGATGGCAGAGGGGACACCGTTTGAGGAGAAGGCACTCACGTTCATCACGGACGCCGAAGGCGACACGCTAACGCTAGTGCAGATTGCGGAGGCGCTTGCGGAGAAGCTGACGATGGGCTTCGTCGAGCGGACGGCGACGGCTCCGGCGTGAAAACCCCCGACGTGATGCTCGAGGACATCGTTCTTCTCTGCGGCAAGGTCTTCGCCGACCACGAGGAGAACGAACGTGTCCTGGTAGACGATCTCGTCGAACTTCGCGACGGTATCAACGAGCTGCGCGCGGCGGTTGCGAATGGGGCTGGGTACAAGGCGGTGCCGAAGCTGGTGAGACCCGAGAAGGGGTGAGCCAGATGGATAAGAAAAGATGCTTCGGCTGTAAGAAGCGACTTTGGTTGAGCGCTTTCAATCGAGATCGTGGAAAGAAGGACGGTCTTGAGCATCGTTGTCGCAAGTGCAGAAATGCTTACAAGCGTAGACTGTGGGCTGAAAGCCCAAGCTATCGACAAAGCTCAATCAATCACCTGAGAGTATTTAGAAAAACCGATGTGGGGCAGCGGTCTAGGAGAAGATCCGCATGGAAGTCTAGATATGGCTTGTCTGAGGAGGAGTATTGCAAGTTACGCGATGCTCAGGGCAACCAATGCGCAATCTGTGGTGTGAAAGCTGCCGGTGATTGGGATCTGTGTGTTGATCATCATCACGGAACCAACGTGGTCAGAGGCTTGTTGTGTAAACCGTGCAACACAGCGTTGGGTATGGCGAAGGAGAACATCTTGATTCTGTACGCAATGGTTCAGTACCTGGAACGAACCGGAAAGATGCTGGTGGCATCGTGAGTGAGCGTGACCCCATCCTGGCCGGTGACTGCCGCTTCGTACTACCCGAAGCGTTCGTGGCCGACGTCATGGTTGTAGATCCGCCCTATCGCGATCACGTCCACAAGAACACGACATCCCAGGATCAGGCCAACGGCGGCGGCGTACGTCACAACGATCTAGGGTTTGCATGCATGACCCCGGAGTTGATGACGTGGCTCTGTCAGATGGCGGCGCGTACCAGGCGCTGGAGCATCATCTATACCGACATCGAATCGGTTGCTGCGTGGAAGGAAGGACTGGAGCTTGCTGGCGCTACGTATATCCGCACGCTCCCGTGGGTACGCTGGTCGATCCCACAACTCTCGGGCGACCGGCCTCCTCAAGGCTTCGAGTGTCTCGTGGTGGCTCACGGCTCCGCCAAGGGGCGCAAGCACTGGAATGGCGCCGGCAACCTGACGCACCTTGCGCATCTCGCAATGCGCGGCGCTGAGAAGCATAAGACCCAGAAGCCACTCGATCAGCTTCTTGATCTAGTGAGCTGGTTTTCCGATCGTGGCGTGCTTGATCAAGGCGAGCTGGTCTTGGACCCGTGTGCTGGGAGCGGCACCACGGGGCTAGCATGCAAGATCCTTGGTCGCAGGTTCATCGGATGCGAGCTAGACGCCGAGTGGGTAGAGAAAGGCAACGCACGAATCCGAGCCTGCAACCTAGGCGATCTACCGGGCTCGCTTTCGTCTCGAGACGCTGAGCGGTTTCTCCGATGGTCCATTTCTTCGGAGAAGGAAAAGGCAGACGCCGTCTCGCGCAAGGAGAACACGGAGCGCGTTCGTAAGCGACTCGAGGACAAGAGGTTGTCGCTAGTACCCACCCAGATGTCGGATGAGACTCCCGGACAGCCGTACTCGGCCGAAAGGCCCGTCGCGCCGCCCGGTGATCCGACTGGCGGACTACTCGCGCAGGACGGTGAGCTGTCTGATGAGGCGCTCGCTTTGATCTTTGATCGACGACAGGTTGGGGAGGAAACCGTGATGATGACGAACGAACAGATCGAGGCGATGGAGGCAATGGAGGCTAACGCTCGTCTTTCGGAGGAGCCTGAGAACATGAACAAGGAACACTTGTGGACCGAAGCATACCAGCGATGTCTCGCGGAAATTCAAACCGAAACCGATATCGCGCTCGCACTTCAGGCCGGCGCTCATCTTAGGCCGCCCTCTGGCGGTGGACGGACCGACGGAGTTGGTGCACCAGAGCCTGCGGCTCCGTCCGTCGCCACGGCGCGGCCTCCGAAGCCTTCGGCTGCGGCGCGAACGGTGCCGCTGTTCGAAGAAACGTACCCAACCAAGCCCTCTTGGGAAGAGGCGTACCGGCGTGTGCTCGTAGAGCTTGCTCCCCCGCTGTCTCCCGCGTTGTTGGCGAAGATTGCGGAGAAGAGGAAGACGGCGGCTCCGGTTACCGCTACGTCGACTCCGGTTACTGCGTCGACTGCGGTTACTACGTCGGCTCCGGTTACCACTACAACTCCGGGTACTACGTCGACTCCTGCCGAACGTGCTGGGGTCGCTCCGTCGGTCACTACATCGATCCCTGCGATTCGGGTTACTACGTCGGCTGTTGCCGCTCCATCGACTTCGGTTACCACTACGTCCGTTTCTCCGGACGACATCGATATCGCGTTACTCGCGGCGTCTCCGGCTCAGATTGAGTCGGCTATGCTGGAGCAGACACTCGACGTTGCGTTGGCGGCGATACCGAACGGAACTGGGGCTACTATGCAAGCCCTTGCTGGTACTATCCCCGCCCACGTCCTCGCCGAGCTTGGCATGCACCCATCGCTTGTCGACGAGCCGGTCCGCAACCGTGCGCTCGTGGTGGCACGGCACACCGGGTGGCCAGACGACTGGAACGTCCTCCAGATACAAGCGCCCACCGGATTCTTCACGAGGGTCCTCAAGGAGATGCAGGTAGCTCCCGGCGAGCGTCTCGCCGTGCTTGCTGAAGCCGCACAAGCGCGCGGTCTTCGAGTGGGTGTGTTCGACGTGGCTGGTTGGTCGTTCGTTCAGCGCGAGGCTGCAAGGGCTTGCATTGCACAGAATGCCGACTGGCCTGAGTTCTTCGAGAAGTACACCGGCGACCAAGCGGGTATCATCGGGAGCTGCGCGGCATGTGGACGTGGTGACGAGCGACCCTTCATGCATACGTGCGAGAAGGGGTTGGCGCTGGGAGACACGAAACGGAGCGAGGTGGTGACACCAGCACCGCCACCGGCGCCGGTTGCATCCGACGCATCTGCCACCGCAACGGAGAAGCGCGGGAGGGGTCGACCTCCCGGCGTGAAGAACAAGGCACCGAAAGAGTGGAAGGCTGCGTACGCGCGGGTGGTGGCGGAGTTGGCGCCGGTATCGTGAGCGCCTGTCCGAAGTGTTTCCAATCCCTTGGGCTTCTACGAGCCGAGGATGCAAAGGTGGGCGCGTTCTTCCAGCACAAGCCATGTGGGGCTGTACTGGTCATCGTGGCGGCAGGCTCGCCCAATCAACTGGAGATGCGACTAGCAACGGAAGCGGAGAAGGCGGCGTCGTGAAGCGCACGAAGAGCGCAAGGACGCAGGAGAGGGAAGAACGGTCAATACGTGCGCGTCTGATCCTGATCTCCCGTCCTGGGCATGGGTCTGTTCCTGCCAACGAGTACGTAAGCGATGTTCGGGCGCTGTTATCGATCATCGAGTCGCAGCGCGTGTCGCTTGAGAATTGGGTGCGATTGGCGTGCAAGAGATGAGTCCTGGCGTGAGCGTAAGAAGGAGATAGTGAAAACATGGCAACAAAGATCATCAGCCCCGGGACCGACCGGTACAGCGTGACCTGTATGGAATGCGGGTGCCGATTCAGCTACGAGCGCAGCGACGTCCACACGAACTACGTTCGTGGTGGCGAGAGGGTGTCGTGCCCTCACTGCGCGCACTCGCTCCACCACTTCGGTGCGAGCGGTGCCGTGTGGCCCAACCCGCACCGTCGTGGTGACCGGTGCGTTGGTAGAGCGTGACAATGGTGATCGGTGAGCTAGCTAAGCAGGCGGTCGGCGTTGTGGTGACTCTCCATCTGATGACTCAACGTAATCAGCCGTACGGGAGCGAGCGTAGATGTTGCGAGCACTGTGGGATCATGATCTGGACGCACCCACGGCCGAAGGTCACGGATGACTTAGACATATGGAGGAATCCGCCAGAGGGCTTTGTACGGTGTGTAGACCTGGTATCGGCTACTGCGTGCGATACGTGACGGCTGCATGAGCACGAAGGAAATCCCGCTTCTGCGCGAACTGCTCTACGAAGCCGCCAGGGCGATGCCTCACGTGCGCCTGTTCCGCCGCAACGTGCTCAAGCTCAAGGTCATCGATGCGCGCACCAACCGCGATCGGATGGTGATCGCCGGTATCCCAGGACAATGTGACCTGTACGGCTACGTCTTTGGCGGTCGCGTGCTCGAAGTGGAACTCAAGAGTCAGAACGGTCGTCTATCCACTGAGCAACGCGCGTGGCGGGACTGGTGCCTGGCGGGACAGATTCCTTGGATGTGCCTGTGGTCGTGGCCAGGAGAGACGAAAGAAGAGACGGTACGGCGATGGGTTGCCGCAATCGCTCTGATGGCCGGTCCGGCTAGCGAGGGGGCTTCACTAGCTCCGGCCCCGGTCGGAACGGAGCAAACGTCGGGGTAGGCGACACATCCGGCGGTGGGAGCAGACCGAACTCGGACCAAGATGATCTCTCCTCCACCGGCCGCACCGTCGACAGATAGAACGCGCGTGCGCGCATTGCGGCGGTTCCCAAGTCCTCCGGGATAGGGTGGTCGGCGATGGGTGACGGCCAGGTGCCGAAGCGGGCGTAGTGGGTGAGAGCCCAGACACGAAGCTCGCGGGGGAAGACGGGAGCTACTGGTGGGGTAGCGGTCCATTCGTCATCGCTCATGACGGCTTCCTGTAGACAAGCGGTCTGTCGCTCTCCTTCCATGTGAAGTCACACGCGAGCGGTGCGTGAGACGGCTTCGCGCCGTACCTTGCAAAACACCCGTCGCAGATCACGATCCAGGTCGCGACGCTCTTCGAGCCGTCGGGGCGGGTGAACGGAAGCCCATCCGGTACCTGGAAGATGTGGCTCGCGTACGGATTTGGCTTGTGCTTGCAACCGAGCAGGACGTCGCCGGTCTTCGGTGATGGTTGAACGGGCATCAGACTCGCTCGCCCAATTGATACAACTTTCGACCCCGCCGTGTGTAGAGCATTTGCGCGCTCATGTCGCCGCCGCCGTCGCCGGGATTGAGACCGAGTCCGTCATCAACAATGCGCGCCTTGCGGGCACTCTTGACACCAG
>Ga0209006_10004387_pt1 | contig 12802 bp, 12 predicted proteins | sample JacPin_JW_Ref_O2_FD_188567 | JGI IMG/M metagenome (GOLD analysis project Ga0209006, IMG submission 188567) | Forest soil microbial communities from Algoma, Ontario, Canada - Jack Pine, Ontario site 1_JW_Ref_O2 (SPAdes) (version 2) | ecosystem: Environmental > Terrestrial > Soil > Boreal...
CGGAAGCATGGGCTGGCCGTCGGGCCGCAGCGCCCAGGCGCCGGCGAGGTCGTTCGACGTGATGATGATCGACGAGACACCGTCGCCGCCGCGCGCCGGATGCTTGGTGTCGTCGTCCGCATTCTGATCGACATTCGGCAGCGCCTCGACCCAGAGCTGGCCGGTGGTGAAGCGCCCGGGGAAGTCGCGCAGCAGATAGAACGTCTTGGTGAGCACGTGATCCTTCGGCACCGGCTCGAGCTCGGGAATATCGAGCGAGCCGATGATCGCCCGCAGCGCGATCATGCCGGGGCTGCGGTTCTCGCCGCCCTCCCCGGGGGGTGCCAGCACGGCGTCGCGCGTGTCGAACAGCACGGTGCCGCCCTGTTTCATGTAGGCGTCGATGCGGGCGAGCGCCTTGGCGGTCGGCTTCGGCGCATTGGGCGAGATCGGCCAGTAGATCAGCGGGAAGAAAGCGAGCTCGTCGCGGTCGAGGTCGAGCCCCATGGGCTGGCCCGCCTCGAGCGCGGTGCGCTGCGCCAGATAGAGGGTGAGGCCCTCGAGCCCGGAGCGGCTGATATTGTCGGCTTCGCTGTCGCCGGTGACGACATAGGCGAGATGCGTCTCGAGCGTCGCCTTCATGGCGAACTTGTCGGCCGCCTCGTCGGCGGCGGAGGGGCCGATGCGCGCGAACGCCGCGAGCATGATGCCGAGCACCAGCACGGCGGCGACGCGATGGCGCCGCAGCAGGCGGTAGATGCCGCCGGCGAGCCAGAACACCACCATGGCGTCGACGAGCAGCAGCGCGAGCGCGGTGGTGAAGATCGGCCCGCGCAGGTCCTGCGGCTCGGCCATGCGGTAGCTCTCCATGCGCGCGTGCAGCGGGGAAACGTCGATCGGCCCCAGGCGCTCGGTCGGCGTGAGCGTGTTCACGGCGAGCAGCCCCTCGGGCGGGCCGTAGAAACCGGGCGGATTGTCGGACTTGGCGCGGCCCGTGTAGTTCGCCGGCACCGGCCGCGCGGTCGGCGGCGGCGAGACGAAAATGCCGAACCCGTCGAGCACGCGGCTCGGCGGCAGCACCTCGCGCGCGCCCTCGGCGGCGGCCGTTTCGTTCGTCGCCACGGTGCCGGCGAGGTTGACGATCTTGCGCAGCATGTCGACGAAGGTGCCGGACAGCGGCAGGTCGGACCAGCGCGTGTCGGCGGTGACGTGGAACAGCACGATCAGGCCCTTGCCGCGCTTCGCCGCGGTGACGAGCGGCGTGCCGTCGGCGAGCGTCGCCCAGGTGTGATCGCCGAGGCCGATGTCGGGCTCGGCGAGCACCTGGCGCGTGACCGTCACGTCGCTCGGCACCGGCATGCCGGCGAACGGGCTTTCGCGCGAGAAGCCGGCGAGCGGTTGCGGCTTCTCCCAGCTGAGGCTTCCGCCGAGGATGCGGCCGCCGCGCCGCAGCTTCACCGGCACCAGCTCGTCGTCGGCGGCCGCAAGCCGCGGCCCGGCGAAGCGCACCAGCACGCCGCCATCCTCGACCCACTGGGCGAGCTTGGCGCGCTCGTCGGGCGCGATGGTGCCGACGTCGGCGAGGATGATCATCGGGATCTTCTGCTCGGCGAAGCGGGCGATCGCGACCGACGGCGAGCCGCGCTCGCCGAGGCGCACGTCGGCGAACGGCCCGAGCGCGCGCGTGAGATAGTAGTTCGAGGCGAGCAGGGGCTCGGCCGTGTCGGCCGTCGAGCCCGACACGATGCCGATCGTGCGCCGCCGCCAGCGCTTGTCGAGCAGCTGCACGGCGCCGGCCGAGCGCTCGCCGTCGATCTCGAGCCGCGCGATGTCGTTGCGGATCTCGACCGGCAGGTCGAACTGCGCCTCGGCCTCGCGCGCGTCGCTCTTGAAGGTGTAGCGCGCCTCGCCGAGCGGCAGCCCCTTGAGGTCGAGTGCGCGCACCATCCCGTCATCCTGCGTGCCCGTATAGGCGCGCAGGACCTTGACGCTCAGCACGCCGGCCGCGTTGTCGGCGGCGGTGAGCGCGTGCGCGCCGCGCACGCCGCCGATCACCACGGTCACCGGCCGGTTGCCGGCGAGCCGCGCCAGCGCGGCGACGAAATCCTTGCCCTTGCCCATGTCGATGCCGTCGGTGAGCCAGACCAGCTCGATGTCCTTGGCGCGGCCGATGAGCCGCTCGATCTCCGGCAGCGCCTCGGTGCGATCGATCGTATAGGGCTTGGGCGAAAGCTCGCGCAGCCGCACGCGCGCGGCGGCCGGCGTCTCGAGCGAGACGTCGCGCTGCGTCTCCGACAGCGGAATGAGCGCGACCGGGCGACTGTCCTGCTCGGCGCGGGCGATCAGATCCTCGGCAGTGCCGAGCCGCACCGGCCAGCTCGCGGCCGCCGACCACGTGTCGTCGATGAGGAGCGCCATGGGCAGGTTGTTGCTGCTGCTCGCAACCGGCGGGTTCCACAGCGGCCCGGCGGCTGCCAGCACGATCAGCGTCGCAAGCAGGAGACGCAGCAGGGTGAGCCACCACGGCGTGCGCGCCGGCGTCTCCTCCTTCGGTGCGATGTCGAACAGCAGGCGCGTCGGCGGGAAGGCGACGCGGCGCGGCCGCGGCGGCACGAGCCGCAACAGCCACCACAGCACCGGCAGGCCGATGAGCGCGAACAGGACGAGCGGCTGGGCGAAGGCGAGCGGCAGGCCGGGGATCATGCCGGGGCCTCCGCGGCGTCGCGCACGTCGGCGCCGCGCCAGCGCTCGAAGTCGAAGCCGCCGCCGGTGCCGCCGAGCCGCGCATGCAGCGCGAGCAGGAGATCGCTCGCCGGCCGGTCGGTGCGGTGGACGATGAAGCTCCAGCCGAGATGATCGGTCTCGGCGCGGATGGCGGCGCGGTGACGCTCGATGCGCGCCTGGTAATCCGCGCGCCAGGTCTCGGCGCGGCCGGCCGTGATCGCGCCGGCGCCTTCCGGCTCGACGAACTCGACGCGGCCGGCGAACGGAAACGTCTCCTCCGCCGGATCGACGATCTGCACCACGTGGCCGTGCGCGTGGGTCGCGGAGAACTGCGCGATCGTGCGCTGCACGTCGGCGATCGGGCTCCACAGATCCGACAGCAGCACGACTTCGGCGCGCGGCGAGGGCGCAAACGACGCCGGCAGGCTGGTGCGCGCGGTCGGGTCGTGCAGCATCGCCTCGGCCATGCGCTCGATCACGTTGCGGCTGGCGGTCGGGCGCATCAGTCCCGGGATGCCGACGCGCTCGCCGCCCTCGATCAGCACCTCGGCGAGCGCAAAGGCGATCACCAGCGTGCGCTCGAGCTTGCCGTCGAGCGCGAGCGCCGACTTGAACGACATCGAGGCCGAGCGGTCGGGCCAGATCCACACCGTATGCGCGGCTTCCCATTCCTGCTCGCGCACATAGAGATGATCGTCGCGCGCCGAGCGGCGCCAGTCGACGCGCCCGGCCGGCTCGCCCGACATGAAGCGGCGGTATTGCCAGAAGTTCTCGCCCGGCCCGGCGCGGCGGCGGCCGTGCAGGCCGTGGATGATGGTCGCCGCCACCCGGCGCGCCTCCAGGATCAGCCGCGGCATGGTGGCGGCGAGCGTGCGGCTGCCGCCGACCGCATGCGCGATCGCCTGGGCTTCGTCGGGGGCAGCGGCGGTCTTTGCCATTCCTAGCCGGCCTTCGCCTTTAGCCGGCCGATCACGGCGGGGATCGTCTCGCCGTCGGCGCGCGCCGCGAAGGTCAAGGCCATGCGATGCTTGAGCACCGGCTCGGCGAGCGCCATCACGTCGTCGACCGAGGGGGCGTAGCGGCCTTCGATGAGCGCGCGGGCGCGCACCGCGAGCATCAGCGCCTGGCTCGCGCGCGGCGAGGGGCCCCAGGCGATCAGCTTGCCGAGCTCGCCCGATTCCGGGCCCGGGCGCGCCGAGCGCACCAGCGCGAGGATCGCATTGACGACCGACTCGCCGACCGGCAGGCGCCGCACCAGGCGTTGCGCCGCCATCAATTCGTCGGCGGTCATCGCCGCCTTCGGCTTGGTTTCCTCCGCCCCGGTGGTGTCGAACAGGATGCGGCGCTCGGCGTCGCGATCCGGATAGTCGACGTCGATCTCCATCAGGAAGCGGTCGAGTTGCGCCTCGGGCAGCGGGTAGGTGCCTTCCTGCTCGATCGGGTTCTGCGTCGCGAGCACGTGGAACGGCTTCGGCAGGTCGTAGCGCGCGCCCGCGACCGTGACATGCTGCTCCTGCATCGCCTGCAGCAGGGCCGACTGGGTGCGCGGGCTCGCACGGTTGATCTCGTCCGCCATCAAGAGCTGGGCGAAGATCGGCCCGGAGATGAAGCGGAAGCTGCGCTTGCCGCCCGGATTGTCCTCCAATACCTCGGTGCCGAGAATGTCCGGCGGCATGAGGTCGGGGGTGAACTGCACGCGGCGCGCTTCGAGCCCGAGCACCGTGCCCATGGTGTCGACGAGCTTGGTCTTGGCGAGGCCAGGCACGCCGACCAGGAGCCCATGCCCGCCGGAGAGCACCGTGATCAGCGCGTGCTCGACCACCTTCTGCTGGCCGAAGATCACCGCGCCGATTGCGCTGCGGGCGGCCTGCACGTGCACGGCGGTTGATTCGGCCGCGCGGACGATCATGTCTTCAAGCTTCTCGGTGCTCTCGCTCCCGGCCGCTGCCATCACTTGCTCCTCGTTGAATTCCTGTCACGTTTCATACACATAAGCCTTCATGCGCCGGCTGCGACTGATCACAACCGTGCCCGCCTTCGGGCCTTCCGCCCCGTCCCATCGCCCTGGGTCTTCCGCATCCGCGAAGAGTCTACGCTATTTTCGCGCCCGACGCGGCGGGCAAGCGCCCTCACGATCACGCGAGCGGATGTCAGGGACGCAAGTTTGAGGCCAACAATGGCGAAGGAAGGGCAGAGCGCCCAATTGGAAGGCATAGCCGGCGCGCTCAAACAGGCGGGCGTGCGCGGCCCCCCGCCGGTGCACCTGTGGAATCCGCCCTATTGCGGCGAGATCGACATGCGGATTGCTGCCGATGGTACCTGGTTCTATCAGAAAACGCCGATCGGCCGGCCCGCCCTGGTGAAGCTGTTTGCCTCGGTGCTCAAGCGCGAAGGTGACCATTATTTCCTTGTCACGCCTGTGGAAAAATGCGGCATCACGGTCGACGAGGCGCCGTTTCTCGCGGTCGAGCTGGCGGTCGATGACGCTGACGCAACGGCAGGTCCGGGAGCGGGCCGGGTGCTCCGGTTTCGCACCAACGTGGACGATTGGGTCACCGCCGGCCGCGACAATCCGCTGCGCTTCGAGCCCGAGCCGGCGACCGGCGGCCTGAAACCATTCCTACACGTGCGGCGCGACCTGTGGGCCAAGGTGACGCGCGCGCTGTTCTATGATCTCGTCGAGCTCGGCGAGGAGCGCGACGTCGGGGGCGAGCGCATGTTCGGGGTCGCGTCCGGCCCCGCCTTCTTCATCATGGCGCCGGCGGACAGCATCGCGGGATTGCGGGACTGACATGACCGATCAGCCGATCGACGCCGCCACCGCCCCGGTCGTCACGCATGCGTTCTTCGAACGTGCGCGTGCGCGGCTGACCCTCGACGTGCCGGCCGGGCTCGCCGACCCGAGCGTGCCGGTGACGCGCGGCGACCTCGATCTCGATCCCTCGATGTGGGAGCGCGCCGGCGTCACGGCGACGAAGCCTGCCGCGGTCCTGGTGCCGGTGGTCGCCCGCGCGCAGCCCGCCGTCATCCTCACGATGCGCACCTCGGAGCTCTCGAGCCACGCCGGACAGATCGCGTTTCCGGGCGGCAAGATCGACAGGACGGATGCCGGTCCGCTCGCCGCGGCCCTGCGCGAGGCGAAAGAGGAAATCGGTCTCGACGCCGCGCTGATCGAGCCGATCGGCTATCTCGATCTCTATCTCACCTTCTCGGGCTTTCGCATCCTGCCGCTGGTCGCGCGAGTCGCGCCCACCTACGCGCTTACCCTCAATGCGTCCGAGGTCGCCGACGCCTTCGAGGTGCCGCTCGATTTTCTCATGCGTCCGGAAAACCACCAGCGCCATTCGCGCGACTGGAAAGGCATCCAGCGGCAGTACTACGCGATGCCCTACCAGGAGCGCTACATCTGGGGCGTCACCGCCGGCATCCTGCGCAATTTATATGAGCGCATTTACGGCGCCTGATGTATGAGTCCCGGCCGCCAGCGCATGTTCCGGCGAAAGCCTGCCCCCGACTCGATCGGGGGCGGACGCCGGTTCGCTGACAAGAACATGCGTTTCCGGTTCCGTCGCGCGCCGCGGGCGGAATGGAGGTTCTGACGTGATCCGCCTCTTTTCGGTCGAAGTCGCGCTCTTTGTCGCGCCGTTCGTCGCCTATGCGTTGTTCCTGTGGGCGGTGCGCGAAGGCATCCTGCATCCCGAGGAATGGTCGGTGCGGGTGCTGGCGTCGCTTACCATCGCGGCGGTTCTGCTCACCGCCGTCGGCTTCGTCGTGATCGCGCAATACAGCGGTGCGCCGGCGCACTCGAACTATGTTCCGGCGCATCTCGAGAACGGTCGGCTCGTGCCGGGGACAATGCAGTGAACCGCCGCCTGCCGGATTCGACCTGGCTCGCCGCGGGCGCGCTCGCGCATGTGCTCGCCGTGCTCGACCATGCGGGCGAGGAGGCGCGCGTCGTCGGCGGCGCGGTGCGCGACGCCCTGCTCGGGCAGACGTCCGGCGAGGTCGACATCGCGACCACGGCGGTGCCCGACACCGTGATCGAGCGCGCGCGCGCCGCCGGCTTCAAGGCGGTGCCGACCGGCATCGACCACGGCACCGTCACGGTGATCGTCGATGGTGAGCCGTTCGAGGTGACGACGCTGCGCGCCGACGTCGAGACCTACGGGCGCAAGGCCAAGGTCGCGTTCGGCCGCGACTGGAAGGTCGACGCCGAGCGGCGCGACTTCACCATGAACGCGCTGTCGGTCGATCGCGCCGGCGAGATCTTCGACTATGTGGGCGGGCTCGCCGACATCGACGCGCGCCGGGTGCGCTTCATCGGCAAGGCGGAAAAGCGCATCGCCGAGGATTATCTGCGCATCCTGCGCTTCTTTCGCTTCCACGCGACCTATGGGCAAGGCGCGCCGGATCCAGACGGGCTCAAGGCCTGCATCGATGGGCGCGAGGGCCTCGCCCAGCTGTCGCGCGAGCGCGTGCGCATGGAGCTGATCAAGCTGTTGCGCGCCGCCCATGCGACGCCGACGCTCGCCGTGATGACGGAGGCCGGCCTGCTCGAGATGGTGCTCGGCGGCGTGCCGCTGCTCGCGAGCTTCGAGAACACCTGCAAGGTCGAGAAGGCGATCGGGATCGTGGGCGATCCGGTGCGCCGGCTCGGCGCGCTCGGCGTCGCGGTGGTCGAGGATGCCGAGCGGCTGTGGCAGCGGCTGCGGCTCACCAATTCGGAGCATGCGCGGCTCGCCTCGATCGGCGAGGGCTGGAAAGAGATCGATCCCGCGCAAGGCGAGGCGGCGGCGCGCGAATTGATCTACCGGCTCGGACCCGATCGCTACCTCGACCGCGTGCTGGTAGCCTGGGCGCGTTCGCCCGACGGCGCCGCGGACGAGATGTGGAAAAATCTCGCCACCTTGCCGGCGCGATGGACCGCGCCGACCTTCCCGCTCAAGGCGAAGGATTTCACCAGGCGCGGCATCGAGAAGGGCCCGCGCCTCGGCGCGGTGATCGCCGCCGCCGAGGAGGCGTGGATCGCGGCCAGCTTTCCGGTCGATCAGGCGGCGCTCGCCGCGCTCGCCGACGCGGCGGTGGCGGCGACACCCGGAGCACCCTCGTGACATCGGCCGCGGTGCTCGCGGCGTTCGCCGGCATCTCGCTGCCCCAGCTTCTCCTCATCGCCGCCATGGGCGTGCTCACCTCGCTGATCGGCGGGGTCGCGGGCTACGGCACCGGCGCGCTGATGCCGCTCGTGCTGGTGCCGATTGTCGGCGCCGCGCCGATCGTGCCGATCATCGCGATCTCCGCCATGATGACGAATACGAGCCGCGCGGCCGCGTTCCGCAAGTCGATCGACCCCCGGCGCGCCATGATCGTGCTCGTGTCGGCGTTTCCGGGTTGCGCGCTCGGCGCCTACGGTTACACCCTGCTCACCAGCGTCGGCGTGATGATCCTGATCGGCAGCATGCTCGCGCTCTCGGTGCCGCTGCGGCGATTTCTGCGCGCGCGCGGCTTTCGTCTCGACGACCGGCGGCTCGCCGTCGCCGCGGCCGCCTGGGGCGTGCTGATGGGCGGCACCAGCGGCGCCGGCATCATCCTCCTGGCGATGCTGATGGCGGCCGGCCTCGACGGCGCCGCCGTGATCGGCACCGACGCGCTGGTTTCGGTGCTGCTCGGCGTGATCAAGATCGCGGTGTTCGCCTGCGCGGGCGCGATCACCGGCCAGGTGATCGCGGTCGCGCTGCTGATCGGGTTCGTTGCGTTTCCGGGGGCGTTCTTCGCCCGCGCGCTGGTCGCGCGGCTGCCGATCCATATCCATGCCGCGCTGCTCGACGCCGTGGTGATGATCGGCGGGGCGGTGATGATCATCGGGGCGCTGCGGCGATGAGGGGCCGTGCAAGCCACCGGTGAACCACTTCTGTGTTTGATGATCGTATTTTCTTGGCACGCAGCCACAAGAGCGACCATCATGCCTCCCTGCGTTCGCGCGCAGGCTGCGAATTGTAGATTCTCTCGTAGATGCGATCGACCGAACTCTTGCGCACGGTCTCGCGGATCAGGACGGCGTCGTCGGCGGAAATCATCGGCCCGCCCGCCCCTTTCTGGAACAGTTTAGGGCGCTTCGCAGCAAGCAGGAGCAGCCGCGTCATGGATGAGCTGGGAGTCACTTCGCCGGTCTCATATTTCTCGAAGGCCTTGGGGCCGCCTCCGAACACGCGAGCGGCTGCCTGTTGCGATAGTCCGCACACCTCGCGAATGGCTCTTATGACGAGCGGCGTCAGGATCGCGTCTTTCGCTTTCGCTCTGGCCTCGCGTCGGGCAGCAGCGCGGATCACGTTGTCCTCATCCGTGAGCTGCCCCTCGGTATCCCTGGGATCTTCAATTGACGCCCACCATCCGGGCTGACCATAGGTGAATGGCCGGCCCTCGACACTGATGGTCAGCATCTTCACGCCCCGCCGGAGCGTCCTCCCGCTCTCGGCGCTCTTGATTACGTTGGGGTAGTCGCGTGGATTGGTCACAGCTCGTTCTCCTTGAAGCTGATCAGCAGCAGCTCTCCTTGCGAATCCAGCGTGAACTTCACATACAGCTCCCTGCCATCGATGATCGGCTTGTAGACATCTTGCCAAATCGCAGGATTGACCTCGGACCGCATCGACTTGTCGAAATCACGTCCGGTAAGGCCGGCAACGACGACCGCCTGCTCGTCCATGCCAAGCTCTTCGGCCCCATCAGCCGCCGTCATCGTCCGGTTCAGACGGGTTGCTTCAGTGAAGGCGGCTTTGATGGTCTTCAGCGGGTAATGCGCTTGCCGCCGTCTCGCCATACCCCCACATTGGGGGTATGGCGGACATTGTCAAGGACTGCGTGGATCCGACTTCGTCGTAGAAAAGCGACTAAATAAATCTCAGACCGGCGCGACCAGCGAGGTCGGGATCAGCAGCGAATCGTAGATGCACAGCCGCTCGCGGAAAAGGAGGCGGCCGTCCTGGCGCACGAGGCGGTCGAGGTAGAAGCCCGCGAGCACGATCTCGGTCATGCGGTTGATCATGGTCTGCACGATCAGGACATTGGCCTCGGCGCGCACCTCCGCGTCGGTCGCCTCGATCACGCGGATGTTGGCGATGAAGTGCCGCAGCGTGCGCGGCTCCGCCATGGTGCTGTCGCGCGCCGCCGCCACCCGGTCCTTGAGCATGCCCTTGCTCTCGCAGTGGATGAGCGCGATCGGCAGCCCGAGCAGATGGTTCTCGCGCGGCACCACGCGGTAGAGGCAATCCTCGACGAACAGGTCGAGCCAGTCGTCGAAGCGCTCGTTGTCGAGCGCATGCGCGTACTCGGTATTGAGGACACCGAGCTCCGAATGCAGCTCGGCGGCCGACCTTGCCGGCGCAGGGGGCGCGATCGCCTTGGCTTCAGCCAGCATGATCGAAGCCCATGTTCTCGATATAGTGCTTGTAGAAGCCGCGCACGCCCGCTTCGGTGACCATGTGGTCGGTGTCGGCGGTCGAACGCCCGCCCATCTCGAGAATCGACGAGGTCTCCGGATAGACCGCCGCACCTTCCTGCGACAGCGCGATCACCTCGCTGTCGTCGACCGACACGAGGCCGGCCGGTCCCATCAAGTTGGCCTGGCGGATGCGGCGCTGCCGCAGGTCCGGCGTGTCGCCCTTGTAGCCGAAGAACGTCCAGTTGAGGTCGAACGCCTGCGGCCCGCGCGTGACCAGCTGGCGCATCGCCAGCGTGTTCGATTGCTGTTGCACGATCACGTTCGGATAGATCGTCTGCATCACCACGGTCATGTCGCCGGGAAACTCCGGCAGCGCCTCGATCAGGCGCGGGTCGTTGAGCTTGAGGTTGGCGCGGAAGTTGGTCATATCGCGCGTCGTTTCGTTGAGCGACTGCTCGCCGCGGCGGCTGATGAGCACCGCATGGCGGCCGGTCTCGTCCATTTCCACGGCGGATTTCTGGTCGAGGCGGAAGAGCCCGAACGTGATGAGGAAGACGTGCAGGACGGTCGCGTGATACGGGTCCTTGATGTTCTCGAACATGAATTTCCAGTTGCACGGGATGCGCTGGCGCATGTAGCCGAGCAGCTCCAGCTCGCGGCCGTCGAACACGCGGTCGTAGTAACCGAGCATGGCCGGCCCGAGGTACTCCTCGAACGGCGGCGCCGCGTGATCGAACGAGGCGAAGATCGCGCCGTTGCGCACCGCGACCTTGAGCGCCTGCGCGCCGTGCTCCTGCAGCTTGAAGCCCGGATCCATTCCGCCCTTGCCCTTGTGGCCGCGGCGGAACGGCATGCCGATCAGCATGCCGGTCGGGTCGTACGTCCACTGGTGATACGGGCACATGAACGATCGCGCGTTGCCGCGCGCGTGCCGGCAAAAAACCACGCCGCGATGCGCGCAATGATTGGCGAAGGCGTTGACGCTGCCGTTGGCGTCGCGCGTCACCACGATCGGCTTCTCGCCGACGGTCGCGCGGACGAAATCGAACGGATTGGGAATTTCCGCCTCGAGCGCGACATAGGACCAGTTCGGCCCGCCGAAGATGCGGTCCTGCTCGCGCTGATAGACTTCCGGATCGCTGTAGGCCCAGAACGGAACGCGCGCCGGGCCCTCGGCGGGCCACGTCCGCTCTTGCAGCCGCGTCAAGGCGTCCATCGATCGACCCCAGGGCTGACGTGCTCACACGGCACCTGCGGCATTGTGCGCCACCATCGGCGGCAAGACAATGGCGCGCGGCGGCGCGAACGGCCGCCGAGGTGATGATCATTGGGGCGCTACGACGCTGATTGGTCGCGTTGATGAACGGGTCGCCGAGCTGCTTTGCGTCTTTGACGTGATACGGCATACCAGTATAGGATGCGCGGCGATGAATTCGAATGGGACGGCGATCGATGAGAAGGCGCACGGGATGACGCCCGCGAAGTGGGCGCGATTGCGTGCCAAGACAAACGATCAGGTCTTGGCGGAGGCGCGAGCGGATTCCAGCGCATTGCCAGTCGAGGACCGCAAGCCCGGCAGTCTTGGAGCTGCCGGCCGCGTTTCCCCGGCGAAGCGCATTCGCTGGGCGTTACGCATGTCGCAAGTCGAGTTTGCCAAGACGTTCCGCATCCCGCTCGGGACGCTGCGCGACTGGGAGCAGCACCGCCGCGATCCCGACCGAGCGGCGCGAGCTTACTTGGAGGTCATCGCGCGCGAGCCCGACGCGGTCCGCCGCGCGCTCGCCCGCGCCGCGAAAGCGGCCTGACGGGCGCTCAATCGTCGACAGACGTAGTCCATAAGACTATTCATTTTTCATCCAGGCCGAACTCGGGAGAGGTCAAAGACCACCGAGCATTCATCGATTCATCGCCGATGCGGCATTGCGCGCCCGCGACGTCCCTTGTGGCGCCGCGTGAATTCACACATCATCTGGCCGAAATTTGAAACATCTTGAGGGGATGGAGATGCCGGTTCGCAACAGCAAATTCACCGTGTCGCGTCGCACGCTGCTCGGTGGTGCCGCCGCCGCCATCATGCTTCCCGCGCCTCGCGTGTTCGCCCAATCCCCCGAGACCCTGCGCATCGGCTTCCTCACCGTGAAGACCGGTCCGCTCGCGGCGGGCGGCGCGCAGCAGATCGAGGGCGCGACGCTCTTTCTCAAGGAGCGCAACGGCATGATCGCCGGCCGCAAGGTCGAGCTGATCACCCAGGACACGGCCGGCAATCCGGCGACCGCGAAGACGCGGACGCAGGAGCTGGTCGAGCGCGACATGGTGCACGTCATCATCGGCCCGCTCGCGACCAACGAGGCGCTGGCGATCGACGGCTACCTGCGCGACGCCAGGCGCGTGCCGCTGATCACCACGACCTCGGCCGCGACGGTCGATCTCAAGGCGCGCGCGGACAATCCATCGGTCCTGCATGCCTTCGGCACGGCGCCGCAGGTGACCTTTCCGCTCGGCGACTACGCCGCGAAGACGCTCGGCTACAAGCGCGTCGCCACCATCGCGGACGATTTCACTTACGGCTATGAGGGCGTCGGCGGATTCGAGCTCGCCTTCGAGGCGGCCGGCGGCAAGGTCGTGCAGAAGCTGTGGCCGCCGCTCAACGCGCCGGAGTAC
>Ga0209006_10004388_pt1 | contig 12802 bp, 18 predicted proteins | sample JacPin_JW_Ref_O2_FD_188567 | JGI IMG/M metagenome (GOLD analysis project Ga0209006, IMG submission 188567) | Forest soil microbial communities from Algoma, Ontario, Canada - Jack Pine, Ontario site 1_JW_Ref_O2 (SPAdes) (version 2) | ecosystem: Environmental > Terrestrial > Soil > Boreal...
TATGTCCAGTGGGGGTTGTGCGCGACCTCCCACGGATGGCCGTCGGGATCGACGAACATCCCCGAATAGCCGCCCCAGAAGGTCGCGGCGGGCGAACGGGTGATGGTCGCGCCGGCGGCGCCGGCCTCGGCCAGTACCACATCGACCGCGGCCGGCGACTCGGCGCAGTACGCAAGCGTCACACCACCCCAACCGCCGGGGTCCTGAACTCCGCTGTCCTCGGCGAGCCTGCCACGATCCCACAGGCCGAGGACGAAACCGCCGACCTGGAAGAACACGACATCGGCATCCGACTCGGCGCCGGTCCGCCAGCCGAGTCGCTCGTAGAAGGCGCGGGCGCGGGCGAGGTCGCTCACACCGAGAGTGACCAGACTCAGGCGCTGTTGCATGGAGGCATCTTGGCAGAGGCGTCTATGGGCCAGCGATCAGATCCCGAGCTCGCTCTCGCGTACGGCCTCGCGAGCGGTGGTCGGGTGCTCAGTAGTGGTGGCGCCCACCGCGGCACCGGCGAAGTCCAATAGCTTGGTTCATGCGGACCGTCGGGGAACAGCGAGCGAGGGCTAACATGCGCAATGCGATGACTGACCCACCGTGGGGCGATCGCCCGCCGCGAGACGCGTTCGAGGCCGTTGGCGCGTTCTGGCATAAGGGCCGTGAGGTAGCAGACGAAAGAAAACGGGTCGCACAGGCGGTTCGCGATGCCGGTCATGGCAAGACGCGAGCTCAGCTGCGAAGCCTGCTTGAAGAAGAGCTCAATCGCCGCGAGATGCCCTCCGATCCGATCTGGGTCGAGAGGAAGCTCGATGAGCTCGAATGGTCGCCCGGCGAGCGAGCGAAGCAGACCGCCCACCGTCTTCGATTGGTCGGCGGAGCGCTCGGCCGCATAGCGCAGTCTCGTGGGATCCCCGAGGCTCCCGAGTGGATGCGGCCGCCGGACGACGCCGGCTATCACGTACGGGGGCCACACCGTGAGAAGACGCCTGTCGATGTAGACCCCGACGCGGCTCTCGTGCTCGACCGGGCACTTGCCGGCGCGCCGGGTCATGTCGGGGACATGATCGCGCTCGTGGAAGTTTGGTTTGACCGCGAGGCCGGCGCCGAGGAAGATGCGCCGGTCGCGGTGCGCATCGGAGCGCACTCGGTTGGGGTGCTCGACTCACAAGCCACAAAGCGGCTCATCCCCGTCATGCAAGCCGCGGCCGAGCGCGGCGAAAAACCATGCGCAAGGGCCCAATTGGCAAAGGCCATGCATCTGCGACCGCCGTACCTGCTCGTGGTGGATCTACCGGTATGCGACGAACCGTGACGCCGCGCGGGAGATGCACGCTCCAACGTCCGGCCAAGCGCCACGGGCGAGGTCGGCTCGTCTGAGCGCAGGCCGGATGCCGGCTCGTACCCTAGCGTTCTGCACATGGCGGAGCAGGTCCCGGCGGTATGCGATGTGCTCGATGCGATCGAACGTCGCAACTGGACACGCTTGCAGCGACTGCTCCATCCCGATATTCACTGGACCACCGCGGTCGAGGAGCAGCTACACGGCGCCGACGAGGTGATCGCGCGGCTCTCTAACGATCCGCCGCCAGCCCCTCCCTCATACCACGAGGTTCGTGATGGGCTCATTTACCGCTGGATCGACTGCCCCGGCTGACTTCACCCGGCCGGGAAGCGGTGGGACATCGGTGCGCGCCCGGCGAAAAATCAGCAGGCCAGTGGCACCACCGCAGGTCGCGACCAGCCGCGCTCCTCTCCACTTCCAATTTATACCGCACAGGGGGCTTGTTAAAAGCCCCCTCGTGCCGCATAATCGCCCGCCGCAGGCCAGAACCTACGGAAATGGGAGAGCTAAATGCATGTGTTGTTGACGACGTATAGGTCATGCGGGGACGTCGAGCCGATGATGGGACTCGCGGCGCAGTTGCGGACACTCAGCGCGGAGGTACGGTATGAGCGGGCATGTGGTGGTGATCGCCGGAGGCGGTCCGACAGGGATGATGCTGGCGGCTGAGTTGGCGTTGGCGAAGGTCGACGTCGCGGTCGTCGAGCGGCGTCCGGATCATGTGCTCGTCGGCTCACGGGCCGGTGGTTTTCACTCGCGGACGATCGAGGTGCTCGATCAGTGTGGGGTCGCTGATCGGTTCCTCGCGAAGGGTCAGGTGGCCCAGGCCGCGATGTTCGCCAAGACCGTGTGGACATGAGCGACTTCCCGACGCGTCACCCGTACTCGCTCGGGATCTGGCAGAACCAGATCGAGCGGATCATGGCCGCCTGGATCGCCGAGCTGCCGGTGCGGATCTATTACGGAGGTGAGGTGAGGGGCTTCGCGCAGGACGACACCGACGTCGACGTCAAGCTGGCCGACGGCCAGCCGCTGCGGGCGCAGTATCTCGTCGGATGCGACGGAGGACGCGGCGTCATCCGTAAAGCAGCCGGCATCGAGTTCCCTGGGTGGGATGCGACCAGAAGCGGCCTGATCGCCGAGGTCGAAGTGACCGACGAACCGCCGCGGGGCATCCGCACCGACGCCATTGGCACCCACGGCCTGCACACGATGGAGGACGGGAAGACAGTGCGGGTCGTCGTGACCGAGCAGCAGCTCGGACCTAGCAGCGAGCCCACCCTGCGCGATTTCAGCGAAGCGCTCATCACCGTGTACGGCACCGACTTCGAGATCCACAATCTCACTTTCGTCATGGTGTCGGGGCACGGGCGGGGCGTACCTGCGGTTCGCATTGAGTCGGGTCACATGGACGTGGGCGGGCGAAGACTAAACCGTCGAGCGCGGGTTGAGGTTTTGCGGCAGGCCCTGTTAAGGGTTGCAGATCTTAGGAGCTCGGGGTGAGCCAGCCGCTTGCTCGTGCCGCATCGAACTGCTCAGGGCTGAGCGGCGTCAGATCTGCCAGGGCGATTGCGCTGCTCCACTCTCCATTGGGAGCACGTACAGAATATGCAGTGCCCGCTGCGGATCCAGCTGCATAGACCGAGTGGACCATGTCGAGCTGAGAAGCTCGATAGGCGTCAAATTCGTCGCCAAAGGAGTCGCGGTCGGACTCGATCGCAGATGCCTCTTCGGCTAAGGCCACATCCAGTGGAAGGAGTTCGTAGAAGATCGCAAATCCGTAGTGTTCAGGCGCAAGCTTTGACTCTGCGTAGGTGGGCATGTGGGCTAGCGTAGATGAGGTTAGCCAGGAGGCGTCTGTTTCTCGAGGGCGCCAGGCGGTGCGACCCAGACGCTTGTGAAGTGAAGTGCCTGCGCAAGGCGGTCGTAATGGTGGTCGTAGTGCAGTACGTCGACGCCGGCGTCTTGTGCTGCGGCTGCGATCAACGCATCTGCGAGGGGAACGCGATGTTGCCCAGGCCCATCAGACGCGAGGTCTCGTAGCGCTCCGATTGCTGCTCGCTGCGCAGAGGCTGCGACTGGCACGTCGCGTAGAAGCGCTTGCTCCGCCTCGACGATCGTGAGCTCCCGCGCATCGCGCGCCGAGTACAGGAGCTCGAGTGTCACGATTGAGCAGGTCGCTATCTGCCTACCCCGTAGCGCGGTGGCCCACAAATCCCGGATAAGTGGGTGAGATGCGCGGGCCCAGGCGGAGGTGTCGGCGATCAGCACCTTGCCCCCAAAGGGGGCCTCGTCCCCCATTGCTACTTGCCCCAAGCAAGCTCGTCGATGCGCTGCGCGATATCGACATCGAATCCAGGATCAGTCGAAGTCGAGTGCTCGATCAGGCGCTCTATGCCCTCGGCGTCCTGTTGGCGCTCAGCGAGCATTGCCTCGGCACCGCGGATCGCAAGGTCGTGCACGAGAGACGCAGCCGGCCGATCGGGCTCGATGAGTGGCGCCACCCGGTCCAGCGCCTCTGCGAGCGCTTGATCCTTCGTGACGGGTATGCGGATGAATCGTGTCGGCACAGCCGTATGGTAGCACTGCGGTGCAACACCAAAATTTCTCCGGTAGGCTGGAGCTTCGATCCATTCGCAGGCCGAGTTCACACAAGAACCAGAATCTCCGGCGAAATGGAGCCAACCGAAGTCAATGCGAACCGCTCTGCGCGCCTTCCCGGCGGGCGAATGTCGCTTGACGAAGCGGCTTAGAATCGTCACGCCAACGCTCAACTGGCCACGATCACAGTCGCGCGATAGGGATGCAGGCCGCGACGTCGCGCCGGCTTGGCACGCTTCCAGGCTGGGGCGATAGGAGCTGTGAGCGTGGCCGTGCCCGGGCGCAGCGCGCGGAAGGCGTAGACCACGACCGGCAGCGTGGACACCCCCCTGCTCGGGCAGAGCGCCACGCGCTCGAGCACGCGGGGGTCCGACGAGCGAGCGGCAGCCCACGGGAAGACCCGTGGGGGAGGCTTTGTGCCCGCGGGCCAGGAGAGGTACTCCTCGGCCTCGACCAACTCCACGTAGACGACGGCGCCCACCTGGACGGTCAGTGTGGCGCCGCCCTCGGGCGCGATGCTCGGCGGGAGTCTCGCCGGGGACCTCACGCAATCCTTGGGCTCTTCTCCCGAGAACGTGCGCGTGTGCCACGGCGCAACCCGCGGTGTAACCGTGTCGGTGCTCGGGACAGCGATCGTTCTACGCGCTGGGGCAGCGCTCGAGCCGTAGGTGGCGAGCACAGCCGCACAGAGCACAGCGGCAGCGAGCGCGCTCGAATATCTCATCGTCCTCATATACATCGATCGCACCAGTCGCGTCGCGGTACGTGCCCGACCGCATGTGACTGGCAGTAACTTCGCAGTCCAACGACGACGCTACGAGCGATGCTTGGAGCCCTGCTTGACCCCCGTTGCTGTCCCGCGCCACCGCAGGTCGCGAAACATGAAAACATGCTGATTACCAGGCTTTTCTTGAATGGAGCCAGGCGACCTCAAGTCGAACCGCTCTGTGCGGCTCCCCGGTGGCCGGATGTCACTTGACGGAGCGGAATAGGGAGCTGCCAGCGAGCGCGCCTTGGTTCACGCGAGGGCACTGATTCAGGCTGTGCAACAGATGCCGCTTGCTCGGCTGTTCCGGCCATCGGGCAGGGGGACGCGCTCATATCATGGGGCGGCATATGGCTCGACGCCCCAGGTGGTGGCACACGCTCCAAGCCTCGAAGAACGAGGCTTGCTTGGCGGTGGACCTATACAACCGCTCCACCTCCGAGCGCAGCCTGGAGGGCTTCATCGTCCACATGCACCTGGCATGGCTCTACCTGCTGCACGCGCGCTTCGACCGTGACGGCATCGACTTCCGCCACTGGAGCGGGCGCCGGCTCGTGCGCGTCGAAGGCGAGCCGAAGACCTGGGGCCTCGCGGACTGCCTCGCCGCCGAGTACGCCGACGAGAACGACCCCGTGCGGCGCAACGTCGAGTTCTTCATCCACCTGCGCAACAAGATCGAGCACCGCTACGACAAGCTCCTCGCCGTGGTCGTGGCGGGGAAGACGCAGGCGCACATGCTCGACTACGAGGAGGCGTGCGTGCGCATCTTCGGCGAGGCCGAGAGCATCGGCGACAGCCTGCGCTTCCCAGTGTTCCTCTCAAGCCTCACGCCCGACGCCGTGAAGATCCTGGAGCGCACGCACCGCAAGCTCCCCAAGAAGGTGACCGCCTTCATCCGGGACTACGACGCCTCGCTGCCCGAGGAGGTGCAGGGCGACCACCGCTACGACTTCCGCGTGCTGCTCCTGCCGCAGACCGGGCCGAGGACCGAGGCCGACGCCGTCGTGCGCTTCGTGCGCGAGGAGGAGATGACCGACGAGCAGCGCCAGGCGCGAGACGTGGTGCAGACCATCGTGCGCCGGCAGGCGGTCCCGGTACAGAACATGGGCCTCCACAAGCCCAAGCGCGTGGCCGAACTCGTGGAAGCCGGGCTCGGCGTGAGGTTCAACGTCTTCGCGCACCACACGCGAGCCTGGCACTTCTACGAGGTCCGCCCCGACAGGCACGCGCAGCGCCCCGAGTTGACCGACCAGCGCTACTGCTTGTGGGACGAGCCCCACTGCGACTACCTCTACACCGACGCCTGGGTGAGGAAGCTGGTGAAGGATTTGCGCGACCCGAAGAGGTTCGAGGAGGTCACCACGCACGCCCCCGTCGTGCTGACCGAGAACGGGGCCAAGTGACGATTCCCACGGGAGCGACGGAGCGCCGATCGCGCACGGACCAGCAGGGCCGAGCTTGACCCTTGCTCCGCGTGGATGCACGCAATCAGATCGACTCCGACCTACCGCTCCGCGCGCCTTCCCGGCAGGCGAATGTCGCTGGACGACGCTGCCAAGTAGGCGTGCCCCGGTCGTGCCCTGCCTACATCCTCCAGCACGAGGATCTAAACTGCGGCAAAGCTAGACTCGTCCCGATGGTGCAAGGAGGCTCCTGATGCTTGTCGCCGCGATCGGCATTGCGATCATCGCCTGCGTTGGCTTCTGGATGGTCGGCGGCGTGCTCCTACGTGCCGCAGGGCTGGTTGTTGCCGCGCTTGCCGCGTTGAACCTCGCGCTTGTCGGCAACGCCGCTGCGATCCTTCTGTTCGTTGTCGGGCTCGCGCTGTGGCTTGTCGGTCACTGGCACTATGCACTGCGGCACCATGAATACAAGAGTCCGCTGGCACGACGCATCTTCTACCAGGTGCTTCCTCGGCGTCTCGACCCGACCCGCGGCTGGGGGATTCCGGTCGTGCCTGCCGAATCGCGGCAAGAATCGCACCCGGATATGTAGCGGATAGCGTCGCTCCGGCGAGTCCCAGCCATAGCCCTCGCTGACAGGACGATTCCACGATCTGGCCTCGGGTGGATGCCCGCGCCGAGCGCGCCAGGAGAGGGCAGGGATCGCTATCTGGGACACGGCGCGAACGTAGAACCTCCGCAGCGCCGTCTAAAGTCGCGGGCCGCATGGCGCGAGCGACGTTTCATAAGGCGGCAGACGGCCACCCGGCGCGAGATGCTGCGTCGTGGACGGAGGAGAAGCTGATGATCCTCGACGCCTATCTCAACTCCTTTGCGAAGGCGTGCAGGATAGCCGGCGGCTGGTATGCCCTGGACCTGTTCGCTGGAACCGGGTTGAACTGGTCCACGACCCGCGACCGGGAGATCAATGGCTCTGCGCTGATCGCCTTGGAGGCACGGGCGCCCGAGGCGATCAAGGTCGCCGTCGCTGAGAGCCACGCCGGCGCTTTCAAGGCGCTGGTGCATCGCACCGGACGCTATGGCGATCGGGTGGAGAGCTTCAACGAGGACGCCAACAAGATTGTCGCGGCCATGTTGGGCCTCATTCCTCGACGGGCTCCGGCGTTTGCGTTCCTTGACCCCGAGGGATCGGAGCTTGAATGGCCGACGGTTGAGGCGATCGCCGAGCACAAGCGTGGGCACAGCCCCAACAAGATCGAGCAACTCATCTTGTTCCCGACCGATATGGGATTCGTGCGGCTCGCGCCCGACCATCCAGAGCTTGTGACCCGAATCTACGGGCACGATGGCTGGAAAGACATCTACGCGCGGCGCGAGTCCGGCCAGATCAGCGCCGAGGACGCGCGCGGCGAGTATGTGCGTATGTACGCGGAGGGCTTTAAGCGCTTGGGCTACGCGACGGTGCTTGACCGGCAGATCAAGAAGTCCAACGGCCAGCCCATGTACTTCCTGATCTTTGCTACCGACAATGATGCCGGCGAGCGAATCATGGATTGGGTGTTCGACCGCGTGCGTCTGCGCGTTCAAGAGGAGCTTGGACAGGCAACGCTCTTTGACATGGAGAGCGGCCCACGCAAGCGGTGGCTAAACGGCGGCGATAGCTAGCTCGCGGTGCCGCGCACGATCAGACGGCGACGGCATCGCGTCGTATGTTCGGTCATCGAGCAGTCGGCCCCCTGCCTTCGACGTGCGACCTCCCCACTGCTTAAAGAAGAACGCCACATCCTCCTCAGCGCAACGGGCGCGCAGGTCGCGTATCCAGGCGGCGTCGCAGCGTCGATGCTTCGCGCCAGACTCGCCGCCCGCGATCAACCAGTCGATACCGCTGAGGTCGAGCCCTTCGAGAGGACCCAATAGCGGCTCAGCAGAGATGAACCGCACCGCCGCAGCGACCTCGCGTAGGTAGTCCGCACGGTGCACAAAGCGCCGATTCTCGATGGTGACTCCCATCCAAACATTCGGAGCCCAAGGCAACGTCGGTGCTAGCTCGGCCAGCCGCTCATGGCGCTTGGTCAGAATCTGGAAGGTGTGCTGACTCGCCTCCTCCATGACCTCGAACACCTGCCGTATGAACGACTCGGGGATGCGCTCGTGGAAAAGATCGCTCATCGAGTTCACGAAGATCGTCCGTGGACGCTTCCAGCGCAGCGGCTGGTCTAGCCGGTTCGGCCACAAGCGCAAATCGAAACCCTGCTGGTAGGGGTGGCCGGGGATACCCCGCCAGCGCTCAGCGAATGTCTCCGCGTAGCAGTGCGCGCAGCCCGGCGAAACCTTGTCGCAGCCCGTGACAGGGTTCCAAGTCGCGTTCGTCCACTCGATTGCGCTGTTGTCGGCCAAAGCGATGACTCCTTCGTGCTCGCAAGCCTACATCCTGCGCCAGATCGAACATACGTTCGCTCCTATGCCGGACGGACGGCTACGACACGTCGAACCGCGTTGCTGGACTTCTCGGCAGGGGATGTCGCTTGAAGAAGCGGTTTATCGTGGTTGGCCGCGTCGGTTCTCGGCGCCGGCAATGGTCTGTCCGAGGGCGTCGCTATCTCATCCGCGTCAATTGACCATTCATGTGGCCGGACGGGTCTGAACCACCCGCCCGGCCCGAGCACCGAAGCGGACTCCTTCGATGCCTAGGGCCTACCGTAGCTGCGGACGGTGGGGTCGTCTGCGCGTTGGTGGCTTTCGGTGCGCCGAAAGGAGGCCAGATGACGGCCACATCCACCGAACATCACGCCCCGCCCATGCACCCGCCCGATGGCACAGGCCGAGGCTTCCCGACGACCGAGGACGCGGCTGTGCTGCTGCTCTACGGCGAGGAGCACGTAAACCTCGCACTGGCCGACGAGCTGGCACTCGACGGCTACGAGGTTCGTCGCGCCAGCGACACCGCGAAGCTGTGCGCCGTCTGCGGCGCGTGCGCGGTCGAGTTGGTCATCTTCGGGCGCGCGACGCGCCGGGGTGCGGGCCTCGATGTGCTGCGCAAGCTCCGCGCGGGGACGTTCATGCCGGAGGTCAAGCCCGGTCTGCGGGCGCTGTGGATGAGCCCAAACGGCGCCCTCGGCGACGTGCTGCGCGGGTTCGAGGCGGGGGCCGATGACGTGCTGCGTGCCCCCTTCGCGTACCCGGAGCTTCGCGCGCGCGTGCAGGCGCTCGTGCGGCGGGACCTCGCCGGGAAACCTGGCGTGATCGAGTACGGGGAGCTACGGATCGACACCGCCGCGCACGAGGTCACGATCGGAGCAACCCGTGTCGATTTGCGCCGCTTGGAGTACGCGCTGCTCATACATCTTGCGCGCGACCCTGCGCGCGTGTACACCAAGGACGAGCTGATGCGGGACGTGTGGGGCTTTCGCTCCCCTGGCACTACGCGAACCCTGGACTCCCACGCCTCGCGCCTGCGAGGTGCGCTTGCTCGCGCCGGCGCCGAGGGCTGGGTGCGCGTGACACGAGGGGTCGGCTACCGCCTCGCCCCGGACTCGCTCCGTTCGCTGCCTGCGACGCGCGTCGCATGACTGTGGCGTCCGTGTGTCAGCTTCGTGTACCGCGCCCACAGCACTCGGGATGGGCTGTATAGCTGGGATTGCACTCGACAATATGGCCCCGGCGCGGGGATTGGAGCCCCGCCCGAGACCGCGACACAGGAGAGTTGACCTCCCATGCTCGATAACCGTAGCTCAGCAGAATCCGAAGCGCACGCCCTGCTCGACCAAGCCGTTCTCCAGCTCATGCTCGACAGCGAGCGGCAACGGCCGTGGTCCGAAGCCGAGGTCGCCCGCATCATCAGCACCCCCGGCCACGTCCCGGCCAGCTTCAAACGCCTGCGCGTGGCGGGCCTCATCCACCGCTGGAACGACCTGGCGACCGCCTCGCACCCCGCCGTGTACTTCCACGAAATCACCCAGTCCGCCGGCGTCGCCGCCGACCACGAGCGCAGTTCCGACAGCGCCGTCCTCGAAAGTCTGCTCGCACGGGGCAGCGACGGCGAGGGTCCGCTCTCCGAGCAGGACCTTTGGGATGCGTTCGGCGCCAAGAAGCAGAAGCAAAAGCTCCGCATAACCGACGCGCTGGACCGCCTCGACGGGGCCGGGCTGATCGAACGTCGCGGCGGGCGATCCATCGCCTCAGAGGTCGCCAAAAGCCTCGACCGCATAATGACGCTCTGACGCGTGTCCGCAAAGCCAGGCGCCATGTCCGAGCCAATGTGAGCCTGACATCTGTTGCCCGTTTGAGAAAGAAGTCGGCGTCTCGTCAAACGGAGTCGCTAACATCGCCCAGTGCCGACCGTGCGAATGACAGATGTCTTTTTCTAGCTGGCGGGACGCCATAGTTGCACTCGACGATTACGGGAAATCCGCAACGACGGCGCAGATAGACGTGGCTCGGCGTCTTGGGCTTGAGATCGACGAAAAGACACCCGCGCTAGTCGTTGAGGCATCACTACACGAACGCCTCGACGAACTACTCGGCACCCCCGTTAGGTCGCCTACGGACTACCAGCGGGAACTTCTCATGGATCTTGCTGAGTTCATAGCAGACGACGAGCGCATGGAGGGCAGTTGTGGCTACGCCTCAACCTTCGCCTGGCTTGCTGTGCTTCTTCGCCGTCGTGCTGCGCGAAGCCTTCGTGCCTTGCAACTTCAGGCGAGGGATGTGGTGGCGCCCACGGACGAACTTTCCGAGGAAGATATTGTTTCGTCAATTGGCGGGAACGGTCGAGTTTACTTCAAGGGACCAAACTGTCGAACCGAGCTTCCACATCGCTTGAAGGTGATACTTCGCGCAGACGATCTCAGCGAATCGGCTGAGCTTGCGCGAGAACGAGTTCGGAACCTGCGTGCCCCGCGCGATGTCAACAGTGGTTCGCCGGGAGTTGGGCGCCTTCGATTGCTCTCCCCGTTTAAGGTCCGCGGAGGTGTGGCGTCCGAGACAATCGAACTACTCCGTTCCGAACTCGACAAGGCACGCGATGAGCGGCCACTCCAGAGATTTTTGAGCAAGGAGCCTTCGTTGCTCGGAGCGCTACTGAGCGGCAACCATGGTAGATACGTTCTGCCAAAGGTAAAGTTCGGCGAGCGCTATGAGTCTGATTTCCTATTGGCCGACCTTGACTCAGCAGGCTTCTATTGGACTCTCGTCGAGGTAGAGAGTCCCACTGCCCAGATTGCAACAAAGGGGGGTAGGCTCGCGGCGATTCCCCGTCATGCCGTAGACCAGATTTTGGACTGGAGACGCTGGCTAACCGATAACTTGGATACCGCCCGACGATCACGCGACGAGCATGGCCTTGGACTCCCTGGGATACGCCCCGACGCGCCGGGTCTCGTAATAGTTGGGCGGCGTCGCGGAGTAGAAAATCTCAACAACAACGAGCGCAACGATCTGCGGTCAGATCGTCAGATTAGAGTCCAGACTTGGGATTGGCTTGTGGAGAACGTAGACGGTGCAGCCCGTCGCGGCCTCAAAGGTCCTCTCGACTGGCGAGATCGCTTTGAACTCGAGTAGAGTTCCGCACGGAGAAGTGGCTCGACTGACGCTCGTTATTCGGTGACTAGCGGCGCGATCGGCCAGCCGGCAGCACGCGCCACAGCGCGGGCAAACCGCTCGACCTCATCGACGGACTGCGGCCCTTCGTGCCCGACGAACACCTCTGAGACCTGGCCGTAGATCAGACGCCACGTCGTTTGCCACCAGATACCGCTGTGATTTCCCTTGACTTCATCGCATTGTCTTGTGATCGTTGTTTCGGAGAGGTCTACCCATTGGACGCCGGTCGTTGGCGACTCCGCTCGCACGTTGGTGATGGACAAACCGCTTGGATGGAGCAAGTAGACCTTGACCTCTCCGCTATCGCGAGCTATGAGCTGAGCCTCGGGTGCCTCCATCATCTCGAACGTCTCAGCGAGTACCGGGCGCAGCAAGAGTGATGCGTCCGGCGCAGTTGAGATGAGCGCCTCGTCGGCAAGACGAAACGCAACCTGGCGGTTCATGCCGCAACCATATCGGCCCCGCTGGAGGCGGGGCAGCGCACCTGTGTAGCTTCGCAGGGAGAAGCTAGTTGTTGCCGCTGTCGTCGAGCGGCAACAACCTGGTGTTCTCGGGAGGCACGGCACCCTCTCGGAGGGCGCGTGTGTTCTCCGGCGCCACGCGTGTTTCGTGCGATCCGCCCAGAGACTTGCCAAGCGGCCGAGTGTTCTCCGGCTGCACTCTCGGCCCAGGACCAGACCCGCCCTGCTGACCGCCCTCTGGCGGCACCGATGAGCTGCTATCGCCTTGGTTTCCCATTGCTTCCATTCTACACGACGCTTCCGACGGCAGTAACAACGATGGCCAGCACGAGAATCGAGAATCCTGCTCCAACGAGGCGGAAGGCACGTGTCGTGGCTTCCGCCTTCGCGTCATTGGCTGTCCTAGCGGACACGAGATGCACGATAAGGGTCGAGGCGAACGTTGCCCACGCCTCGTCAGCTGCGCGTTCAAGGCTCACCTGCTCGACACGTGCCTCGACCGAGGGCTCGTCAACGCCGTCATACCCCTGGGGAGACAAGCCACGAAAGGCGGTGACGACACCACAGAGCAGGAGCGTTGCAGCGACCGCGATTGACGCTCCAAGGGCGATGGCAAAGCCCAGCTCTAGCCTGC
>Ga0209006_10004389_pt1 | contig 12800 bp, 7 predicted proteins | sample JacPin_JW_Ref_O2_FD_188567 | JGI IMG/M metagenome (GOLD analysis project Ga0209006, IMG submission 188567) | Forest soil microbial communities from Algoma, Ontario, Canada - Jack Pine, Ontario site 1_JW_Ref_O2 (SPAdes) (version 2) | ecosystem: Environmental > Terrestrial > Soil > Boreal...
CGGCGCTGTTTCTAGAAGCTGAAAGCCGCTTGCAGGTAGATCAGCCGGCTCGCTGATGGAGAAGAGAACGGCTGGCCGAAGATGTGATTTGGCACGTTGAAAAAGGGCGAAGCTGAGGCCTGCGGGACATCTGCTGTCGGCGGATTCAATACGCCGCTTGGAATATCAGAATTTCTGTAGTTGAAGAGGTTGCGGGCATTGACGCTGAGTGTGACGTTGTAGCGGCGATTCGTGCCACCGCCACCCAATCCTCCCGGCCCTCCAGCGAACGGCCCGCCGGCGCGCCCTCCTCCGCCACCTCCCCCGCCTCTGCCGCCGCCTCCTCCTCCACCACCTCCGCCGGGTCCGCCCGAAACAGTTTGTTGCCCGCCTGAGCCTGATTCTTTGCCGAAGCCAAATGTCTTGCTGAGGCGGACGTTCAGGGTGAACCTTGAGGGGCTGGTTAAGAAATCGACCGGGATCGGTGTGGCGTTTGGTGCGGGCACGGTGTTGAACGATCCGATTCCTGGCACGATGACGATCGTGGGGCCGGTGGCACCGTTGGCGAACGTGGGACGCTGATTGAACTGCGCGGTGCCGATCAAGTCCTGGCTCAGCGTAATGTTGAACGGCGTGCCGGAACTGACGATCATGAATGGGCTAAGGCGGAAGTTGTGCGGCAGACCGATCGTTCCCCCCAGGAAGTAGCGGTTGCGGATGTCGAATGGCGACCGGCCATAATCCTGCATGATATTCCGCGGATTCGACGGAAAAGCCGTGGCCGATGATGTGTCGCTGTTGGCATACGTCAACGTGTAGTAGCTGAAGAGGGTGAGCCTGGCACCGGCGCGTATCGTGGCCTGCAAGAACATCTGATTTTCGCGGTAGATGCCTTCGGACTGAAATTGATACACGTTTTCGAAGCCGGCGATAGGACGCACACCGGGCGTTGGACTCGTATAGAACGGAAAATCGAAGGTGCCAGGGTCAGGGCTGTTTATGTTGTTGGTGAAGAGCTGATCCCAGCCGCGCGAATTCAAATAGGAAAGGGAGACGTTCGCAAACTTTGTCACTTGGCGCTCGAGGCTGACGGCGGTTTGCATCACGTAGGGGGCGCGTAAGTGCGAGGCCTGGGCGTAGACGCTCGGACTTACGGTGCTGGTCGGGACTGTGTTCGGGAAGAAGTCGGGATTCGTAAAGATGAATTGCGCCTGGCGGATTCCGTTCAGGCGGTCTTCTTGCAGAACGTAGGAAGAGTTGAAGCGATCGTAGAAGATGCCAAAGCCGGCGCGAAGAACTGTTTTCGGCGCAGCTTTGCCGCCACCGCCGAGGCCCCATGCGAAACCGAGACGAGGCGCCCAGTTGGCATGATTGCTGATGTCGTTTTGTGATTCGAAACGCAGGCCATAGCTCAACGTGATATTCGGGCGGATGCGCCAATCGTCTTCCGCGTAGAGTCCGACATCTACTTGTCCCACGCTCGCGAGCGGATTTCCGGGCATCCCAGCTGTGGGGCCGGCTGTGAGCAGAAATTGAGAGGCGTTTTGCGCGCCGATGGCTAATGCGGCTTGATATGCCTGGATTGAGGGGAAGATGTACTCGCCATTGAAACCAGTTGTGGAGAAGTTCGAATCGGTGACGCCGCGCAGCCGCACGCCGAATTTGATGAAATGAGTGCCATGCGAGATTGACGTGTAGTTCTGCAGCTCATAGCGATTGGAAGTGTCGAGGACGGTTCCGTCATTGCTGCCGCCGCCGACGAACGCTCCTTGTACCAACAGAGTGGTTGCGGTGTTCTGCGGGACCTGGCTGCTGGTCTGGTGAAGATATTGGAAACGCGTTTCGTTGACTACGTTAGGTCCGAGCGTCTGGGTATCGCTTACCTGTAGAGTGTGTTCTGTTGTGAGAAGGTTGAAGGCTTGGGTTGGAAGGGAAAATGCGGTTATCCCGTCGTTCTGGATATTGTCTCGATAGTATTGATAGCGAACCGAAAGTGTATTCGTGCCGGAGAGTTGGTAGTCGAGACGTGGACCGAGGTTGTAGCGTCTCTTCGGAGTGGGCACAGCATCAGAAAATGGAACGATTGTAAAATTGGGCGAGGTGGTATCCACGATTTGCGCGTTGACGATGGAGAGATCGTTGATGTCGCGAATATCTGTGGTGAAAAAGAACGATGCTTTGTTGCTCAACGGACCGCCGATGTTGCCGCTGTACTGCACCGAGTAGTAGGGAGGAAACGGGGTTGCAGAGCTGTCCTGATGAAAGAAGGGGTTCTTCGAGTTGAAGGAGGAATCGTTGCCGTTCACGGAAATTTGGCCGTGCCATTTATCGGCGCCGGGCTTAGTGAAAATCTCGATTCGGCCGTAGCCGACTTTGTCGTATTGCGCTGAGAACGGGTTCTGATTGATGCGGATTTCGCGGATGGCGGATTTTGGCGGCAGCTGACCGGCCGTAAAGCCGTCGATGTAGAACTGGCCGCCGTTTGGACCTGCGGAAGGGCCGGCGAGAGCGGTCAAGTCGCTTTGTAATTCGTCGGGATCGTCCGGGAGCGCTTCGAGCTCTTTGCCTGAGATGATGATTGCTCCTGCGTTGTTCGCTGGATTTACGTCCACGGTGGGAGCTTCGTCGGACACCACGACTTTCTCTTGCTGCTGCTCGATTTCCAGCGCAACCTTGAGCTGTTGAACTTTATCGGCGGTGATTTCGACGTCGTCGTTTTTGTAAATCGCGAACCCTTTCGCGATGACCTGAACTGAATATTTCCCTGGCGCCAGGCCCTTTCGGTCGAAGACTCCTTGCTGGTCCGTTGTGGCAACCAGAGTGTCGCCACTGGGTGTGGTCAAGACGACGGATGCTCCTACTACGGCGCCGCCTGAAGGATCGAGCACCTGACCGTGCAATGCACCAGCGCCGGTTTGGGCATTTACGGTGCGCGGACTGGCCGCAAAGGTCAGTAATATCAAGATTGAGAATGAAGCCAAGATTCGATGGCGAGATTTCATTGTGTCCCTGGTTTGGATTTGGGTGTGGCGCGGGCGCATGAGTTTATGGACTATCGCCGGCCACGGCAGGAGCGCCGCCCAGGCTCCAAGGCGAGAGAGTCATTGCTTGGCCTCCGGTCGGTGTGGCGGCGAGAATCGGTTCGACGCCGCCAAGAACCGTGATTGCGGTTGCCTGGCCAGTAGTTGTTCCCTCGGTGGCGACGATCATTACCGCTTCATCTTTCTTGAAATCCGCGAGTGTAGCCGCGGGCATACGGTTCACAATCTGTTGAAAGTCGGCTTGTCCACCGCCGGGACGGTTGCCGCCCGGACCACCTTCGGGATGCTGCGACCCGCCACTCGCCATTGGGGCTTTTCCCGAAGCGCCAGCAGCACCGTTGCCCGCGTGATCGCCGGTCGCGCCCGCACCTTTCAAACGGAAGGCAATGCGTTGGGCGATTTCTGGCGGCAAACGGCGTAACTGTGATTGGCTCGTAATTTTCACCGCGAACGACTTCTTGGTGATGAGATCCATTACGGTCATCGTATTTGCATTAGCGTCGATCGTGGAAATGGTTCCAGCAATATTGCGAAAACTCCCTGAAACGACTTCCTCTGCCGCGAATTCGCTTCCATCCGCGCTGCGCGTGCCGCGCGCTCGAAGCTGGTCGCCGGGCTTGATCAGGTCGATTGGCGCCGGCTTGGCTTCATCGAATGAAACGGAGTCCGGGGCGTAGCGGCGCAGGATCGAGGCGCTCGTCGTGTGTATAGCAATTGTCTTCTTTCCGCCTGCAGCCGTCACGGAGATGGTGATGGTGCCCGTGGCGGGATCGACGGAACTTACCAGGCCGCCTATTCCGCGCTTTTGCCAGTCTTCGCGGTCGCTTTGGTGCTTTGCTTCCACGTCGGAACGGCTCATCGCAATTACGCCAACGGCGACAAAAGATTTTCCGTCGGTCGATGGCTGCCCACGTACGAGTATTCGATCGCCGGTATGGATGTCCGGGAGTTGGATAGGGGCGGCGCTCTTCAGATCTGTTTGCCCTGGCGCTACGCGAACCATTTTGGCGTTGCTTACGACTTGAACTGTAACGTCGGTCCCGGAATCCGTGGTGAGTGTAAGCGCGTTTCCGCTAATGCTTTTGACTACGCCTACTTGTTTTGCCACGGGGGTCTGGGCTGCGGCCTGCGCAATTTCGCGCGAAGCTGCAGGTGCTGCAAGAGGCGCCGCCAGGAACACAATTCCGATAGCGCCCGCAGCCGTCGCCCTAATCCGGTTTGCCAAACTATGTCCCAAGAGACTCATTCATCGCCCCAATAGCAATCGTAACTCGGCACACTCGGCAAATTCCCGCCTAAAAGGTGCCCTCCATTAGACGTATGCCGTTTCAGCATGCGTTACATGTTGGAGGCTAGGCTCGCGCGTTTTGTTGTCTATCTTGGACCGGCTCCCGAAGATGCGTGAACGTTGGCTGATTCGAATAGACATGAGGCTGCTTGCGTAGGTATTCGCGAATTCGGTAGTGCTTTTTTTCGAGACCGCTTATTCCGGAGCGCTGTGGAGAGAACGGAGATAGGCGATGATTGCGACGGCGTCCTCGTGTTTCAGGTGGTAGATGTGCATGGGGGGACGAATTGCTTCGCCGTTTGCGCCGATTCCTTTTTCGAGGATGTCAAACCCGTCTTTATCTGAATATCCTGGGAAACCGGCCAGGGTCGGGGCTCTGTCCGCCCACTGAGGGTCTGGCTTTACCGAGGTGATCCAGTTTGGAGCGCCTTGCAACCAACGCGCGGAATCGAGCTGATTTTGGGCGTCGCGCGGCGTGTGACATTCCCCGCATTTGGCGACTTCTTCGACGAGATATTTCCCGCGCGCGATATCCGATTCGCGAGAACTCGTCGGCAAGGTTCTATTCTTAGTGGTTTGCGTGTAGGAAGCTGACATGGAGGCGATCACAAGAATTGCGCAGATTGCCAAGCCGATGATCGTTTTCACGGTTCTCCTCCTTGAAGATGCTCATTGTGAAGCGTCGTCCAATTATGGAGCAATGGGCCAAGGCTGCTATAGAGAGTTTTTCAGCGGGTGGAAATTGCCATGGGCTTGGAGTTTGGGAGTGGAAGCCTTTGAGTCGGGAGGTTTCGAGAACGGGACGGGGGGAGATGGTGACTAAAGAAGTGCGTACTGGCGCCGGAAGATACGAACTCAATGTAGAATTAGGGCAGCCTATGATCTTCACGAAATTGCAGCTCCTGGCTCTGTTTCTTGCGGGGGTTGCCAGCAGCATAGCTGGGGAAGCTTGCTTCGCACAAACGCAGACGCCTAAGCACACGATTGTCGTCACGTTCGACTACGACTTTACGGCCTTGCCTGCCTGCTCGGAAAAAGTGACCAAGAAATGCATCGCGAAATTTATTGTTTATGATATTTCGGGAGAAAAACCCTACAAGTTGTTCACGATTCCGGTTCCTGCTAGCGCCACTGGAAAGGTTAAGGGGATTTCAGGAGAAAGTCAGCCCCTTCTCTTCGAATCTGGGAAACACTTATTGGGAGTGTCGGCGCAGAGGGAAAGCGGAGAAGAATCGAACCCACACGCCACTACTTTCTGGGCGACGGTTCCGTAAGAGACCAAAAACTGCGACTTCGAAGACAAGGAATTGAGTTGTTTGCTGAGCTATTATGCATCGGCCCGTCGGAACTTGAATGTCCACCATCGCTCAAGAGCTTGCACGGCGAGGTGGCCACGCATCCAATTCCAGGCGCGCGTCATATCGTCGGGCTCGATGAATAAAACATATGCTGCGAGAACATCCCATTCAAACATGGGGATGTTTAGCGAGTATTCGAGCCAGAGGTGGAAAAGTACGCCGAGGGCCAAAATAAAATAACGAAGCTCTTTAATCCAGATCAGAACACCCAGGGAAAATTCCAGTGCAAGCGCCAGCCAGGTGCCCAATTTGAGCATTGTCGGGCGCAGAAATAATGAAGGCAGGGGAAAACGATGAAATTCATCGAGATGATATACGTAGTAAAGCGCCGTTCCCTGAATCCAGGGAGCGCCCTGTACTTTCCAGCAGAATGAACTGAAATAGAGTAACGCTAATTCGAACTGAATCATGCGTTGCGCCCATGGGCTGCGCGGCAGAATGCTAGCGCCTTCCTTTCCGCGTCGGATTCGAATCAGGCGATCTACCGACAGGGCTGCTCCGGCCGGAGCGAAAATCAAGAAGAATCCGGCCAGCCGCAGGAATGTGTCACCACCGCTGGTGATGTAGAGATTTCGTTGTTGGATTGAGGTGAGGCAAAGAAATACAAGCAGGCTATTGAAACGTGTGAATAAGCCCGCCGTTAGAAGCGCCGCCGATGCAAGAAATACCCAGAACAGCGCTTCGATCCAGGCATCATTTTGCGGAATGATCGTGAACAGGTTCAATCGCGGGCCAGGCTCAAGCGTGTGCATCGTAGAAAGGCTTACCCACGCGTGAGGGCCATACCAGGTGAGCCAGTCGGGCCGGAGCAACAGGAGGGTAATGATAACCAGCAAACCGTACAGAATGCGAAACAATGCGATCGGCAGAGGTGATTGTGGCGCAAAGAAAAACGAATTCCATGCATCCAGAAGAGACTTCAGCCTCACTTCAAATCCTCAGGCTGCACATCGTAAGTGAAGAAGATATTCGAATTCCAAGGCCCGCGATCGTACGTGTCATCGGTACGAGGAATAGTCTCCGACCACCTCACGACCAGCATGATCGTTTTCGGTGGGCTTAATTTCTGATTATTCAAGCGCGCGATGTAGCGGGCAGTATCGGGCCGCAAACCGGAATATTGATCGTTCTGCAGATTTTCTTCGAATTTACGATAGCGCTCTTTCGCGTAACGTTCACCAGGACCAAGCAGCTCCATTCTTGGAAAGCTCCACAAGGTGCTTGAACCATCTTTGTAAATGACAATCGCTTCGAGGTAGCTGTTGACCCTTTTAGGATCAGGCGAAAACATGTCCCAGGATTGAAATACGCCCGACCAAATGAAGTATGGGCGGACGAGTTGTCTGAATGAGGAGATCAGTGGGTTGTTTAGCGGCAAAGCCCAGCAGGAGATGGCCAGAATGTGAAACAGCAAAAAGGCGTTAATTGCAATGTATTTTAGGTTTTGCGGAACGGCGTAATGTTTTCGTTGGGTCGGAGTTCCGGTGGGCATCAGCTACCTATCCTCTTCACAATGTAATCCGGGTTGGCTTTCACGACGTTGGACCACTACCTGTGACGTGAAAATATTCTTCACGATTACGTTGCACGACAAAAGCGAGAGTAGCGCATCTTTGGGGCATAGTTGAAGCGGTATGTAATTAGACAAGGAGGCGCGGGCGATGAGGTGTTACGGTGCGATGGTGCCGCGGATTACGGTGACGGAAGCTTTTGGCAGCTCAAAAACTGTTGCCGAAGCGGCATTGATCGACTTACGGGCCGGTGGACCATCGGGATCAGCCTTGCCGTCCTCAAAACCGGGATGCCATTGATACTGTTCGGTGCCAAATGTGATGAAATCCACCGGACCTGAAAACCCGCGATCACGATTCGACTCCGCATCGTGAAAGACGATGCGGACGCCATGCGGATTTTCCTGGTCCTTGTTGATTACGAGTAGCGACCAGCGGCCATCGGGTCGAAGTGCGGCATACGCTGTGACGAGATTGTGTTCCGCATCATCGTGAATGTCACTCGATGCCGAGAAAAGACGATGTGCCCCACCCGCCGCTTCAACCCACTCAAGATTGATGAGTTGGCTTGCGAAGAATTGCGACAGCGGCTGTTCGATTTTTAGATCCTTGTCCGTTGAAAAAAGCCCGAACGTTCCGAGCGAGTTGTTACAGCCGCGATGAACGCCGAGCGGGATGTAATGGAAAAAATAGACGGCATTACCGCCGGCGCTCAAAAATGAGCCCACATAGTCGGCCAGCCAGAGCGCGCCCCAGACGTTAATGAATGCTTCCTCTGATTGCCAGGCGATATTCGATTCGGTGATGAACATCGGAACGTTCGCGGGAACGCCGTCCTGGTGCCAGACGTCCAGCATGTGGGTTACGAGGCTTGGTTCGTCGTAGAGATTGCTCCATTGAATTTTGCAAGGGTCCATCGGGTAGTGCTCAAAGGAAAAGAAACTAAGGTCGGCGAGCCGCCCGTGCGCCTTCAAGTAGTCGATGAACCGTGCGGTCCATGACGTGCGACCTTGCGGGTCGGGCCAAGTTTCGATGTCCTTGTTGACGCCTGTGAAGATCGGGCCGCCAAGCCGAAGCTTCGGATCGAGCTTATGCAGAGCCATGGCCCATTGGAGGTACAGCGCGGCGTAGTCTTCGGGCGGTGTGTAGTGGCCGTCGGGCTCTTCGCCCATTTCGATGTATGAGATCGGATAGCCACGTTTTTCGATGTACGCGATTTCTGCGACGGAGTCTTCCGGAGTCGCGTACAGCATGGCGATAGGAATCATCGCGGGCAAACCGCGCGTGTAGCCGCTTGTATAGAAAAGGTCGAATCCTACTTGATCCCCGGCGCGTTCTTCGAGATCTGCGGTTTCATGCCAAGGGTCGACTGACGAGCAGTATGTAGCGGTTTGTCCTTGATCGGGCGTGTGGAGCACGAGGTCGTGAAATTTTCCATCGGAGCTAGTCGTGCCAATAAATAACTCCCGTATTGCATAACCCAGGCAATTCCGGCGATCGGCGGAGCCGTGCGAGTCGCAGGTATTTGACGACTGAGTCATTAGAATGCGGAGGTATTGAACGTTCATCGGAGCGACAGAAAGTTGGATCACGGGATTCCCGCCGCGGCCGTCATTGACGACGCCATTTGGGAATGCGATCCAAGCGCCGAGCGTGGGCTTCTTGATGGCGTCTTCGCCCGTCCAGTATTGGATTACGTATCGGCGAGCGTATGGGTCGGCCCAAGCAATCCGCATCGCGTTGAGCGGGCGCGGAGCGGCAAGGTCAACAAAGACCCACTGCGGATGGAGAGAATCGTCTTCGCCCGTGTATGGCTGCGTTAGATACGGATTGCTCTTCCAATACGAATTCAAATCGCCGTCGGTGAGTCGCGAGTAGCCGACCATATCTGTACCGTCGTCGTGAGTGACGCCGCGATGAGGCAGCGGATAAGCGTAAGAATGGCGGATGGGCTCACCGAGGGCGGTGCTTCCCGTGAAGTAACCTTTGCCGGCAGGATCGCTCCACGTACCCTGCGGGTTCCAGTGCCAAGCCTCCATGTGGAGTTCGGTGTTCTGGCGGTAGCTGATCGTCTGCCAACCGGAGGACAAAACCTGCTTGATCGTAGGTTCTATAAAGGTCTTGTCCGTTGCTCCGGGAGGAAGCCGGTCGATGCCAGCGCCCAAGGCCTGCGCGGGCACAATTGAGTTCGTTGCGTGGCTCGGTGTGGCGTCTATGCGAATTGTTTGAGCGCATAGGGAAGGCAGGAGGAAAAAGAGCGCAGCCACGCACGCCAATATGCTCATCGCAGCAACTCTGCAGCGGAAGCGGACGCGCGTGTTCCTGCGTGCGATCATGCCTAGAACAGGAACTTCAGTCCCGCCTGGAGGACACGGGGATCGTATGCCGCTGAAATCACTCCGAATCCGGAGGACCCAAACGAGCCGAAGCCCGGCGACAGCTGTCCGGAAAACTGAGCGTGGTTCCAGATGTTGAATGCTTCAAAGCGGAATTGCAGCGTCTTGGATTCCGTTAGCTTTGTGTCCTTCAGCAGTGCCATGTCCCAGTTGTTGAGCCCAGGACCATAAAAAAATCGCCGCTTGGCATTTCCGATTTGACCGAGGGGTTCGTCGCTGAAGAGTCCGACGTTGAAATAAGGAATCGGATTACCCATGTCATCCAATCTCCTTGGGTTCGTATTGAAGTGGATCTTTCCAGGCGAAAAATCGGGCAAATCAATCGGCGCAGAAGTGTTTTGCGTTCCGGTGAGAGAATTATCGTTCGGAAACGACAGGCTCACGGGAAGACCGCTGACGAACGACGTAATTCCCGAGATGGCCCAGCCAGACGCGAGCGCATTTTTCCAGCCTGAGGTCGTATGGAAGAAGCGATCGAAGGGTACCTTCGTTTCGTAGCTGGCGACGAAATTGTGCTTCACATCGAACGCGCACAGTGAGGTGCTCGCTTTGGGATCAAAAGGGTTAATTCCCTCGATGAGCTCCGATGCGTCATCCATACATTTGCTGAACGTGTAGCCGAACAGGAACGTGGAGTAGTTACCGGTGTGGCGAAGGCTAGCTTGGAACGAATTGTACGACGATTGTGCAACCGTGGCTTCAAACGGATTGTTGCCGAAGACCTGAACATTATTCTGCGGCGCGAGCACCGTGTAAGTGCCATTTACAATGCATTGAGCGGGACCGTGTGTGCCGCATGTCGAAGCCGGGACCAATTCCACTGCCGGCGTCGCTGCGGATGGATAATCCACGCCCGGCGGCAATGTGTATTGGTTGCCTTCTCCAAATGGGCCGCATACGGTCGGAGTTGTGACGGGATCCGGATTGAACGGAGCTTGATTGAGCTGGAGGCACAGTGCTTGATTTCCCGGATTTGCTTCGACTGAAGTCAGCAGCTTGTGACCTTGCGTGCCGACGTAGCTCAAAGACAATACGGTGTTCGAACCGAATTGCCGCTGTATGGATAGCTCGTAGTGCTCGCCATAAGGAGTTTTGTTTCTGTGTGAGAACGCCAGCGAACCTGAAATCGGCTCTACCTGGTCCCAGTTGAAAGTGGTGTTGGGCTGCTTCACAGGCACCTGCGGAAAATTGAACGGAAATCGTTGGACGGCCGTTCCATCCCCCCGGTCCATAAACGGAGTATTAAAAAAGCTCCCGCTCTGTACCCAAAAAAGACCGAATGGCGCGTCCCCGATTTCCTGAAATTGCGTGAGATCTTCGAATGCTGAGTAGAAGAGACCGTAGCCTGCGCGAATGCTGGTCTTTCCTGGACCGCCCGTAAGTTTGCCTAGCAATCCAGAGTCCCACGACGGCGAATACGCAATGCCGATTCGCGGTGAAAAATTGTGATACTGAGTCGGCGCCAGGGTCTTGGGAACACCGGGGTCGCCAGGAACCACCCAGCCCGTCGGCGCCCCCGGAAAGAGCACCGACTGCTCCCCGGGGATCAGCGTCTCGATTTTGCCTTGCGTGTCATACCACGGTTGTGAAAACTCCCATCGCAAACCGTAATTCAACGTGAGATTCGGGGTCACTCTCCAGCTGTCTTGCCCATAGAGCCCCAGATACTTCGAACGGGAATCGAGAATCTGTTGCGTGGCTTGGATAAACAGACCAGGCGCACCGATCAGGAAATCGACAAAATCCGAATTCGACTCACTCCCGTCGAACTGGTAGAAGCCGTTTTCGCCGAAGAGATTTCGATCGTTGATTTGGTCGTAGTGAAACTGCCCACCAAACTTGATGCTGTGTGTCCCAATGACCTTCGAGAAGTTATCCTGCCATTGGAATGTATTGTTGAACTGTTTAGGCGTATCGGCAGGCACTCCAATATTGGTGCCATTTAATTCCTGCGAAAAATCAATAGCAGGAACTCCTTCCACTGCCGGTGCAATCGGTGCCACGCCGCCGTTAAACGTCGCTCCGCTTCCCATCGGCGCCGTAAATCCCAGAGAGGTCAAGGTTATTGGCTGGCCATTCTGAGTGAGTCCGCCGCTAGGCGTGAACAGATGCGCGGCATTTCTCACGTAGCTGAACCTAAATTCGTTCACCGCCGTCGATCCGAGTGACTTGGTGTCGCTTAGCACCAAAACCTGCGCGCGCGTAAGGTCCGTGGCCGTAAAAGGCCCAATGTTGGGAGCGGGGACAGTAGCGCCGGAGTTTGGAAACGGATTAATGAACTTGTCATCGTCAAAGTGATAGTAAACCGAAATCATCCCATACTGCGTGTTCGCATCCACGCGCACGGCGGCTTTATCGTCCCGAAGCCTCTGATCGAATCCCGCTGAAAAGAAGTTCGGACCGCTGGAAGTGGCTGTTGCGGGAATAACCGGAATGAACGGCAACACACCCACCGCCGCTGGCGAAAATGCGCCTTTGGGAATGGTGGCGTTTGGGAAAACGCAGGGATTAGCGCCCGTGCCGCTGTTGCATCCGGTAAAGAAATATGGTTCTCCGACGTTGACTGTATGCCCGAGAGCCGAAGATAAATTCGTCGCCAATTGCTGGCCCTGTACGGTTCCGGCAGGGGATATTCCCGCGGCAGCATTCATAGCACCCGCGGCCAGATCATTCTGTTCGGTCGGAGACATCAGATAGTCGCCATTTGTTTGAAATGTTCCATCTGGGACCGAAGCCGCTACGGTAGGAGCAAAAATCCTCCTCGTTCCTTGATAGTCGGCGAAAAAGAAAACCTTGTCGCGCTTGATGGGTCCGCCCACCGTGCCACCAAACTGGTTTTGAATCAGCTTTGGGGCATCACCCGGCGGACTAAAGTAGTTTCTGGCATTAAAGGCGGTGTTGCGGTTGAATTCGAAAACACTCCCGTGTGGCGAGTTCGTTCCTGATTTCGTCACCACGTTCACCTGGCCGCCGCTGTAATTTCCGTACTCGGCGTCGAAATTGTTCGTGATGATCCGGAACTCCTCGATTGAATCGAGGTTGGGTATTATTGAGGTCCCGTTGTTCTTTCCTTCTTCGACGTTCGCGCCATTCACCATGAATCCGTTAGACGTTTCTCGCTGACCGTTGATGGATTGATTTCCCCCGTTCAAAGCACCACTGCCGCCTACCGTACGATCGCTCAAGTTCGAATCCTGGAGCGCGTTGGCATACTGGAAAGGCACCAC
>Ga0209006_10004390_pt1 | contig 12800 bp, 13 predicted proteins | sample JacPin_JW_Ref_O2_FD_188567 | JGI IMG/M metagenome (GOLD analysis project Ga0209006, IMG submission 188567) | Forest soil microbial communities from Algoma, Ontario, Canada - Jack Pine, Ontario site 1_JW_Ref_O2 (SPAdes) (version 2) | ecosystem: Environmental > Terrestrial > Soil > Boreal...
TGTAGGTCGACCTTGTCGAGCGTGAAATAGCGATACTTCTTTCCCACGCCTTTGAAATTTACAGCGAGATCTGTCATACGAGCTCCTTAGCCGCGATCTTGTCCAAGGCTTCGCGCAGCCTTTCCACCAGCTGTTCCGGCCGGATACCGAGAAGGGCCGAAATCCGGATCACCTGCTCCAAGTGTTTTTGTAATTCCTGTTCCTGCAACCTCATTCCGAGGCCGAGGTTTGGCGAAACGCGCGAGCCTTTGCCCTGCTGCGTTACGATCACGCCTTCGCGTTCGAGTTCCAGGTAGGCCCGCTTAATCGTAATCACGCTGACTTGGAGGTCGACCGCCAATTGCCGGATGGACGGGATGAGCTGGCCTTCCGTCCAATCCCCCACCGAAATACGCTGCTTGATCTGCTCCATGATCTGGAGGTAAATGGGGCGCTTATCAGATTGCGAGATGATGAAACCTTCGTCCATGTCGGTATACTCAGTATACACAGACAGCGCCTAGTGTCAACGCTTTTTGTAGGATTTCTTAGAGGGGCTCGCGCTTGGAGGAAACAAATCGGCGTATCAGATCGGGATATCTACATTATCACTATGGACAATCCCAAACACTTCTTCAGCCGCGGCTAATCGATGGGTGCGCCGATCAACTTTAGCCGGACGTGATCATTCATTTGGGCTCCGCCTTTAGCTGAAATCGGCCTAGTAAGAACGCTCGGCCAGCTTTTACTTGGTTGAATTGATCTCGTCGGCAACAGCGCGGCCAACGTCGGCCAAAACCCGTTCGCGGTCGTCGTCCGAACCGCGCCCCTCGGTCAGGTAGGCGGACACGACGAACGGCTTTCGATTCAAAGGCCATATCACCGCGATATCGTTGCTGGTCTGGTACCCGCCGGTCCCGGTTTTATCACCAATTTTCCAATTCCGTGGAAAACCAGCTCGCAACCGTGCATCGCCCGTGGTATTTGCAATCAACCATGCCGCGAGCATCTTGCGCGACGGCGGTGAAAGCACGTCGCCCAGGACGAACTTACGGAGGTTCTCTAGCATCGCCGTGGGTGAGGTCGTATCTCTCGGGTCGCCGGGCTTGCCTTCATTCAACTCCAGCTCTGTCCTGTCAAGGCGAGTGACGGTGTCGCCGATTGTGCGCCAGAAACGGGTGAGTGCCGGAGGCCCGCCGAAACTTGCGAGCAGCAGATTCGCCGCTGTATTGTCGCTCTGGGTGATCGCAGCGGCGCAAAGGTCGGCCACTGACATTCCGTCACCGCCCACATGGAGCTTCGTTATCGGTGCATGAGAAAGGATATCGTGCTCCGAAAATACGATCCGCCGATCGAGCCGCTCTGATCTCCGATCGACGCGCTGGAGTACGAACGCGACGGCAGACGCCTTGAAGGTGCTGCACATCGGAAAACGCTCGTCGCCCCGGTGAGCGACGACCATTCCAGTGGACGTATTCAGGACCGCGCACCCCAGCCGCCCCCCGCTACGCTTATCGATCTCGGCCAGGCGAGCACTCAGCATCCCGACGTCGTTGTATCCCCACGCCAGTCTGCGTGTCACGATTGGCGCGGTAAGCGCCAGAAGCGTCTGGGACAAAGTGTCGCGGCGGGTCATCGGATTTCCATTACATCGCGGGTAGTCGACAAGAAGCTTTTACCCCTGTGAGCCCATCGGGCCGAAGTCCGCGCCGCCAAGTAGCGCCTACTCGAACCGTAGCGTGCGCACCGGATCGACGCGAGCCGCGCGGCGGGCCGGCATCCAGCAAGCTCCGGCCGCGACTAGCAAAAGCAATCCTGTGACCGTCGAGATCGTCAACGGATCGCTCGCCGAGATGCCGTAGAGTTGCGATGCGATCAGTCGTCCCAGCATCAGCGAAGCGGCTAAGCCCGCGGCCAAGCCCAGCAGCACCGGCGTCATGCCCTGGCGAAGAACCGAAGCCATCAGCTTGCCTGTCGACGCTCCAAGCGCAATGCGGATGCCGAGTTCCGAAGTCCGGCGCGCGACCGCGAACGAAATCACGCCGTAAATGCCGAGCGACGCGAGCGCTAGAGCGGCGACTCCGAATGCCGCTGCGAGGTTCATTTCGAACCGGCGGACCGCGACGGAGCGGTCGAGGATCTCTTCCATCGTCTCGGCCGGAGTAAGCGGCATCTCCGGATCTTCTTTGGCGATCGCTTCGCGAAGCTGAGAAATAGCAGTGCCTGGATCGCCTTGCGTGCGCAGCACGAACGCGCCCCAGCCTACGGCCTGAAAGCGGTAGGGAGCGTAGACTACAGCGGGCGGCTCGCGGTTCAGCGCGCCCTCGCGCGTGTCGGCCACCACGCCAACCACTTCCATGGCGTGGAAATCGATGCCTCCTCCCGGCAGCCGCTTGGGCTCGAATCCACCTGGGTTACGGTCCAGCGTGAGCATGCGAAGGTGCTTGCCCAAGGGATTCTCTCCGGGCCACAGCAGGGCCACCACTTTCTCGCTCACCACTACAACATTTCTATCGTAGTCGCGTTCTTCGAGATAGCGCCCTTGCCGCAGGGGCACGCCCAGCGCTCGCCAGTAGTCGGCGCTGGCGAATCGATAGTTGGCGGTGTAGGGGCGCCTTTGGTCCTCGGGCCGTTGCTCGAAGTCCTGAAGCGTGTCGACGAACGACTCCCCGCGCAGAGGAAGCTGGCTGGTGACGCCCGCATGCTCCACGCCTGGAATTGCGGCGATCTCGCGCAGAACGCGGTCTAAGAAATGAAATTGAACATCGTCTGCTCGATACTTCGTGGAAGTCAGGCTGAAGGCTTGCGTGATGATGTGCTCGGTCTCAAATCCCTTGTTGACGTGCAGAAGGCGGAAGAAGCTTAAGCCCAGAAGCCCTCCGGCAATCAACAGGACAGTGCTGATTGCGACCTCGGCGCTGACCATCCACTCGCGCAGGCGAAGCTTGGAGCGGCCCTCGGTGGATTGCGTGGAGGCGCCCTTCACCGAATCGAGAAGAGGAGTTCGCAACAGCCGCCATGCCGGAAACAAGCCACACACCAACCCGGCCAGGGCGGCACTGGCGGCAGCGAACGCGATCACGGCCCAGTCGATGCCCACTTCCTCCAGGCGTGGAAGGTCGACGGGCGCAGCGGCAACGAAGGCTCGCACACCCAACTGCGCGAGACCTACTCCGGCGATCCCGCCCAGCACAATGAGCACCAGCGCCTCGCACAGCACCAGGCGGAACAACGCCGCCCGCCCCGCTCCCAGGGCGATGCGGATGCCGGCTTCGCGGTAGCGCGCCGAGGTGCGGACCAGCATGAGGTTTCCGATGTTGACGCACACGATCAGAAGGACCGCGCCGACGGCGCCCAGGAGCAGCAGCAGTGCGGGCCGGATTCCTCCCGTGACTTGGTCGTGCATGGGCGCCAGTACGGCGCCTACTTCCACTTTGAACGGCCGCACTAGTTCACCCGACAGGGCCGACATCTCCGCTTCCGTGTCCCGTTCGCTCGCGCCTTTTTTCAGGCGAACCACGGAAATGTAGTCAAAGCCGCCCAGCGCACGGGCTTGCGAAACATCCGTTCCCAGTGGACGAAAGATCTCCGGCGCCAGTGTCATCCCGAACAGCGTTCCCCACTCCGCTCCCTTCGGCAGGTGGAGAGACGCCGGCATGACGCCCACAATCCGTACGGAAACTCCATCCAGGTTTAATGTCTGCCCGACGGCGGAGACGTCGCGCGCGAACAGATCCCGCCACAGGGAGTCCGAAATCAGGGCGACATCGGAGCGCCCGGGCAGTTCCTCTTCAGGAAGGAAGTCGCGGCCCAAGGCTGGCGCAACGCCCAAAGTGCGGAACAGGTTCGCGGACACGCGCAATCCCGCCAGGCGGCGCGGTTCCCCACGCCCGGAGAGCCCAAAAGCCGCGCCCTCCACCAGCGCGACAGATTCGCACGTCCGGCAGCGCGTGCGCCATTCGTGAAAATGCCGTGCGTTCACGGGACCCTTCTGCCAGCTCAGCAGCGGAAAGCGCGCGTACGCCAGGAACAGGCGCGAGGGATCGCGATACTGCAGCGGTTCCAACAGCACTCCTTTGACTACGGAGAACATCGCCGTGGTCGAACCGATTCCCAGCGCCAGAGTCCCCACGGCAACGGCAGTGAAGCCGGAATGCTTCTTCAACTGGCGGAGGGCATGACGCAGGTCGCGAGTGACGTTTTCGAGCGCAGTCCAGCCCCACATGTCGCGGGTGGTCTCCTTTACCAAGAGAGCATTGCCAAATTCGCGGCGAGCGTTGACGCCCGCGTCGGCCTCCGATTCGCCGCGATCCACGCGATCGCGCTGCGCCATGCTGAGGTGCACGCGAAGCTCCTCATCGAGTTCCGCGTCCATCTTGCTCGGGCGAAAAAGACGTCTCCAGATGCTCATGCCTCGCCTCGATTCATCAGGCCCGCGATCGCCCCGGTCATTTGATGCCAGCGGCTCTGCTCAGCCGCAAGCTGCTTGCGCCCCGCGGCTGTAAGGTTGTAAAACTTCGCCCGCTGGTTGTTTTCGGTCTGCTTCCATTCCGATTTCACCCAGCCTTGCTTCTCCAGCCGGTGCAGCGCGGGGTAGAGCGATCCCGTCTCCACTTGCAGAACGTCCTGCGATCCCGCGCGGATCGCGGCGGTGATTCCGTAGCCGTGCTGCGCGCCCCAGCGGAGGGTTTGCAGGATCAGCATGTCCAGGGTCCCTTGCAGCAACTCGATACGGTTCTGGTAGCGTTTCGCCATAGCCTGTAGAAAGTCTACACCCTTAGCATGTAGTTTGTCTACATCCCCCTCGGAATCTTTGCGAAGGGTTCGACCGAAGCGCTTATCGTGCTCCGCATTGCGGTGTGCTGAGGCCGGAACGGGACGTGCCGTCGTCTCCCCGAGCCCATTTCCTCACGGAGATCAGTAGACCCGCTGCAACCGGACGCCGGCACGCCCTGTCCTAAAGGTGAGGCTGAGAAAATGAGCTACACAATCGGCGATGGTATAGTTGCGCTCGCATTGGCGGGGGGCATTGTGGGTTACGTTTATGTGATCCAGCGCAGTCGGCAGAAGAGGATCGAGATCATTCATCAGGAGCGGATGGCGGCGATGGAAAAGGGAATACCGTTGCCGGAGTTTCCGTTGGAGCCGGCGCAGGAACGTCATCAGCAGGATGCGGCCCATGTCATACCAATTTTGGCAATAGTTCTTTTGAGTCTTTCGGCCGGAGCTATGACCATGCTCTATTTGTTTCTTCCGGCTGAGTCTCATCGTCTTTGGGTAGCTCCTTTGCCGCTCATTTTTTTGGGCGCCGGCCTGTTTGCCACCCACTTCCTGAAAGGGGAGCCTCGGCGTTAACACGAGTGGAGAGCGATCTTGAACTCGTGGGTCGCGCGCAACATGGCGACCAGTTAGCTTTCGCGGAGCTGGTTCGCCGTCATAGCGCTCAGGTGTTTCGCCTCGCGGTTTCGATTTTGGGGCGGGAGTTCATTCCGGAAGCGGAAGACGTAACGCAAGAGGTCTTTCTCAAGGTTCACCACGCCATCCACTCGTTTCGCGGAGAGGCCGAATTCAGCTCCTGGATCTACCGGATTACTTTCAACCACGCGGTGAACCTGAAGGCGCGGGTTCGCTTTCGAAGTCCTCACACGGACGAGACCGTTCTTCTTGGCGCGGTGGCTCCGGAACCTGGACCGTACCGGCAGGTTGAAACGGCGCAGCGCGATCAAGCCCTGGCAGAGTGCATTCGAACGCTCCCCGAGGTCTACCAATCGGCGTTGCGGCTGTACTATTGGCTCGGCGCGGGAGTTGGCGAAGTGGCGGCACTGCTTGGCATTCCTGAGAATACTGCCAAGTCGTATCTGCATCGCGCGCGCCAGCTTCTTCATGTCATGCTGAAAGAGAAAGGATATTCCTGTGACTGAAATGAAGCCTGACGAAGCAGGAATCGACAGTTTGCTGCGGCGTTCCATGAACGTGCCTGTCCCGAGCCTTCCGCCAGATTTCGACCAGCGCGTCATGCGCGAGGTGCGTCAAAATTCCCCGGTGCTCGACCGATACCGCCGGCTTCTGCTCACCTGCTACGGTCTAATATCGGTGGTGATATCGGCGGTGGTCATGAGTGGCCAAGGGCTGGGCTGGGGGGCTATAGCGGTGACGATACTTGGACCGCTCTCCTTGGTTGCCGCCGTACCCTGGGCTCGGCGGGCAACTCATGCAACAATCCGGCCCACTTCCCAATAGACCAGCACGCGAAGCTTCGACGCCTTTAAATCAATGTCTAGAAGCGCCAGACGTTCGAGCTTTTATCCTGTGTTTCTCGGACAGAAACTTGCTTACCTCGCGGAGCCAATTCGCTTGTGCCTCCACCATTAGGAGTCCCCGACGCAGAGCCAGGTAGAGAGCGCGGTCGTAACCTGTCTCCATGGGTTGACAAATGCACTGCTCGTGCATCGACCGGAGTTGCTTGAGGTACGTTTCGGTTTCAACCTGAATGCGCGCGAATTCCTGTCTTAGAGCCGGGGTATTCACCATAAGGCCAGCTAGCAGTTTTACCAACAGATCGTTCTGCGGGCGAGGCGGATCGGTTGGGGCGGCGACCCATTCTTTGAGTACTGCCCGCCCCGCCTTGGTGAGCGAATACAGTTTCTTTTCGGGCTTGCCCGACTGGGCCACGGCGCGAAAAACAACGAATCCGTCTCCGTTCATCCGCGCCAGCTCCCGATAAATCTGCTGATGAGACGCACGCCAGAAGTGCGACAACACCTGATCGAAGTTCCGGGCAATCTCATAACCGGTCATGGGCCGGTGAGCCAGCACAGTAAGAATCACTTCACGCAACATTATGCACATAGTTGCATAGCCTCGCCGGAAAAGACTAGACTATGAAACATGTTGCATATAAGGACCTTGCGAATTCTGACGGTGATCGCAGGATGGGGCGCGGCGCAGGCGCAGCAGCCACCAGCGACGCAAGCACCGCCCAGCTTCATGGGATCCTGCTCGAATCTTTCCTGCGAGATCCAGAACGATTGGACGCGCAATAACGTGATGGTCTACGGGCTGGCCCGGGCGATGCCGGAGGACAAATACGGCTTCAAACCCGTTCCGGAAGAACAGAGCTTCGGCGAGCGCGTGCTACATGTGGCCCAAGTGAATGTCAGTCTGCTACAGGGGCTGGGCGCTAAAACGCCGCCGCCGGCAATCGATCCGAAGGCCACTTCAAAAACCGAAGCGATGGGAGCGCTACAGAAGGTGGGCGACTACGGGATTGCGGTTATCAAGGAATTTAGCGATCAACAGCTAACAGGTCGCGTTGAATCACCTTGGTTCATGGGGCCCATGGCGAGCCGGCAAAGGATCCTCTACTTCCTCATGATGCACAGCCAGGACACCTATGGGCAATTGGTGGTGTATCTCAGATTGAACGGGATAGTACCGCCGGCGAGCCGCCAACCCTAGTTGCTAAAGATATGTTCCCGTCGCATCCGTCCACGTTGGAACACTTTCGGGCACATGGGTGGGTCCGCATTCCCGCGGCTTTCAGTGCCCAAGACGCGGCCGCGATGTGCGACGTCATTTGGACCGCGCTGGCCAAGGCCGGAATCCTTCGCAACGACCCGTCAACTTGGACAACGGCGCGGCCCGTACACCTGCAACACCTGAAGACCGACCCCGCTTTTCGCACGATTGGGACGGAGCGCACGATCCAGGCGATCGATGAGGTGCTGGAGGGCCAGCCTTGGCAGAAACCGCGGGATTGGGGCGCCTTCTTCCTGCAATTCCCGATCGGGCGTGAATGGGATATTCCAAGCACAGGTTGGCACATTGACGGCGATTACGCGGGCCCGCTGTCGCCGCCCTGTGGCGTTAAAATACACGCGATGCTTACCGACGTCGGACCGCGTTGCGGTGGCGTGAACATCTTAAGTGGATCGCATCGGTTGGTGCATCGGTGGTTTCGAGAGAATCCAGCTCCGCCCAAAACTCGAGGCGCGCAGTTCCGTAAATCGCTCGAACGGCACCCGTACCTTCGGGATCTCAGCACTGCGGGAAATGCGGCAGCGCGAATCGCGCGGTTTCACGAGCGTGTGGAAGAGGTAGATGGCATACCGTTCCAAGTCCTCGAAAACACTGCCTCGGCTGGCGACGTGATCTTGATGCACTCCTTATTGCTGCATGCCGGGGCACCCGTTGCCCATCTAGGCACCCAGCCGCGCTTCTTACTCAACCAAGGCATCTGCCAGCCCTATTGGTGAGCCGATCTGTGTTCTCCATCGCAGGGATCAAGAATGACGTCGGAAACACCTAACCGTTCGCCAAAATCTTAGTCTAAGGGACGGATGGAAGCGGAAGCCAGCGGCGCTGTGGAACGCGCGCGCTCGGGTGACAACGAGGCGTTTCGGCTGTTGGTGGAGCAGCATGGCCGCGCCATCTTCCGGCTGGCTTATCGCATGACTGGAAACGAAGAAGACGCCGAGGATGTGGTCCAGGAGACTTTCTTGAAGGCCTATCGCCAAATCGACCGATACGAAGCCCGCGCCAGCTTTTCCACCTGGCTGTATAGCATCGCGTCAAACTGCGCCCTGGATCTGCTTCGCAAACGGAAAACTCGCGAGCGCAATCGCGACCGTGGCCCGAATCCTGATAGGGATGTCCTTGCGTCCATGCCGGCGCGAACTCCCTGGCCGGATCGGGAACTATACAGCAGCCAGATTTCCGTTGGCGTCCATGCCGCGCTGGACGAACTGAGCGGGCAAGAAAGAGCCGCCTTCATCCTGCGGCACTTCGAAGGCTTGTCAATAGAAGAGATCGGCCTAGCCCTTGGAACGGGAGCCAGTGCCACGAAACATAGTATTTTTCGAGCGGTCCAGAAGCTCCGCCGGAGTCTGGAACCGCTGGTGAGTTCAGCAAGATGAATCATATAGGCGAAGACCAGTTGGTGCTTTTTTATTACGGAGAGTCGGGTGAAGCGCAGGCAATCGAGAATCATCTATCCGGCTGCGAGTCCTGCCGCTCCCAATTCCGCGCTCTGCAGCTTGTGCTGAATACAGTGGATTCCGTTGCGGTTCCCGAGCGCCCGGCCGACTATGGCCAGGCCATTTGGAAGCGGCTCGAGCCACGGCTGGCAATTCGGCGACGGCTGTCAATCCGGCTATGGTGGATCTGGGCGCCCGTTATGGCGGGTCTGTTGGTCGGCGCATTCCTGGCCGGAAGCCTGTGGCAGCGCGGCGGCACGCCGCTGGTGGCGAAGAAGCAAAGCAACCAGCAGATTCGAGAACGTATTCTCCTGGTAGCGGTGGGCGACCATCTGGAACGGTCCCAGATGGTGCTGGCTGAACTGGATAACGCGCCGGACGGCAAGGGCAAGCTCGATATCTCCGGCGAAAGGCGAATGGCCCAGGATCTTCTGGATGACAATCGCCTCTATCGCCAAACGGCTCGGACTACGGGCGACAACTCGATGGCCAGCGTGCTGGATGACCTGGAACGCGTTCTCCTCGAAATCGCGCACAGCCCGTCCGAGATTTCGAGCGAACAACTCAACGATCTGCGCGAGCAGATTGAAAGCCGCGGCCTGTTGTTCAAAGTGCGCGTACTCGGATCTGAAGCTAGGGACTCGGAAACACACAGCTTGGAATCGAAACCAGCGCCCGAAAAAGACAGGAATTCAAAGAAATTGTAGGCTTACTATGCGAATATTTTGCACATTCACTTGCTGGATCTTCACGGCGCTGCTCGCCTTTGCGCAGCAACCGCCCGAGCCTCCCATCGTCGTCGAAGTGGCGCCATTACCTCCGATATCACCGTTCGGTTCGTCCGGTCCGCATATTTCATTAGCTCCGCTAGCTCCATTGCCGCCCATCGCGCCAATTCCACCCGACTTCGCGGAGCTTCCCCTGCTTGCCTTTCAGGACTCCCAGCGCGATAGCGATCGGAATGCGAGGCGCGAACAGGAACAACTCCGCCGGCTGCAAGACAGTTCGTCAGAGAGCTATTCGCGAGGTAAGAGCTATCTGGATCGCAAAGAGTACGACCGTGCCATCGATGCGTTCAGCCAGGTGATAGACAGCAAAGCCAGCCGCGCTGATGGAGCGTACTACTGGCGAGCCTACGCGCAGAACAAGCTCGGCCACCGGGACGAGGCGCTGGCCAGTTTGGACGAACTACAAAAGAGCTATCCGAGCAGCCGCTGGCTGGACGACGCCAAAGCTTTGCAGGTGGAGATCCGATCGCAGAGCGGGCAACCGGTTTCGCCGGAGACGGCCACCGATGAGGACCTGAAGCTGCTGGCGTTGAACAGCCTCATGAACACGGATCCGGAGCGCAGCATCCCGATGCTGGAAAAGCTCCTCAAGAGCAGCAACTCACCCAAGCTGAAGGAGCGCGCCCTGTTTGTGCTGGCGCAAAGCCATTCGCAAGCCTCGCGCGATCTGCTTGCCGGTATCGCCAAAGGCGGATCGAATCCAGATCTCCAATCTAAGGCAATCGAATACCTGGGAATCCATGGCGGCCAAGATAACCTGCAAGTTCTCGTGGATATCTATAAGAGTTCCAACGACGCACAGGTGAAGCGCACCATCCTCAACAGCTTCATGATGGCGGACAGCCGGGATAATCTGCTGGCGGTGGCCAAGTCGGAATCGAATGCGGAATTGAAGGTGCACGCCATTCAGTTGCTGGGAAATGTAGGCGGCTCGGCCGATCTGGCGCAGCTCTATTCCGCTGAATCGGCGCCCGAAGTGAAACGCGCCGTGATCCAAGGACTTTTCGTTTCCGGTAATGCCGACAAGCTTTTTGAGATCGTGAAGAACGAGAAGGACGAGAGCCTGCGCCGTTTCGCCATCAACCAATTGGGCGTCATGGGAAGAAGCAAGACCGGAGCGGCGCTCACCTCCCTGTACGCGCAGGAGGCCAATCCCGAAAACAAGAAGGCCATTATCAATGCGCTGTTTGTCCAGGGGAATGCCACCGCGCTCGTGGAGATGGCGCGCAAGGAAACGGACTTGAATCTGAAAAAGGCGATTGTGAACCAGCTCTCGGTGATGCACTCCAAAGAGGCGACGGATTATCTGATGGAGATCTTAACGAAATGAAGCTGGCTGTCTTATTCGCAGGCGCTCTTTCCTTGTTCGCGCAACAGCCCCGCGTTTCGAACGCTCGCCTGGAGACACGGCCGGTAACGGGCGGCTTGGATGTGGCATTCCAAGCGATTTTGCGGGCTCAAGCCTCGCCAGCATGGGTAGGCTATGCCGAACCAATCATTCCAGGTGACCGGCAGAGTTGTTGTTGGAACGACGGTGGGGGCTGCGCGTTGGAACGTCACTCGAACGATCAGGGCGTTGCCGTTGCGTCCCCTAAAACCGTAAAGCTTGAAGGGCCGACGCATCTGGTCGTACTCTTGCGTGTGGAGAACCATCAAACCGGCAAGATCCATACCTTCACGCCGGAATGCGACCTCGACGCGGGCGGTTTGCCATTGATCTGGCTCACGGGCGTCAGTGCGCCTGAGAGCGTCCGGTTTCTGCTGTCGATTGCCAAAAGCGACGCCGGCACAAACGAACTACGAATCGCGGATGCAGCTACGGCGGCGATCGCGTTGCACGCCGACCCGGCGGCCGACCAGGCTCTCGAGGAACTCGCGGCTCCCACTCAACCCGAGAAGCTTCGGCGTCAGGCCATTTTCTGGCTGGGAAACTCGCGCGGCCGGCGCGGATTTGAGGTCATTAGCCGAATCGTACGAGAGGACCCCAGCGACAAGATCCGCGAGCATGCCGTCTTCGCGCTCACCCAGAGCAAGGAACCGGAAGCGCTGAGCACCGTGGTTGCCGTCGCGCATAACGACGCGAGCGCGCGTGTTCGCAGCCAGGCTCTGTTCTGGCTTGCGCAAAAAGCTGGGCAAAAGATGGCCGAATCATCCATCCGGGACGCCATTGCGAACGATCCTGAAACGGAAGTCAAGAAGAAGGCGGTCTTCGCACTTACACAAATGCCCAACGGTGAGGGAGTGCCGCTTTTGATTCAGGTCGCACGGACCAACCCCAATCCGGAAGTGCGAAAGCAGGCTGTATTCTGGCTGGGCCAGAGCAGGGACACTCGTGCACTGGCCTTTATAGAGGACGTTCTGAAATAGTTCACGGCAGATTATCGCTGAGACAGAGGTCCGCCTCCCGAATTGTGCGAACGGTCCTAGTCTGCTTCACTGGATGAGGCATCCACCGGAACATAATTCAGCGTTTTGTCTGGTAGCGCACGAACGATCTCTCGGGCAGACCTTCCAGCTACAGCGGCAAGACGATCGAACGCGAGCGCCGAGATGTGGCATGCGCGCTCGGGTCTTCCTACGCCTACCCGCTCGTACAACGGCGATAAATCGGCGTCATAAGAAGTTTGAAGGAAATGACCTCCTTGTTCTCGAATCTCTGCACACATTGCCGCGACGATGCACAGCGCCACACCGCGGCCTCGATGGGAGGGGTTGACGTAGAGTCCTAGCCCGTCACCGCCATACATCGACCAGAAGAGATCGAACGCCTTCCGCCAGGCACCGAACCCGACCAAGGTCGCCTTCTTCTCCGCCAAAAGAACATGAGCGATTGGCTGGTTCCCGAAAAGAGCGTCCCGCAGCCTATCCACGGATCTCACGTGGTTTTCTGCGGGGTGGCCTTTAGCAAATTCGTCGATCAGCGAGGCCACTGCGGCAACGTCACCAGCAGTGGCGCGGCGCACAATAACATCGTTCATTCTGTCCATGCTATCGCCGAATCGCGAAAACTGATTCACGATTTGTGCGCACTCGCTGCCGTAACTTTCCCGAAGACCCG
>Ga0209006_10004392_pt1 | contig 12794 bp, 17 predicted proteins | sample JacPin_JW_Ref_O2_FD_188567 | JGI IMG/M metagenome (GOLD analysis project Ga0209006, IMG submission 188567) | Forest soil microbial communities from Algoma, Ontario, Canada - Jack Pine, Ontario site 1_JW_Ref_O2 (SPAdes) (version 2) | ecosystem: Environmental > Terrestrial > Soil > Boreal...
CCATGAGATGCCATCTTGAGAGACAGAAGGGACGTTCGTGGCGAATGTTCGACCTGTATGGTGGTAGATGTTGCAGGCGGTTCGGAAAATCAAGAGGGAATAACTCCATACTGTGCAGTGTCGCCGTTTTTTCCATGCGCCTCCTCCCCATGATCGCTGCAATCTCCATCAATGCTTCGATATCGTCACTTGATTGAAATAAAGGGAACTTTCCAACGAGAAAGAATAAGAGGATCGTTCCCGCAGACCAGACATCGATAGCTAGTTAACAACATTGACGCAGAAAGGTCAGAATTACTCAGAACTGGTGCATGAAAGTAGGTCACGCACCACCCGTCTGGTCCCCGCACTTCAGTAAAACCTCAGGTGCACGAAATCCCCGCGTACCTGCTCGATTAGCTTTTGATTGTGGGCTACAAAGATTAAATTATTCTCTCATATATACCAAGTACACTTGTCTTACCGCGGATCCTTGTCAAAATATCCAACTTTATCTGATGGCCCAAGACTTTTCTGCCTGGCTTCCCTCTGCATCTTCTTGATATATTCGATATCATACTCAGCTTTAGGCCGAATCCTACCATGGGGATACTCTCGTGTGGCAGGAGTGTGGAGGCAAGCGCCAAGCGTTGGACCAGGTTCCATGCGCTACATAGAACAATGCAAATCAGTTTCTCGCCATGATTCCAATGAAGGAATGAACGTGCACATGCAAGACCGAAATCACAGAGTGTACCTATCCCTGTACGCGAGTCGAAGAGGAAGTTGGCGGGTTTAACGTCACGGTGGATGATCCCTCTTGCGTGGATATCACGGAGAGCTCGAAACATGCAGCGAAAATAAGCCTTGATGCCAGCCATAGGGAGTACGCGGAAAAAGTTCTGTACGGCATAGTATAGAATAAAGTGCTCTACATACAACCCACACAAGAAACATACCCGAAAGTCATCATTGCGATGGTATGGCATAATAGCGACGACCTGGTCTTGGTTTCGCATAGCCGTGATCAGCTGGGAGACATGTCGACATCCCCTGCAATCTTCCATGATTGCCACTTCATTCCGAATACGTTCCGGGTTGCTCGTAGGATGGATTTTCTTCACTGCCACAAACACTTTACAATCGCTCGGGGGACGGACTGACTGGTAATGGGCGGATGAGGAAGGTGGGTGAGAACCATGCCATGGGGTGTTGTCCCATTTTCGATAACACAAGTCAATGGCTTTGTACACAGCCGAGAATGTGCCCGTACCGAGACGGTCGATGATTTTGTAATCTCTACGGAGTTGAGGGACGGTGGTCTCTAGATCGGTAATTTCTTGTTCAATTTCTTGACGTTCCTCCTGAGACTTGAGCTGAATACTGAATTCTTCATCTGTCTCCCCTTGTGCGTCTGCATCCATCTCGTCCTCTTCTTCGTCTTCATCTTCATCTTCATCTTCGTCTTCGTCTTCATCGTCATTGTGACGGCCATATACCTTGCGCGAAGGTGATTGACGATCTGAAGATGGGATTTCGAAAGGATTGGAAGAGTGCATGGATAGCAAAGCTGAAGCCATTATTATTGAACGCGTCGAAAGCCACGTCACGTGAATGGGTTGTAAAAAAATAAAAATAAAATAAAAAGAAACTGACCACCGCAGGACTCGAACCTGCAACCTTTTGGTACACGTAAAGCGATCGAAGCCAAACGCGCTACCATTGCGCCAGGTAGCCATTATACAACGATATCAATTGAAGTATAAAACCCGTGACACCGGGCCAGCGTAATCATCTCAAGCAACGGATGTCGCTCGTCGTCCGGTCTTGAAAGCGTCCGCTACACATGTCCTTTCAAGACGACTTTCGAACTTGGTCTTTCAATTTGCTCTCAAACCCACTCATCCAGCAAATAGCGCCTCTTCTCATACTTTCGCTCATTCCTGTCTTGGTGTTTTACATCACAAATCAAGCTAACCGAAACTCTCTGTTCTACTCGATTGTGATGGTTCTGGAAAGTCTTGGGCTTGGGCTTCCCTGGAATTGGCTTAACGGACACTCCACTTCTACCGTTGCCTCTCACGAAAAGAAGAAATCCAAAAAAACCCACGTTCGAACTCGTGCAGAGCAGTCCGCCCTCAATGGTAGTGCAAAGCATGGTATGTCCGTTAGTCGTCAGTTCTCGTTGTACTTATATACAACAATCCGTTGTAGAATCCAGGGAGGACTCTACGAATGAAGGGTATTATCCTGGACTCGTCAACATCTCTGGCACCTATTGCTTCATGAACGCAACACTGCAGGTTCGATCTGAGTCATATCTGTCGCTACGAATCAGTTTCTCATCTCGTTGCAGGCAATGGCGTCGTTATCTTACCTGCAACCCCACATTGATATAATTCACGCCAAAGCCGAGGCTTTGGATGTGCCTTCACCCGTAATCGACGCTCTCCAAGAACTTCTGCATGGTGGGAATCGTCTTTCGTCTGTCATTCGCTTATCGTTTAACATATCACGGATAGCTTTGAACACCCCAAACTCACATCGAGCCTCCCTTCAGCCTCTCGCTATCATCAAGGCACTTTCAGACCATAACCCTGGGAAACACAACTCCCTCTTTTCTTCCCGCGAACATCAGGATGCTCAAGAACTATTTCAATTACTTTCCGAATGTGTCAAGACCGAAACCGAAGCCGTAGATCAGGAGGGTTACCGCGACCGAGGGCTTGGAGGGCTCGCACAACTGGAAGAGACGAGTCGTGAGATCGGGAAGAGTGTGTTCGATGGCCTGACTGCGAACAGACGGAGCTGCATTGAATGTGGGTATACAGAGGCAGTCATGCACTTCGCCTTTGATAATTGGCAGCTTGCGGTCCCACGGCTCGCTGTGCGTGTGATGGTCATAATTTTTTTTGAATTTACACTCAACTGTGCCATGCAGAGCGGCTGTAACCTGGAAGATTGTCTCGCAGACTATACGAGACTGGAGGTTCTGACGGATTGCATTTGCAGAAAGTGCTCTTTACTAGCGACACATAAAAAACTGATGCAAGAGGCAGTAAAGCTGGCTGGTGCAGCGAAACACGAAACGAACTTGTCATCATCGAAAAAGAAACGGGCACGGGAAGTGAGACGGATGTTGGGGTTGGTCCAAGCAGCTCTGGACGAAGGTAGGATCGAAGACGATCTCCAAGGTGTCAAGATGGAAAAGGTGCACAGTAAGGCGTCTACAAAACAGGCCATGATTGCTAGGGTGAGTCCACAATGGTCCCTCTCCCCTATCTATCTAACACCATACAGCCGCCAGCCGTTCTAGCCCTCCACATGAATCGTTCGGTGCATTCCGGCCAATACGCTTTCAAGAATAACGTCCGCATTCTCTTCCACGAACTCCTTGACCTTACCCCATTCACCACATCCGGAAAGCTTTCTACCGTCCCTTCCGTCCCCATCTCTTCTCCTCCGCCATCTGTCCCCCGCTCCACAACACCGACTCCGGCGACATACTCCACCCCACGTAGTATATATCGCCTCTCCGCCGTCGTATGCCATTATGGGCAACATTCTTTCGGGCATTATATTTGCTACCGACGCAAACCACGTCCATTATCCTCTGGGTCTAAACGCTTCGACCCCCCAAAAGTCTCTGATCCACTAGGGTACCACAGGGACAACGAAGAACCTGAGACACCCGTATGGGAAGACGAGGAACCAAGCCAACCCGGGCGTGGGTGGTTACGCATTAGCGACGACTCAGTGAGGGAGTGTGGCATTGACACAGTGTTGCAGGAAGGATCGGCTGTGTTTATGCTGTATTATGAACGGGTGCAGCAGCCACGGTTGGGGATTTATCCGTTGCGGAATTCACCGAGGAGCTCCGAGGAAACTCTCAAGCCGGACATGCTCACGGTTCATGTGAATGGGTCAGAGTCGTCCTTACTGAGTGAGAATGAGGTCGGAGCGCTACCTCATATTGAAGAAAAGAAGACAGATCGGTTGATGGGGCCGCGTATTGTGAGGAGTGTGGTGGCGGGGAGAGGGAGAAGTTTCAGTGCGACGACATCTGAACGGGAGTCGAGTGTTGTGTCCTCTTCGGAGACAGAGCGAACGCCGAAATGTTCAGAAGTTCTCCTTCCGAATGGAGTAGCCAATGGTGACGCCCATATGCATCCGGATCCTCCCCCTGCGCCCCCAGCATCAGAGCCCATCCCAACCACTTCTTCGATTATTCTGGCAGGGCTTCCAGAACCTGCCTCACCAATACCGCCGAATACATCCCCTGAGCCTCCACCACGTCGGATACACTCTCCACGACCCGTCCACGCTCCTGTGGGACCGTCCATGGTTGGACTTAGAGCTTAAACACACACACCGCGAAAACCCCTGCTCCATCTTATTTTCGACCATATTGTATCAGTAGCCATGTGCGGATTCAAATATGATCATGCAACCTCCTCTCCAGCGCGGCATTATATGCATATATCTCCTTGGGACAAGTATGTACATATATTCCTCTGCCCTTTAGATCAAAGTCCCGGGGTTCGTTGTACAAGCCAACGTGATTCTTTTCCTCCTACCCCGCAGCCAGGGAGACCGCTACCAATAGATGCGACGTTCGACCGTTCGATGTCTGCCCAGAGATGGGCGCGAATAAGCGACCGTGCGTTTGACACGAGTCACGGTAGGATACCTACGGTGATGATCAGTGAGGACGGAAGGGTTGGTTCTATGAAGGGGGAACAGACCAAGCGTGGAATATCGTACTGGTATCGGGCTCAAGTTGAAGATGGAGAATCTGTCGCCCCTGGTAAGCATTAGTGAGCAAATACAGAGAGATTAAATAAAGGGTGTTATGGGTCTTACAGCGTAGTCAGTGTGACCACCGATGACAAGAGCCGTCTTCTTCTCGTGAGGTCCCGATTGGACAGACACGATGTCGCCGAGCTATGTGAAATCGTCAGGCATGGACGTGTAGAGGTTGTGAGCATACTTGAATTTCGCCATTGGATGCCATGTTCAATGTGATGATAAGGATGAGGTGAAGGTGTCGGTAGAGAACCAAGCTCGGATGGGAACCGTGAGGCTAGCCTTAAGGCCGACCATGCTTTATATTATAGGCTATTATGTGTCAAAGAGGTGTGACAATTTGTTAGCGAGTCACTATTGTGACAATAAATATTACATAATATTTATTGTATTTTTCGGCAAACTACTCTGCCGAAATTGAATTGATTGCGGCGAAGATCGTTGGTGATCTCCTCCGTCGTTCACACTGGAAGTCTGTTCGGAAAATGATGCCTCGAAGACGACCGTCTGCTGTAGGACATCTCGCATCGAGTGCAACCTCTAGCACTACCCGAGTGCACAAGAGCACCGATTCATATCAAGCGTTCAATGGTGGTCAATCCAATCAATCGCATCCTATACTTCCATCCAGTTCTTCACCTACCCCACAGCAAAAAATCGTTCAGGTTTTGGTCAATAGGCTAAAAAATAAGGCAAGTCCCTTTCTGCCTCGTGTACCTAAAATCACAGTACGCGAACCCCATATTTAGCTTCCTTGTAATTCTGGTCTCTCCCTCGATGTTCTCGAGTCAGACAAGGCCACTCACCATGCAGTCGAGGCCCTTATCGAATTAGCCCATCATGATTCACTCGATTTGATTGCCTGGGCCTTGAGTGAGTTGTTGGAACGGTTGGCGAAAGTATTTTCCTCGCCTCTTTTGCGTCCATAGAATACCCCCCCTGATCGTCATTTTTAGCCATCTGACACCAGTGGCCACTGGACCATCGAAACTCTGCAGTCTCAATTATTCATATTGAAAGTTTTATCGGTCGCCATGGCATCGCGATGGAACCAGAATCCCCGGAGTTCATCTCGTACCAGTAATCGCGTCTCATCGGATACACCCCTTCACTCTGGGTCGACCAAAAGAAGCGTTGCCCCATCCGAACGCTCCTCTACCCCGGTCCAATGGACAGAACCTCCTCCACTGGACGATAATTGTGCCAGATATATCCTGAGTGTGATGGTCCTTTTTCTCCGTCAGACAACTTTCTCCGATGCTCGCTTAATGCCCTCGAACCGTCCTGCTGGAAATTCTTATCACGGCTTTGAGTCTCTTGACTTGCCTATGTCACCGTCCGTAGCGGAACTGAGCAGTGATGAACTTTCTCCCACCGCAATTTCTCCGGACGTTCCAAGACCTACCCTGTGGACCCGACCTTCGTCAATGTCTATGAACTCTGGAAGGCTGAGCGTGCGATCAACGATTCCTATCCCAACTCACAACTTATCATACGAGAAGACGCCCGTAACCCTCATCAAAGTCTCCCTTTCTCTTGACATTCTTATTGCAAAATATGCTGGTCTTATCGTCTATCATTTGTCTGTGTCAAACTGGGCCGTTGTATTCCATCGCCTCCGCAATAAGATCCGCCTCCTCGCGGGCACCAGTGAAGAGCACCCAGATATTGTCGACCTCAAGTTAATGACATATTGCGCCCTAGACAGAACAAGACTAATACAGGTTTTGAATGGTACGCTCCTTGTTACGGTCTCACGATCTGTTCTCATGTTCTATCAGAATTGTCGTCCTTACTGGTCAACATGAGACGAGAAACACAGGTGGAGATCGCAATTCCCCTCCGCACGGCCATCTGGAATTGGATAACTCTCTTTCCTTCCGAATATAACGACGTGATTCGTTCCAAGGGCCGCATGGAAGGTTCTCCCGAACGCGTCTTTGACCTCTTATACTCTGTGAATCAGTCCGGCGCTGAGAGAACGTTGTGGCCCATTCTTATAGCTCTTCATTGCATCACTTCAGAGCGAGTGTCATCGGACTTCCAGCTCGAACGTTTCGGATATGCCAGCACTGCTGGTCAGAAAGGCTCTTCAAGAAAAGTTCGTCTATGAAATCCCTCTTAAATTGCAACTTCCATGACGGCAATCTTGACAGGAATACCGAATCGTTGAGGATGTGATCAAACATGCTAACACATCATCCAAACTCTCCGATGTTGCGTTGATATGCACCCTCGACATCTGCCGAGCGGCTATCCACGTCCCCCCTGAGGGGGAAGTTCCTTTGCGTTTGATTGGAAACGATATTGCGCATGAGATCAAGGTCGCTGAAAAGCTCTGTGTGATCTACCTGTTGTGCCTGATGCATTTTTGTAGAGCGCTCTGTGGACGACTCACAACCAGAAACCATTCTGGGATTCTGGAGACGAAATTGATGTTGCACTCTATTCAGAAGCATTAGCAACCGTCTTCCAGTTACTCCCTAGCGATGAATCACTGCCGTTGTTTGTTGCTTGTCTAGAACCTGAACGCTCCGAAGTTGTCAAAATTTGCGCCGTCAAAGCATGCTTGATTTTGACATTAGAGGTATTTACGACTTTTGATTCACTGATCTCACCTCCATCTAATACTTCGTATGAGGCTCCTCGATTTCCCTGGCAGCGCTCCTTGGATGATTTAGAAATTGCATTAGCCCGTCGTTTGCGGAGTATCTTTAAGGTGTGTCAGCATGTGCTCTTCTTCGTAGCATGGTCAACTCTGGAGCCATAGAACGCGGCCCTACGACGCAACGAACAGGACCAGCAAGGTAATGTCAAAAGAGCAGCGAATCGGCCGAAAGCTATACGAACAACTTCCGAGCCTCTTTCTGACCGGGAGACTTTACTTCTTGGTATTTTATCACTCTGGCGTTCCCGTGTTTCGTTTTTCCTCCAGACATTACAAGGAGACGAGGTTGAACAGTGGATCTCTGCCATTACCAGACTCTGGGAAACCACGGTCGATATTTCCATCAAGATCGCTACTGCCCGGTTGTTCCACCTGATTGCCGGAATTTCGTTCAAAATGCGACCTACAGATGCTTTCTACGATGTCATCATCTCCTGGATGAAACGAGCACTGTGAGCCACTCATGCCATGATTACCTCGCATGTGACTTATTTACTCGTTTATATAGTTCAGCTACCCTCCTCAGCGTCGTAACGAATTTGATTCATTCACGAACTGATCTGGAAGCTCAACAATTGTGGATAGCGACCGCTCTTCAGATCCTCGAGCTTTACACCAGAAAAGTCGATGTACGTGTCGTTATTCTCGTGTATGATATTCACACTTTTCACACTTTTTTCTTAGATCGAGCACGTAAAGAATATCCAGCTCAATTCTGGTCGCATCCCTGCCTTCGCCATGGCCGAAATTGCATTCGTGATATCCCTCGCTTCTGCCGATAGTGGTGTTTCCCAAGCAGCTGCTATGGGTCTCCGTGTTTTAGCGCAGACAGACAGTCCGCCCTTGAGTCCAGTTGACGATATGGAGGACCGACAGGCTCGCAATTCCATCTACGAGGAGTTGGGAGATCCTAACGTGGTGGTTGTTGGTACGTGTCGAATTTATTCTCCGAATGAACGTGTTCGAAATTGTCTCAGGGCGCGTCGGGCGCCAAAAACGCATTCGAAAACTTGTCCGTTCGGTTGCGCGTCCTTCTGCAACTCATATTGCAATCTGGGAAGAGTGTTTCTGGCGGTGGCGTGTGGTGTCGGAGGTCCTTATAGAATCACTAACGGGTTTGGATGAAGGGACAAATCGACTTCCTATGCCTGTGACATCGGAGGCATGGTTTTATTTCTTCCATCTGTCGTTTGTTTCGCTGAAGTGCTGAACAGGACACACATGTCCAGTGGCGAAACTTGACACTATTCTTGGCCGCTTACAGCGGCGCATGCGCACTGGAAGATCAAATTGTTCCCTCCCTTACCACCATTATCCCCGCTCAGTTCCTCCCCGATGAGATGCGGGCCATGCAACATCCAGGAACTCTAGTGGCAACCTTTATCAGTGACCTTACAAACCTACTGGTGTCCGATACGGTCGAAATCCGCGACGTGGCTAGAGATGCCTTGGGATATGAATTACATCCTGCCCTTTATTCACAACTTCTCAAGCATTTGAACCAGTAAGATGCCCTGTGGAAAGGTGATTGCATCGCTAACTACTTCGAATCTAGAGTCATCTATAACATCACTCAAGGTGCTGGCTCGGAATTGACAGACTCGTATGCACAGTTCTTGGATCAAGTAAGCGGCTAAATTCATCTTGAACTTCTGGCTAACTCTCGTGTCTCAAAGTTCGTTGCGCTTCTTAAGCTGCTTATGGAAAAGGCTCAGGCACCTTTAGACGAGGCGCTGAGCGTTGACGTTAGCTCTACGTTGTTCGCTCTTGCTTCATTCATTACCAGGTTCACTGGTCCAACCTGCTATCGAATCAAGATCAAGTTTTGCGTGCTTTGTGACAGCGTGTGCGAGAAGACGACTTCGTTGACATTGCGGAACGACGGCGGCGCCAGGAACGACATCCTTGACATCCTCATGGAATGGATTCAAGATTCTGGCAATGTTTGTTGTAATTTACGCTCAGTCAATCCTTGTGACAAACGTTGTTTTGTCAGCCATCTGAAGGTGACCTACGTGTGCTGGACGATCTGAACATGTCCTGCCTTCGAAGCGCTGTCAAACTTTTGGACCGGCTGCAACTCAAACCGCTGGATAATCCCGTTGAGGAGGAATCACGACATGGCATGTCCCGATTATTTGTTCGGTACTCAGGAATTTTGTTGCGGTGTTTGGACGTGCTTCAGTCAGATGCCGTGAGTTCCTAGTCAGCAAAAACATCGGATATTGTTTATGATCCCATTCCCAGATGTCGGATAGCGCTTCTGACCCAATGTCATCGCTACATGTGAGTATCTTAAAGCGTTTGCAAGTGGATAATTGCTTATCTTCCACTAGCAGACCCGTGCACATCAAAGAGAAGATGAATTGCGCGATTTGGTCGTCACTGGACTGTCACACCTCGTTGGCGCCAACCCACAAAGCGGCGTCAAGCAATGTCTACCTCTCGCTTATGATGTGGATTCTCAGAAGCGTATCATCTTTGCACAGGTTTTCGCTCGCGTCTTGGAGCAAGGCACAAAGTTCAATTCACAAACCAACTCTGTAAGGACGGCTCGTCAAATTCGCCTTCGTGAAGTGAGTAGAACATTCGTTGTACTAGAAGTCTTCCTAACTTTTGCAAACATAGTTGGTAAAATCACCAGATGTGAGCTATCCCATACGTCACCTCTTGACAAAAATTTACCCTGATAATAGTTGGTCCTCCCCATGTCAATTTGCGAAACATGTCCCGCCGCGGAAGTAGATATCATGATTTCCGTCTTGTTGAATCTTTTCGACACGCGCGCGTCGTTAATCAGTCTGCTCAAGCTTATGATAGATCGTGAGATTGCCCACGCAGGTGCGACACCCTCTGAATGCGGACGAGTTGGAATATTGTACTCAAGCCTTACATTTCAGAGAACGACACGGCACTCTTTAGAAGTAATTCGACATGCACGAAGTTTCTGTCTGCATTTGCTAGAATTCACGGCTACAATTACTTAAGGAGTCTTGTCATCCCACTGATCAAAACGATGTCGTCCATGCCGCCGGGACACGGATATGATTTGGATCCAAAGAAGGCTGGTGAAGAAAATGTTGCAGCAAATCGAGCGAACGTTGAACTTGTTGCATCCTCGTTCTTGGATATGGTTTCCTCCTCGGTCCCGACTCTTCCCTCGTAAGTCTGCGTGCGGGTTTAAATATCGCTTGGATTTTGATGTTGCATGATAGAATGTTCCGCGAGATAGCCGCCCACATAGCAAAATCTGTGTAAGGCCCAGCTGCGTCATGGTCCTATTGGTGACTTATTTTCTCTCCAGGAACGCGGTTTGGCCCGAGGCAAAGTTCGCTGCTCTTGGTGCATTCATTTTCCTACGGTTTGTGTGGGGTACTGCTACGTGTTTGCTCCTCTAACTCCTCTTCCAGATTCATTTCACCTGCGGTAGTCGCCCCTGAAATCGTGGATGTCGAAGTACCCAAAGAAGACTCCTTGGTTATCCGTCGCGGTTTGATGGTCGTCGCGAAGGTTATCCAGAACCTCGCGAATAACATCTTCTTTGGGAAAGAGGCCCACATGGTGATACTGAACAAGTTTCTGGAAGCTAATATTGTCAACGTCACTCGTTTCTTGAGCGAAATCAATGTAAGTGAATGGCGCAGGGATTGTTACAGTGGCTTACAGGCCAAGCAGAAATATTCTGTCAACCCCCTCGAAGAGGACGAAGACGAATGGCTAGGCACGACGTCTGACGACACAGATACCATTGTGCTCCATCGTTTCTTTGATAAGCACGCGGGTAAGATTGGCAAAGAACTTCTCAGTTACTCTCGGCCATCGCCAGATGGTGACGACGCCCCCCCGATCATTGGTAAATATGCGTGGGATGGCTTGTGCGCCTTGCTAGTGGACATGGGCAATCCGCTTGGAGTCCCGCAGCTATCTCCTTTGAATCGGTCGGAACACCAAGGATATATTGAGCTCATGTCTCGCTATGTTCACCGAAACATAGATTGTGTTCGAGGCTTATTTGTTGCGACTTCTACCCCGCAAGTCAGTTTTCGGTATGTTTTAGGGATGGCAAAATCTGACTTGCTGCGACGACAGGATCAGCCCGCGGTCTTTATTCTTCATATGTCAAAAATCGATATTGAGGCTCTTGATGTCGACATGCTAATGTTTTACATGTTCAAGGTATTGTAATGTGGCTCAGCTATAGGAAGTTCATTCATACTTAAAGACTTTTTACAGACCCTGACCTTGCCTGCATACGAAGACAGGCACTTCGAAGTCGTTCTTGACTGCACATCTTTCGCCTCGGTGTCGGAAATCCCTGTCCAATGGCTGATATTCTGCACAGAATTGATACCGTTGGATATACGAAAGCGGTTACTCGCCATACATATATTAAATCCCAATTCGTTGACGCAGAGGTACCTCCGAAGATTCCACAATGTCTCTGCTGGTAAGTATTGCTCTGGACAAGAGTTCTGCTTCCTGATGGTCTCGCTGTATAGGTGTAGCTTTCTCAGCAAATGTCAAAGCTTATTCCTCTGTCACCGAACTTGCAGAAAATATAGCCCCCAGTGCCGTCGCTTCCTTGTTGCATGCTAGTGCGTGATCTCTGCAGAACTAAGCATCGGCTGACTTGTGCGCATCGTTACTAGCAAGTCTTGAGGAAGAACAGTGTCAGGTTTTCAGAGAGGTGACAATGCGGCAAGATCACCAAATGCGTATGCCCGTCGTCTTGGAAGTTGGTGTCACGCACCTTCGAATTACATCAGTTGGTACCATCTTATCTACTCTTCTTTTCTCGCTGACGACCGGCGTAGGTCAAAGCGCAATCTATTTCAACGTCCCTGTCTTGCAAATCAACAGAGATTATCTCATTGACTGACGTTAGTGATGTGTACAACGTTTCGACCGGCCATGACCCATGCGAATTCATTATTCGGAGAAGTCGGCAAGGGATTACATTGTATTTCTCTTCTCCTGAGCGAGAATCTATCATTAAAGTTCATCATATCAATTCCTCAGCCCGCTACCAATTCTCACGTTTCACCCACAGACTATCAGAGCAGCGAATGGGAAAATGAGGCAAAATCGCACTTCCACGACGGAACGATTCCCAAGGTTTTCAAACGTTCCCGCGACGCTGTTGCACATCGGCATGTTGAACATTGATTCTGGCGATGAGGAACTTGGCAATGCTGCTTATGGGCTCTTGAGGGCGGTTTGCTCTTACCTTGAGTTCGACAAAAATCCCATCGTATCCTCACAAGGTTCGCATAATGGTTCTATTTGTTCTCTTGTTGTTAGTTTACGGTCTGTTTGCCAGCGGGTTTCATTCCTTGTGATC
>Ga0209006_10004393_pt1 | contig 12793 bp, 9 predicted proteins | sample JacPin_JW_Ref_O2_FD_188567 | JGI IMG/M metagenome (GOLD analysis project Ga0209006, IMG submission 188567) | Forest soil microbial communities from Algoma, Ontario, Canada - Jack Pine, Ontario site 1_JW_Ref_O2 (SPAdes) (version 2) | ecosystem: Environmental > Terrestrial > Soil > Boreal...
TTTGTAAACCATTCAAAAGAATGGCGGGGACGACGGGACTCGAACCCGCGGCCTCTGCCGTGACAGGGCAGCGTTCTAACCAACTGAACTACGTCCCCAACTTATCCTCGATACCGCGTGGCTAGCGGCTTTTCGTCAGGTTGTTCGACCCGCCGGAATTCGGCATTCAAAGCCATACCCAAACGACTCATCAGAGCAGCTGTCCCTGCCCACCACAGAATTGTAACAGACAAAATTCAGGTCAGTACAGGCTCCGTGGAGACTTTCTACACTGGGAAGAATCGAATGGCGCGATAACTCGAATCCTGAGACGGCCGCTATTTCGAAATTGTGATCTGAAGTTCGACAATCGGAAAAAATACGCGAACTAAACTTCTTCCCAACTCTTTCCCCACTTCTGACCCGCTGCGGTCAGAAGTTTTCTCTCCCACGGCAGCCCTTCTGAGTTTTTGCACATCAAATCGGCGGCGTATAAACCAGAAAGCGTTCGCGAATCTGCCCTCTATCTCGAACGCCGGCCACTATGCAATTCCGAGATGCTTATTACCGAATGCCGAGGTTCCCTATGAAACAGGTTCTCCCCCCACGAATCCTCCTCGCTCTGTCGGCTGTTTTATTCCTTTCGGTATTTTCGGTCCTGATTTTTAGGCGCGCCACGACGGTTGGAGCGTCCCCTGCATTTAAGGGCGTGCTCACCTATCACAACGACAATATGAGGACTGGACGGAATTCGAGCGAAACCTCTCTCACGCTTAAGAACGTGAACTCGGCGACTTTTGGCAAATTGTTCGTCATTCCGACTGACGGACTTGTCGATGCGCAACCCCTTTACGTCCCGAACGTGAGTATCGCGGGAAACGGAACGCACAACCTCCTCGTTGTGGCCACGGAAAACGATACCGTCTACGGATTGGACGCGGATAATGGAGCGATATTGTGGCAGGTCACGGCGTTAGAGAGCGGCGAAACTCCATCCGACAATCGCGGCTGCGGACAAGTTTCGCCAGTGATCGGAATCACCTCCACCCCTGCTATTGACTTGGCGGCTGGTCCGCACGGAACAATTTACCTGGTAGCCATGAGTAAAGATTCTAGTTCCAACTACCATCACCGGCTCCATGCGTTGGACATTACAACCGGCGCCGAGGAATTTGGCGGCCCCTCGGAGATAACAGCTAAATTTCCCGGATCTGGAGATAACAGTCAGGGCGGTTACGTGATTTTCGATCCTAAACAATATAAAGAGCGCTCGGGATTGCTGATCCTCAACCACATCGTCTATACGTCATGGGCTTCGCATTGCGATGCGCGGCCTTATACCGGTTGGATCATGAGCTACAACGAAACCACGTTGGCGCAGAAATCTGTCCTGAATGTGACGCCAAACGGCAACGAGGGCGCAATCTGGGCAGCGGGGACGGGATTGGCCGCAGATTCGAGCGGCGGTATTTACTTTGACGACGCGAACGGCACATTTGACACGACATTGAATAGCAACGGGTTTCCCGTCGATGGCGACTACGGGAATGCGCTCATAAAGCTGACCGCAAAGAAGGGGCAGCTCGCCGTCGCCGACTATTTCAATATGTACAACACAGTGAACGAGTCCAGCCAAGATGAAGATCTGGGATCGGGCGGCGCGATGGTGATACCGAACTTCAAAGACGCCAGCGGAGTGAAACACGAATTGGTCGTCGGTGCGGGCAAGGACAAGAATATATATCTGGCAGATCGGACAAATATGGGGAAATTTAATCCCAACAACAATAGTCAGATTTATCAGGAAGTAGGCGGCGCTCTGGCTGGAGGCGTATTTTCTACCCCAGCATTCGCAGAAAGCAAAATCTTTTATGGAGCGAGTGGCGATAGCATCAAGGCATTTTCATTCAACAGCGCTGGCATGCTGAATTCCGCTCCCGCCTCGGCTACAAACAATGCGTTCGGCTATCCTGGAGCCACACCGAGCATCTCCGGAACATCAGCCAGCAACTTAATAGTGTGGGCCTTAGAAAACACCTCGCCCGCCGTGCTCCATGCGTACAGTGCAAAGAACCTAGCCGTGGAGTTGTATAACTCGAATCAGGCCTCCGGCGGCCGCGATCAATTTGGCAATGGCAACAAATACGTCACGCCCACCATCGCTAACGGCAAGGTCTATGTAGGCACAACCAGCGGAGTGGGCGTGCTTGGATTGTTACCCTAGACCGCAAGAAGGCGGATGGTGTGGTTTGGTGCGAAAGGGGGGACTCGAACCCCCACGGTTTTACCCGCCAGATCCTAAGTCTGGTGCGTCTGCCAATTCCGCCACTCTCGCATCTCTGGACGCAGCATAAGTTTAGATGCCAAGCTCGGTTGGATGCAATGTTGGTGCTAAACTGCCGAGCCAACCGTTTTCTTTCTTGCCACCAGCTCGGCTGTCGCTGTCTCTCCTATCCGTTCACGATGATGCAGTATCTCGAGCTTCCCGGCCAATCGCTCGAGTTCACCGCTCTCAAGCAAGTGGCAAGGATTCTTCGGGCCATCTGCTAATTCGGCTTGTGCCGCGGTATATGTCTTGTAGATGAGCAAACCGCCCGGTCGAAGGGCATTTACGAGCTCCGGGAAAATCTTTCGCTCCAGATAAAAGAAGTTCATCACTACATCAAAAGCGCCTGCGTGTTGTTTCCCTGCTGCGGTTTGCGAAGCGTCGAAGTGAGTGAGATCATCTAGTACAAAGTCAATGTGGGGCGCGAGCGGCCCGGCATTCTGCCGCGCCTTTGCAACTCCGACCTCGGAAATATCAATGAGCGTGACTTCCCAACCTTGTCGAGCCATCCAGATCGAGTGGCGGCCAATTCCTCCAGCAAGGTCAAGCGCGGTCCCTCCGTGTGGATACAACGGCCGGATGTATTCACTGAAGGCAAACTCCAAGAATAGATCCGCGTTTTTCCTCAGATCAGCTCCGGCGAAGTCGGCGTCCCTCTGTTTCCGATTCCAACGGTCGCGTTCGCTCTGCGACGAAGAATGTGACATGAGTTCAGATTTTAATTCTTTGCCGGGTACTAAAGTGGACCGGCAGAGCGAGCGGCCGATATGCCTCGACTAATGCCCAATTCGGCGCGCCAGTCCCGGTATAACGGAGACTTGATCCCTCCCCATACCGGGGGAGGCGACGATGGAGATGGACGTGGCAGCGACGACAACCTGCCTGATTCGACCCCGGACTACGGTGATCGTTTGCGCCGTGCTCGCCGCGCCCTTGCGATCGCAATGACTCCGGTATTCATGCTCTTTATTTCGTTCACGGCAGTCTACGTGATTCGCCGGGAATTCGTGAGCGTCGATTCAAGAAGTATGGCGGGATATCTCCAAACCTGGATCGCGGTTCGCTTGCCGTGGACGCTATTGATGATTAACACAGCCATACTTGTTGTCAGCAGCATCACGATCGAGCTGGCGAGGCGGCAAATCACACGAGAGGCTGCGCTCGCTCCGGTGCGGTCGATTCCGGGCGTGTCGTTAGGGGACGAGCGTCGCTTTCCTTGGCTTGCCACGACAACCATACTTGGCATCGCATTCCTGGCGGGGCAGCTCTTGCTCTGGAGTAGGCTTTCGGTGATGGGCTTCCATATTATCGGCGGCACCAGCGTCTCATTCATCTACATCCTCACGGCGATGCACGGACTCCATTTAGCGGGCGGGATCCTGGCGCTCTTGTACGGCGATGTGTCGGCTATCCGGCATCGACCGGTCGAGGTGCGCCGCATCGTGGTCGACATAACATCCTGGTACTGGCACAGCATGACTGGGTTGTGGATCTACATCCTTGTGTTGTTCTGGTTCGCTGCGTAGTTCCACAGTAGGCTCCGCATAATTGTGCTCCCAGCGTTTTCTCGTGCAAATTAGTCGGTAGCTTGCGAGGCAAGCAGTGTGACTGCCGCTACTGAGGCCGCGATCCCGGTCGACCATTCCGCAAGACCATTTATAATGAAAGATTCGGTAGTGGCTTTTGATTCGTCTGTAGTGCCAGGGGAAGATGTCGACAGATAGCATTGTGGTTCGCGGGGCCCGTGTCCATAACCTCAAGAACATTGACTTTGAAATCGAGCACAACACTCTGACTGTGGTTACCGGGGTGTCCGGGTCGGGCAAGTCTTCGCTCGCCTTCGATACTATCTATGCGGAAGGGCAGCGGCGCTACGTGGAGTCGTTGTCCGCTTACGCTCGCCAATTTCTGGAACGGATCGAAAAGCCGGATGTCGATCTGATCGACGGCATCGCTCCCGCAGTCGCCATCAAGCAGAAAAATTCGACCCGCAATCCGCGGTCGACCGTTGCTACCGCGACCGAGATCTTCGACTATCTGCGTTTACTTTTTGCTCGCGTCGGGCGGACCTATTGTCTGCAATGCGGCCAGGAAGTCAAAAAAGATACGGTAGATGAAGTCGTGGACCGGCTGCTCGCCCTCGGTGATGGGACGCGTTTGAATGTCTTCTTCCCGATTCAAGTTCAACCTGCGGTCAAGGAGGAGAAGCCGGAAAAAAAGACTCGCGGAAAGAAAAAGGCAGCCGAACTGAATCTCCCGTCGGACGCGATCAAGTCGAAGTTGTTTGATTTACGCAAACGTGGATTTAACCGCATCCTTCAGGATGGACGAATCTTTGAGTTCTCTACGCCGGAGTCATTGCTGGACCTCGATTTTTCCAAGCCCGTATTTGGTTTAGTAGACCGCATCGTGGTTGCTGCCGATCAGCGTTCTCGCATCGTTGATGCGGTCGAGATCGGATATCGTGAATCCGGTGAAGTCATTTTCGAAACTATCCCTCGGGACGACAAAGCCCGGCAGCGGCTACGCTTTTCCCAACGTTTTGAATGTAAGAGCGACGGCAGCCGTTACGATGAGCCCGAACCGCGACTGTTTTCGTTCAACAATCCTTATGGAGCTTGTCCGCGCTGCCAGGGATTCGGTAACACGATTGATTTCGATCTTGACCTGGTGATTCCAGATAAGGGAAAGACCCTGAACGAAGGCGCGATCGAACCTTGGACTAAACCTAAGTATCGACCCCTGTTTACCGAACTTAAGCGTTTCGCGCGTTCCGGTGCGATTCCGCTCGACGTCCCTTGGCTTGAACTGGAACCTGAACAACAAAAACTGATCATTACCGGTGAACCTGGTGCGCGCGGGTTTGGCGGCGTCAATGGCTTTTTCCAACATCTTGAGCGCAAGAAATACAAGCTGCACGTCCGCGTCTTTCTAAGCCGTTATCGTGGATATTCATTGTGCTCGGCGTGCGGAGGGAGTCGCCTTAGAACGGAAGCGCGTCAGGTAAAAATCGACGGCAAGAATATCTGCGAAGTGTGCAGCATGACGGTTGAGGAGGCAGCCCGTTTCTTCAATCAAATTTCGTTATCACCTCAACAGGCGGCGATTGCCGAAAAGTTGCTGATCGAACTGCGAGAGAGGCTGCGCTTTCTCAACGATGTCGGGCTGGAATACCTGACTCTGGATCGTCTGGCCTCTACGTTATCGGGCGGCGAGGCGCAGCGGATTCAGTTGGCGACTTCATTGGGTTCGCGTCTGGTAGGAACACTTTATGTACTGGACGAACCGTCGATCGGGTTGCATAGTCGCGATACGCATCGGCTAATCAAAATTCTTCACGACTTGCGCGACCTGGGAAACACGATTTTGGTGGTGGAACATGATCCTGACATCATGCGCGCCGCCGATCGTATTCTCGATCTCGGTCCCGGAGCGGGCGAAAATGGGGGCAGGGTTGTAGGTGCCGGTACCTACAACGAAATTAAGAAGATGCCTCACTCTCTCACCGGTCGTTACCTCGCAGACGAGCTTCATATCCAGATTCCCAACAAGCGACGACAACCGGGAGCGCACAAAATTCGCATTGGCGGCGCTCGGGCTCACAATCTCAAGCGCATCGATCTGGAGATTCCGCTCGGCATGCTGGTCGCAATTACGGGTGTCTCCGGCTCCGGAAAATCTTCGTTGCTCCACGACGTTTTGTATCAGGCGCTAGCCACGGCCAAGCGACAAATTACCGGAGGCGCGGTCCCCGTTTTGTGGGATGACATCGAAGGCGATGATTTTATCGACGAGGTCGTACTGGTCGATCAGTCGCCGATAGGGCGCACTCCACGATCAAATCCGGTGACTTATATCAAGGCCTTCGATCTCATCCGCGAGTTGTTTGCATCCCTGCCGGAAGCGAAGAAACGCGGCTTCCCTGCCGGACATTTTTCTTTCAATGTGCCTGGCGGACGTTGCGAAACCTGTCAGGGTGATGGCACAGTCACGGTCGAAATGCAGTTTCTCGCTGATATGGAATTGGTCTGCGATGAATGCAAAGGTACGCGCTACAAGCCACAGGTTCTTGAAATCCATTACAAAGGCAGGAACATTCACGAGGTTCTGAATCTCACAATTCGAGAGGCACTCAAGTTCTTCGCCGAGGTTCCGAGGCTCACCGAAAAACTCCGGGTTCTGGACGAAGTCGGACTCGGCTATCTGCGTCTGGGCCAGTCAGCGACTACACTCTCTGGTGGAGAGGCGCAACGCATGAAACTGGCCGCTCATCTGCAACCCGGCGCTCGGGCCGTCAGCCAAAGCAGCGAAGGGACAAAACGGAAGCGCCGTATGCTCTATATTTTCGATGAGCCTACGACTGGGCTGCACTTTGATGACGTCAGTAAACTACTTTCAGCTTTCCGCCGTCTAATCGATGCGGGGGGCTCCATCGTAGTCATCGAACATAATTTAGAAGTTATCAAGACGGCTGATTGGGTTATCGATCTTGGTCCTGAAGGCGGCGCGCGCGGAGGAAATCTTGTGGGTTTTGGACCTCCTGAAGCGATCGCCGAAATCGAAGGTTCGTACACAGGCCACTACCTGAAGCAGGTCTTGAACGGAAATGGCGTGCGCCATGGTGACCGGTAAACCCGAAAGTCGCTCGAGAGACAAGATTGTACTTGAGAACTCCACCAGGCCTCGGCGTCGAAAGTATTGTTTACTTCTTGGTCCAGCACCGCATAGATTGCAGAGCGTGTTCCCCTCTCTAGCCAACATAATCGCTGCCTTTCTAATCCTCATCTCCGTCACGGCTTCCTCGCAGACCCATACGACAGTCCGCCACTACAAGGAGCGAGTGGATGACACGCCTCCTGAAATCGCGCAAGCCGAAGACGCGATTCAGAAAAAAGACTTTGCCGCCGCCGAACCGCTTCTAAAAAAGGCATTAGAAAAGGATCCCAACAACTTCCAAGCCTGGTTCGATCTGGGCTTTGCGCTAAATGGGCTTGAACGATCCGAAGAGTCGGTAGCGGCCTACCGTAAGTCGGTCGCGGCGAAGCCCGACGTTTATGAATCGAACCTAAATCTGGGATTGATGTTGGTTCGCGCCAACAAGCCCGAGGCAGAACAATTCCTTCGCGCCGCTACTACGCTAAAGCCAACTGCCCACGTCGAGGAAGGCCAGGCTCGCGCCTGGCTGGCGCTCGCCCATCTGCTTGAGAATAAGAAACCCGAAGAGGCGTTCGAAGCTTATCGCAAGGCGTCCGAACTTACTCCGCGAGATCCGGAGCCTCATCTTTCCGCGGGACTGCTGCACGAGCGTCGAAAGGAATTCCTGAACGCCGAAACGGAATACAAACTAGTTCTTGCGCTCGATCCGCAAATCCTCGATCCCCAAAACAAAGAAGCAGCGATCGGTCTGACCAACATATATATGAAGTCGACACGCCTCGCCGACGCCGAACCCCTTCTGCGAAAACTAGCGGCCGAGCGGCCCGATGACGCCGCTATTCATCTCCAGCTTGGACGTGTGCTCGAAGCACAGGGCAAGAAAGATGATGCGATTGCCGAACTCCAGACAGCGGTGAAATTGAATCCCGGAGACTCCGATGCTGAGCGCGAGCTTGTAGATTTGCTAGCCAGCGCCGGAAAGAACGATCAGGCGGAAACGGTTTATCGTGCTCTGATCGCGGCGCAACCGAACGATGCGGAATTGCACCGCAGATTGGGACAGACTTTGCTGCTACAGAAGAAGTTTCCCGAAGCGCAACAGGAATTTCTGGTGGCCCTGCGTCTGAAGCGCGATTCCCCTGATGTCTATATTGATCTAGCCTTCGCGGCAAACGGAAACAAGAACTATGAACTCGTCGTCAGAGCCCTCAACGGACGTGTACAACTCAATGCAGACCTGCCACCCGCCTGTTATTTTCTGCGGGCGTCCGCTTATGACCACTTGCGGGACTACAAACAAGCCGCACTCGATTATCATCATTTTCTGGAAGTTGCTAACGGGAAATTTTCCGACCAGGAGTGGCAGGCAACTCATCGCCTGATTGCCATCGAACCTAAGGGGCGCTGAACCAGAGCCGTATCGATTTGGAGAAGTATTGCACCGAAGAAACCTTAACCGCCATGCACCGAATCGCCTTCACGATCTTCGTTACCTTCCTCGCGGCTTCAATGGCCTATAGCTCGGGCAACGACGAACCGGTGGAGGTGCTCAAGACGAGGTTCGAAACGGCCCATCCCGAAGACCGGGTTGATCTCGGTATTCGGATTGCTCAAGACCAACTCCGCAATGCCGACAAGCTTTATATCGACGGCAATGTCGACCTGGCACAGGCCGCCGTGGAAGATATCGTGACCTACTCGGAGAAAGCTCGCGACGCTTCCACGCAAACCAAAAGGCATACTAAGAATCTTGAAATCAATGTTCGTAAGATGTCTGAGAAGTTGCGCGATATCAAACGCACCTTGGCTTTTGAAGATCAACCTCCCATCGAGAAAGCTATCCGACGATTGGAAGATATCCGTACCGCGCTGCTTGCCGCGATGTTTGCCGATGATAAAAAAAACGACAAGAAGGGGAAGAAATGAGGCTTGATCGCGCCGCCATCAGTCTGGCTATCTTATTGATAGTCCCGTTGATAGTCCCGCTCTGCCTCAAGGCTTACGCTGAACGGCGGCGCGACCCCCTGAACCCACTTGAGATTGATCAGCTTCGGGACGCTATGCTAGACCCCGATGAGCGCTTAAAGCTTTACGTGCAGTTTTCACGGGATCGCATGACAAAGCTTGAACAAATGCGCAGCGATCCCAAGACTAACGAGCGCGGGCGCCAGACCCATGACATGCTGGAAGATTTTCTTGCAGTCTACGAAGAACTCAACGACAACGTAGAGATGTATGTTGGACGCAAAAACGACATCCGGCGGCCCCTAAAACTTGTGATCGAAGCAGACACCGAGTTCCAGTCGAAACTGCGCGCTATTAAGAGCGCCGCGAACACTAAAGCTGATGAGGTCAGCCAGTATGAATTCCTGTTGACGGACGCTCTCGACACCGTCGACTCCAGCGTGGACGACCATCGTAAAACCGTCGCCGAGGTCGAGGAGTACATGAAGAAAAAGAAGAAGCAGCAGAAGTAACTCTTCCGCCATCCAGGCGTCCCCACCAAAAGTGGCGAAGGATCCGACGTGGGCCATACACCGCCGTGTAAGTGAACCGCTTTACCTCATGGCTGACGACTGATGGCTGAAGGCTGACGGCTATATCCGTGCTAGTCTGCTGTCAAGGTGACCCCAGAGCTTACGAGAATTCTTCAGGAAGCTCATCGCGAGCTTCGCCCGAACACCGCACCGCCACCGATGCACGTGCGTTTCTATCCCTTTGTTTCGATCAACAGCACCATCCGTCTGCGTGAAGGAAAACTCCATTTCCGCCTTTCCGACCTACTGGAAGGCGCTCCCGACACCGTGCTGCATTCAATCGCCCATATTCTGCTTGCCAAGCTTTATCGTAAGCCGATCGAGCGCAAGCACAGCGCCCGTTATCGCCGTTATGTCGGAGGCCACGATCTGGTGGCGAAGGCACGACTCGTGCGTCAAATGCGCGGTCGGAAGCACATCCGCTCCGCTCGCGGCCAACACTATCATCTGGAAGAAATCTTCGACGACCTCAATCGGCGTTTCTTCCACGGGCTGATGGGCCGTCCGCAACTTACATGGAGCCAGAACTACGCCCGCAGCAGCCTTGGGCACTACGATCCGGCGCACAATGCCATCGTCATCAGCCGCGTCTTCGATCATCCGCGCGTACCAAGGTATGCGGTTGAGTACATTTTGTTCCATGAAATGCTGCACCTGAAGCATCCGGTCGAAATGCGTGGCAGCCGTCGCTGCGTCCACTCGCAGGAGTTCCGAGCCGAAGAGAACGAATTCCCCCAAGTCGAGCAGGCGCGCAAATTTCTTCGCATTGTGTAACGGATTGGCACCCGGAGTGGGCTGCCCACCCGCCATTCAACGCCCCAGTTTCACCATGCGATGCAAAGGCTAGCCATCCATGATTGCTTGCGTTGACCGCGCATGTTTCAAGGCCGTATCCTATTGATATTGAAATTGAATTTCATTTTCAATTAGAACTCGTTTCAATGGAAATCAGGACCTCTCAGGTTTAATGCTTCAGGCATTCATAATTACGCTCCGTGAAGGCGTCGAGGCCGCGCTTATTGTTGGCATCACCTTGGCCTATCTGGCCAAGATCGGGCGCAACGATCTGCGCAAATCCGTCTATGCCGCGCTTGCCGCCGCTTTCGCCGGATCCATCGCTGTAGCCGTGCTTCTCTCCCGCCTTAACTGGAATCAGGACATTTTTGAAGGCTGGGTAATGCTGGTCGCCGCCGTCTTCGTCGTCACCATGATCGTTTTCATGATGAGGACCGGACGCAAGCTCAAAGGCGACATCGAGAGCAAGGTCGGATTGCTGGCTGGGAGCAATGCTGGAATCAGCCTCTTTCTTTTTGTTTTCCTAATGGTGCTGCGCGAAGGCGTTGAGACGGTTCTTATTCTTTCCGCGGTTTCACTGAACTCGAACGAACTTTTGAGTTTTGTGGGCACGCTGTTGGGCGTCGTGGTCGCCGTTCTGTTCGGAGTGATGTTCGTCAAAGGCAGTGTCAAGATTAATCTGCAGAAGTTTTTCAAAGTAACGACGGCAATTCTCTTTCTTGTGGCCGCGCAACTCGTGATTTCGGGTCTGCACGAACTCTCCGAAAATGGCGTGCTACCATCTTCGCGCCGGGAGATGGCGATTATCGGGCCCATCGTCCGTAACGAACTGTTCTTCTTCGTCACCATTCTCGCGCTCGCCGCACTGATGGTGCTATTTGAAATGAAGAGCCGCCAGCCTCAGGCGATCCCCGAGACCGGAGCAGCTCGCCGAAAGGCTCTGTGGACTGCGCGTCGCGAACGCCTGTGGATGGGCTCGGTTTACATGTGCTCCTTCATATTTATTGTGATGGTTACCGCCAGCTTCATTTACGAAAAAAGCGCCAGTGCACTCTCGCCGTCCACCGAAGTCACCTTCGTCGACGGCAAAGTGTCGATCCCGTTGAAACAGATCTACGACGGCGAATTACATCGCTTCGAAGCGAACGAAGGTGGGCTCGAGGTTCGCTTTTGGCTTTATCAAAAACCAGACGGAAAAATCGCAACCTTATTTGACGCTTGCGAAATCTGCGGGGGCGTCGGCTTCTACAAAAGTTCCAATGGAGTCATCTGCAAGAACTGCGCCTCGCCCATTAACCTGCAGTCGGTTGGCATGCCAGGTGGCTGTAATCCGGTCCCACTCAAGGCGCAGGTTACAGATGATGCTGTGATCGTCTCCGAGGCCGACGTTGCTGCCGGTCGCCGTTACTTCGAGCAGAAATAGATGTTTCCTCGCCTTGTCTACGAGTCTTTTCGCCATCAGGCGCGCCGCAAACTTCTAGCTGCAATCGCCATCACATTAGGTGTAGCCGTAGCGACCGCCATGATTGCGGTCGCCACCGACATTGGCGACAAGATCAATCGCGAACTTCGGAGCTACGGAGCCAATTTGCTAATCACTCCGCAGGAAGACACGCTCGATGTTGAAGTGGGCGGCGTCAATCTGAAGCCACCGAGTGACGGTGCATTTCTCAATGAGGCCGATCTCCCGAAAATTCGCGGCACATTCTGGCACAACAACATTGTCGGTTTCTCCCCTACGTTACCGGTCACAGTCAAAATCAAGACCGACGAAGGCGACGACGACAGCACCGCCAAACAGGTCACGCTCGTCGGCACTTACTTCAATAAAACCATCAGCTTTGGCAAAGAAACGTTCATCACAGGAGTGAAAACCACACATCCATGGTGGAAAGTCTCATGTGGGGACGGTTCTACACTGAACCCAGAGCGAGCAGCAGTCTCGTCATGCTCCTGGCCAAGTGACGACTCTGACAATATTCTCGTAGGCGAACGGCTGGCCGCCGAACTGGCCAAACACCCAGGCGACCGCCTTAATGTCGACGGGCGACAGCTATCCATCTCCGGCATCCTCTCCACCGGCGTAGCGGAAGACGATCAGATAGTCGCTCCTCTGTCACTGGCCCAACAAATCATCGGCAAGCCCGCAGCCGTGCGCCGCGTCTACGTCAGCGCACTCACCAAGCCGCAAGATACGCTCGCCGTCCAGGATCCAAAAACGATGACGCCGGAGGTTCGCGACCGCTGGTATTGTTCGCCCTATGTGCAGTCCATCGCGTATCAGTTGGAGGAAGTGATCCCGCATTCCCATGCCGAGCAAATTAGGCAAGTCGCACAGAATGAAGGCACGGTGTTATCACGCATCAAAGGACTCATGTTGCTGATCACCTTCGCCTCTCTTTTCGCGTCCGCGCTTGCGGTTTCGACCGCCATGGCGACCGCCATTTTCGAACGTCGTGTCAAAGTCGGCCTGATGAAAGCGCTTGGCGCCGGAAGCGTC
>Ga0209006_10004394_pt1 | contig 12793 bp, 15 predicted proteins | sample JacPin_JW_Ref_O2_FD_188567 | JGI IMG/M metagenome (GOLD analysis project Ga0209006, IMG submission 188567) | Forest soil microbial communities from Algoma, Ontario, Canada - Jack Pine, Ontario site 1_JW_Ref_O2 (SPAdes) (version 2) | ecosystem: Environmental > Terrestrial > Soil > Boreal...
TAGGGCATCAGCGCCGAAATGAATGCGTGGTCCGACTGATGCGGCACGGTGGAGGATTTCGCGCCGTGATCGTCGCCGGCAAGGCAAAGCACGCCGCCGTTTTTCGCCGAGCCCGCGGCGTTGCCGTGGCGAAATACGTCGCCGCAGCGGTCGACACCTGGACCCTTGCCATACCAGATGCCGACCGCACCGTCGTATCTGGCGCCGGGGGAGAGATTGAGCTGCTGCGAGCCCCAGATGGCGGTCGCCGCCAGGTCCTCGTTCACGCCGGGCTGAAACTTGATGTTGTATTGTTCGAGGTGTTTTCGCGCGGCGAACAGTTGCTGGTCATAGCCGCCGAGGGGGGAGCCTCGGTAGCCGGTGACGAAGCCGGCGGTGTTGAGGCCGGCGGCACGGTCGCGGCGGATCTGGGCCATCGGCAAGCGGACCAGCGCCTGAATGCCCGTCAGGAAGACATGGCCTGACTGCTGGGTATATTTCTGATCGAGGCTGATCGGACCCTGGTTGATTCCCATTCTACCCTCTTGAGCCCGCAGGCCGTTTGAGCCCTCAACAGCCAGTCGCCGCGGGGGCTTTTTTAAGCTAGACATTCAACCCGACAGAACAAGGTTTTGTCACTCTATGTCGGTTTTTGCGGGCGGCGCACCACAAATCTTGGCAACGGAGGCCTGCGTCCGGGGTTAGCAATTTCATGCGGGAAAGGACGGCAGCCGTTTTCGCTTTGTGTCGCGGCACGGGCAAGTGGCGAAACGACGTACCGCCCCGCTATCATCGGTTTGGCGCTATACTGGGTTAAGGGAGAGCCGTGCGGTGCAAGGACTGGATAACGCGATGCGAGCGATTCTCGGTGCCATTCCCAGCACGTCCCTGGCCGCGGCACTTTTGTGCACCGCATTCGCCCTTGGCGGCGCGCGGGCCGAATCATCGGATGACGAAACCATCGCGCTGGGCAAGGCGCTGACGATTGCCGGCGATTGCGCCGATTGCCATACCGCCGACCCGGCAAAGCCGTTCGCCGGGGGCAAGCGGATCGACACCCCGTTCGGCGGGATTTATACGCCGAACCTGACGCCGGATCGCGATACCGGCCTGGGCGCATGGAGCGACGACGAATTCTATAGCGCGCTGCGCTACGGCGTGAGGCCGAACGGGTCGCGGTATTACCCGGCGTTCCCCTATCCCTATTTCACGAAAATGACCCGCCAGAACATATTGGCGATCCGGGCTTATCTCGCGACGCTGACCCCGTTCAGCAACACGCGGCCACCAGCGGAACTGCGCTGGCCGCTGAACTACCGCATCGTCATGCGGGCATGGAATTGGCTGTTCTTCAAGCCCGGCATCTTCGAGCCCGCCCAGCAGAAAAGCGTCGAATGGAATCGCGGCGGCTATCTGGTCGAGGGCCTGGCGCATTGCGGCGCCTGCCACACGCCGAAAAACCTGTTCGGCGCCGACAAGAAAGGCCAGGCCTTCGGCGGTGGCCGGGTGCAGGGATGGTTCGCGCCCCGGCTCGACGGCGCCGAGCGCAGCGGGCTGAAATCGTGGAGCGTGGACGACATCGTGGAATACCTGCAGAGCGGCCGCAACGCCCGCAGCAACGCCGACGCACTGATGGCGGAAGTCGTGGTCAATTCCACCTCGCAGATGAGCGACGCCGATGTCCGCGCCATCGCCGTCTATCTGAAGGATCTCCCGGCGGGCGCACCGGAACCCGTGGTCAGCCCACCGCCGCCGGAGCAAATGGCCGATGGGGAGAAAGTCTACAAGGGAGCCTGCATCTCCTGCCATGAAGCCGACGGCTCAGGTGCGCCGCGGATCTATCCGCCGTTACCGGGCAATGCCCTTCTGCAATCGGCCGATCCCTCCAGCACGCTTCGGATCATCCTCGACGGCGCCCAGACAGTGACGACGCCGCGCGCGCCCAATGCCGGTTCGATGCCGGCCTACCCGAAATTGTCGGACCAGGAGATCGCCGACGTCGCGACCTATATCCGCAATGCCTGGGGCAACGCGGCGCCGGTGGTGACGCCGGCGCAGGTCGCCAAAGCGCGGCGGGTTCCCTGACGCCCGCATAGTTCGGCTTCGGGTTCCATCGATATTCCCAAAGGGGAAGCAAGGGAAAGATTGTCCCTGTGGGGAACCGCCGCCTGAGGTGGCAATTATCCTTGCGCAATGGAGGAACCAGCCATGGCCGACCCGCGCAACCCCAACGAACCACGTCGCTCCTATATCGCCGACAATCCCTTTCATAATGATCTCGCTGACGACGACATCCGTAACGCCGCCAGCCTCGACGACGAATTGCAGCCCGACCCCGAACTTGCCGAGGGTCCCGCCAGCGGCAGCAGGATTGCGATGTTCGCCGTCGCCATCGCCCTGGTGTTGGGCGCGGTGTTCTACAGTCTGAACCATTCCTCGATCAATCAGGCCGGCACCTCTTCGACCGCCCAGAACACGCCGCAGACGTCTCCCGCGGCACCTCCTGGCATGCGTGACGTGACCCCTCGCGCCAACACCGAGCCGGGAGTGACGACGGGCGCGGCGCCGGCGAACCCGCAGGCCCCGATGGCTGCGCCGCCGTCCTCGACGATACCGAATAATCGGTAGCCTGCCTCGGACGTTCGAAGCAGGCGTCTTGAAATTCCATCTGGCGGCAGGTCGCCGCTAGGTGGAAAACATCTTGTTCAAGTCGGCGCCGGAATAGCCGCTGCCCAATTCGGTGAACGTTCCGGTTTCCGCGATCTCGCGTGCCGCGCGCATGAAGCCGCTCCATGCGGTGCGCGCCAGCGAACCGCCGACGCTGATGCGGCGTACCCCGAGATCGGCGGCCTCCGTAACCGACAGGCCCGGCCAACCCTGCAGGAAATTGACCGGCTTGGGATGGACCGCCTTCACGACCGCTTCGATCTGCTGTTTGGTTCTGATGCCGGGGGCGTAGAGGCAGTCCGCGCCCGCCTCCGAATAGGCGTTGAGCCGGTCGATCACCATCGCGAGATCGGCCTGGCCGACCAGGAAACCCTCGCAGCGGCCGGTCAGCAGCACGCCACTATCGTCGGCGTCGATCGCGGCCCTCGCCGCCTTGATGCGCGCGATGGCGAGGCTCGGCTCGTAAAGCGGTTTTGCGGCATCGCCGGTTGAATCCTCGATCGACAATCCGGCAACGCCCGTTTTGACGGCACGGGCGACATTGGCACCGACCTTTTCCGGCTCGTGCGCAAAGCCGCCCTCGAAATCGGCATTGACGGGCAGATCGACGGCGGCGCAGAGCGCGGTGAGATGCTCGCAGACCTCGTCTAGGGTGACGCGATTGTCGGACTTCCCGATCGACCATGCAAAGCCGGCACTGGTCGAGGCGATCGCCTTGAAGCCGATGCGCTGCAGCGCTTTGGCGCTGCCGACATCGAAAGGATTGGGCAGCACGAAACAGCCGGATTCGTGCATCTTGCGAAATGTCGCGCGCTTGTCTGCTGTCGCGGGCATGATCTCTCTCCCATTGTCCGGTTTATTGGCCGACGAGGATACCGACGCAGGGCGGCCTGCGCCAGTCGCCTCACGCAACCACCTTGCGCAGGAACGTCCGCTCCTCGGCGAGAATGAACTTGTTTTCTTCGGCAAAGTTGAAATTGGCTGTCCCTTCGCTGTCGACGCGGAGCCGCGCCCGATAATTTTCATAGACCGCCAGATTCTCGAAGGAAATCAGCGCGAATGCAATGTTGTTGGTGCCCTCATGCGGCATCCAGTAGCCGACCAGATCGCCGCCGCATCGCGGAATGATCGACAGCCAGCGCTGGGCATATTGCTCGAACATCGCACGCTTGAACGGATCGAGCTGGTAGCGAATGAAAACGGTGACGGCCAAGGGGAACCTCCGGGAGTTTGAACAAACCCGATATAGCCACTTGATCGACGACAATGCTACGGTTATCATCGAAGTATGAAATCAGGTCCCGATATCGCCATGGTCGCCTCGCTGGTCGGCGATCCCGCCCGCGCCAACATGTTGACGGCGCTGATGACCGGCCGCGCGTTGACCGCGGGCGAACTCGCTTCCCAAGCCGGCATCACACCGCAGACCGCCAGTTCACACCTGGCAAAACTGGAAGCCGGCCGCCTGATCGAGCAGGAGAAGCAGGGTCGTCACCGTTATTATCGCCTCACCGGCCCCGACGTCGCCAGCGTGCTGGAGGGTCTCGATGGCCTCGCGGCGCGCACCGGTCACATGCGGCTACGTACCGGGCCGAAGGATCCGGCGTTGCGCCATGCCCGGATTTGCTACGATCATCTGGCCGGCGATCTCGGCGTGCAGATGCTCGACAGCATGAAGAGGCAGCGGCTGGTGCGCCAGAGCAAGCAGGCGATCGAGCTCACCCCCGAAGGCAAGCGCTTCATGGCCAGCGCGTTGCAGATTGACGCTGAAACGCTCGCGCACCCACGCCGCCCGGTGTGCAAGGCCTGTCTCGACTGGAGCGAGCGGCGCCATCATCTCGCCGGCACGCTCGGCGCGGCCGTGATGACGCGATTTACCGAACTGAAATGGGCTGCGCGCGACGCCGCTCCCGGCAGCCGCGTCGTCAATTTCAGCCGCCACGGCGAGAAACGGTTCGCGGCGCTGTTCGGGAACGGCGCGGACTAACGCCACGGTTGGACTTACGGAGTTGTCATGAAACACACCGCGAAACTGCTCGCCGTCGCCCTTGCTTTGTGCCTGTTGGCCGGTTCGCCGGCACTGGCGCTCGACGACACGCCGGCAAACCGGGCGGCAGCGGCCGATGCTTATTTGCAGGCGGTTCCGCCGCGGTCGCTCCTGAACGACATGACCGAGAAGATGGCGGCGACAATACCGGAAAACCAGCGGACTCCCTTCAAGACGCTGATGAACCAGAATCTCGATATCAATACGCTGACAAATGTGATGCGGACGGCGATGATCAAGAACTTCACCGCCGACGAACTGAAGGCGCTCGCCGATTTCTACGGCTCGCCGGTCGGCAAATCCGCGATGGCGAAGATGGGCACCTACATGGCTGACGCCATGGGGCCGATGATGAACGAACTGAAACGGGCGGTGGCCGTTACCCAGGAGCAGATGAAAACGAAGTAGCCGCCGGGCGAGCGGCGTTGCCGGTTGTTCGTCATGCGGCCACGAGAACCGGAGTTCGTCATGAATCGCATCTTCCTTAACCTGCTTGCGGCCGCCGCGCTGGTGCTGCCCTTCGTTGCCGCCAGCGCCGCGGACCCGGTGCCGCGCGAGCCCTATGGCATCGGGCTTGAGGGTTTTGCCTATCCCTACCCCGTCAGCCTGCTGCCGCTGGTCAATGACGGCGAGCAAGTGCGGATGGCCTACATGGACGTCGCCCCGGCGCAGCCGAACGGGCGCACCGTGGTGCTGCTGCATGGCCGCAATTTTCCATCGAGCTATTGGGCGCCTGTCGTCAAGACACTGACCGACGCCGGCTACCGCGTGGTTGTGCCGGACCAGATCGGCTTCGGCAAATCGTCCAAGCCGACGGGCGAACTGCATTTCGACACGCTGGCGCGCAACACCATCGCGCTGCTGGATTCGCTGCACATCGCCAAAGCCGACATCGTCGCGCATTCGCTGGGCGGCATGCTCGCCGTGCGCATCGCACGCGCCTATCCGGACCGGATCGCGCATCTCGTGCTGGCGGCGCCGATCGGGCTGGAGGACTACCGGCTCTATGTGCCGCCGACGCCAACGGAAAAATTCTTCGACAATGAGGACAAACTGACCGCCGACGGCTACCGCAAGCAGCTTGAGACCAATTATTCCCTAAAACTGCCGCCCGACCAGGTGACGCCGTTCATCGACGCCCGTTTCAACATCAAGGGCGCGGCCGATTATCCGCGCTGGCTGCGCGCCTTTGTCAGCTCGGCGCAGATGATCTATCGCGAGCCGGTGGTGCACGAAATTCCGCTCATCACCCAGCCGACGCTGTTCGTCATGGGAGCGGACGATCACAATGCCCCGGGCCGGCCGAACGCGCCGGAGGCGCTGCGGCCGCAGATGGGCCAGAACGCCGAACTCGCCCGTGCACTCGCGGCCAAAATGCCCGATGCGCGCGCCGAGGTGATCCCCAACACCGGGCATCTGGTATTTCTCGAAGCGCGCGCGAGGTTCGACGAGCTGATGCTGGCCTTCCTGGCGAAATGATTTGATGCGCCCGGCGCCTCAATTGGCCCGTGTTCCGTCATCCCCGCGCAACGGCTTCGCCGTTGTCGGGGGTGACTGGAGAGATAATTCAGTCAATCAGTTCCGGAAAAAAACGATCCGGCAGCGGCGATCCGCCTCACCAGCGGTGGCGACGGTGCCAGCGACGACGATGCCGCCAGTGACGCCTGTGCCAGTGGCGGTGACGCCAGTGCACTTCCTCGGGCTTGAGACTGTTCACCTCGTCGGTGGTGGTAAGCGCGGGTTGGACGGGTTCTTTCGCGGCCGGCAAGTGTCCGCCTTCCGCGAGCGGATATGGCGCAAGAGGTGCTGCTTGCGCGCTTGCGGCAAACGCCGCGGCGCCGGCGGCAGCGCCAAAAGCGAGTTTCAGAAAGTGACGACGTTCCATGACATCTCCTCCTTCGCGTGATCCACGAGTGATAGGGAGTTTCGCTGTACCGAGATGAATGATCGCTGAACAGGTGTTCAGGATGGCCGTCTCTCAAGCGATTACGCCGCGGAAGCGCTGGCGAATATGCCCCGCTCGTCGTTGTCGGGCTTGACCCGGCAATCCAGCCCGCGACAAATGCTTGTTGCGAAGCAACATGGATACGCGGGTCGAGCTCGCGTATGACGAAATTATTTCCGGCAAGGACCGACCAGCATCCCTACGCCGCGAACTCCTCGGCCAGCACAAAGATCTCCCGCGTGCGCGTGACATCAGGCCAGTCGCGGTTGAAATCGGCGATCAGCCGCTTCATCTCGTCGCCCCCCGTCGCGCGCTCGAGCGCGGCCTGGTCGGCAAATTGATACGTCGCCTGGTGCAGGCTGGGATCGGTGAGGCTCCAGAATCGCCACGCCTTGACCACGCCGAACGACTTGGCGGCGTCGGGCAGATGCTCCCGCTGATACCACGCATCGAACGCTCCGCGTTTGGCCGGATCGGCAACGGTGGCGCGAACGACGAAATAGGCTGCTGGCATTTTTTTGCTCCTCCCGGCATCGACGATTGTTGTGGCCGCCACGATAGCCCAAGGCGTGACCTAAACCCAACCTCCCCGCGCCATGATGGCAGCACAGAGCAGGATGATGACGATCCCCAATAGTTCGCCGTGGATCACGGCCGTGATCAATCTCAATCGCTTGGCACTGACATCAGGCAACTGCCCCGCCCGCAGCGGCTTGTTCCACGACAAAAATTCGACCGTGGGGATGATCGACACGACCGCCATCACGATGAAGATCGAGAATTTCGCGATGAAGGCGTGGCTGTGGAAATAATATTGCGGACCCTTTTCAAAAAAGAACACCCGCGACAGTCCGACGATCAGCAGCAGACCAGCGGCGACGCCAAGCACAAGGTCGGTAACCTGCAGCCTGCGCGCCGAGGCCAGCGTCAACTCGCCGCGGATCAACACGAACTCGATCGCAACCGCCGACACCAGCGTGAAGGCGCAGAGGTGGTGGAGAAAGGCGAACAGTGTGGTCATGGCGGGAAACTCTCGTCAACTAACCCGGCAAAGCCGCTATCCCCTCACAACGGCAAATTATCGTGCTTCTTCATCGGCATTTCGACATGCTTGTTCCGCAGCATCGCGAGCGCGCGGGCGATGCGGCGGCGGGTCGAGTGCGGCATGATGACGTCGTCGATATAGCCGCGCTCGGCGGCGATGAAGGGTGACAGGAAGCGGTCTTCGTATTCCTTGGTGCGCGCGGCGATCTTGTCGGTGTCGCCAATATCCGAGCGGAAGATGATTTCGACGGCGCCCTTGGCGCCCATCACGGCGATCTGCGCCGTCGGCCAGGCGTAGTTCATGTCGGCGCCGATTTCCTTTGACGCCATCACGTCGAACGCGCCGCCATAGGCCTTTCGCGTGATCACGGTAACCAGCGGCACCGTGCATTGCGAATAGGCGAACAAGAGCTTGGCGCCGTGTTTTATCAGCCCGCCATATTCCTGGGCGGTGCCGGGCAGGAAACCCGGCACGTCGACAAATGTGACGATCGGGATGTTGAAGGCGTCGCAAAACCGCACAAAACGCGCGGCCTTGCGCGAGGCATCGCTGTCGAGCACGCCGGCCAGCACCATCGGCTGGTTGGCGACGAAGCCTACCGTACGGCCGGCGATGCGGCCGAAGCCGGTGACGATGTTCCGGGCAAAGGTTTCGGAGAGTTCGAAAAAATCGCCCTCGTCCACGACCTTGAGGATGAGTTCCTTGATGTCGTAGGGCTGGTTCGGATTATCCGGGATCAGCGTGTCGAGCGACATATCGACCCGCTCGATGTCGTCGAAACTCGGCCATTCCGGCACGCCATCGGTATTGTTGGAAGGCAGGAAGTCGATCAGCCTGCGCATCTGCAACAGCGTCTCGACATCATTCTCGAAGGCGCCGTCGGCGATCGAGGAGCGCGTCGCGTGCACGGACGCGCCGCCGAGTTCTTCCGCCGTCACCACCTCGTTGGTGACGGTTTTGACCACATCGGGGCCGGTGACGAACATGTAGCTGGTGTTCTTCACCATGAAGATGAAGTCGGTCATCGCGGGCGAATAGACGTCGCCGCCGGCGCATGGCCCCATGATTACGGAGATCTGCGGGATCACGCCTGAGGCAATGACGTTGCGGCGGAACACGTAGGAATAGCCGGCGAGCGCGGCGACGCCTTCCTGGATGCGCGCGCCGCCGGCGTCGTAGAGCCCGATGATCGGCGCCCTCGCCTTCATCGCCATGTCCTGGATTTTGACGATTTTGTGCGCGTGGGTTTCCGACAGCGAACCGCCGAATACGGTGAAATCCTTGGCGAACACGAACGTCTTGCGGCCGTTGACGGTGCCCCAGCCGGTGACGACGCCGTCGCCCGGCACCTTGGTCTTGTCCATGCCGAATTCGGTCGAGCGGTGCTCGACGAACATGTCGAATTCCTCGAAACTGCCCTTGTCGAGCAGCAGTTCGATGCGTTCCCGCGCGGTCAGCTTGCCGCGGGCGTGCTGCGCCTCGATCCGCTTTTCACCGCCGCCGAGTTTTGCGCCCGCGCGGCGTTCCTCAAGGGTGTCCAGGATGTCTTTCATGGGTGCTTCCTGCCAGATTTGAGAGCCGTTCTAGCACGGCATTTTGCGTGCGGGAAACCGGCTTCAAATGCGGGCCGCGGGCTTCGGCTTCACCCATCTCGGCCGCATCGGAAGGCGCACCGGGTTAACCGGTCCTTCCAAGCGAGCCGAGAATATCGGCAGCGGCCTTGAAATCGACCAGTCGCGACGCGCGACGCGCCGTCACTTCCTGATCCAAGCCCCATTTTTCGATGTTCCAGTCCTCATCGACGTGAGCAGCAGCCCACACGGAATCCGCATCGAGCGCGCCATGTAGTAGCGCCAGGGCCAGCAGCGCCGAGCCTGTCAGCGTCGTCACCACATGCAGCGCTGCAACCGACCATGGGTCCGTTGGCAGCGCCGCGCGCGCGGCTTCGATCGCAGCATCAGGCTGGCGGACATGCACGATGCCCTCGGCAAGGATAAAGCGAGCGCCCAGCGTATTCGCGGCCCAGAACAATACGGGGTCCCAGTGGGCGGCTTCGCGTGCCACCAATGGCTCGGGATGGCCGGCGCGATAAAACAACAGATCGGAGCCGAGATATTTCACGATGTCTTCGATGACCGCGTCGACCCGATCGGCCACGGCATCGGCGACGCTGTTGGCAAACCGGGTAAAGGGCATGGTGAGGGGATCGATGATCTCCCGCTGCGCATCCCATTCCGCCGCGATGGCATCGGCGATTTTCCGGTTCGGCGCCGCCAGCGGTCGCCCCGAGGGCGTACGGACCGGCCGGTCATCGAGCGTGATGGCAAAACCGTCAGGGGTTTCGACCACGCCGGCGCTGATGTAAAAGCGCTTTCGCTGCGGCCCTCGCGCCGTTCGCCGCGCCGCCTCCCCGGGATCAAGCGGCGATTTTCCGAACACCTCGTCGAACAATTCACGCATCCGGTTTTTGACTTCCCTGGTCGGTGATCATTTGCATGCCAGATTATGATAGGGGTTGATGCGAATAAAGCGAGCCGGCGATGTCAAAGCTATCAGGAGCATTTCTGGCTGTTCTGGCCGGTCTCGGTGTTGTTACCGCCGAGGCCGGTTTCCGTTCGCCGGAATCGCTGGTGCGAAACGTCTATGCCTATTACGGCACTGGCGCGCCCGATCTTTCCAAGGGGTTGCCGCACGATCCCGCCACCGCGCGCCAGTTCTTCGATCCCTCCTTGCAGAAAGCATGGAGCGCGCAGTCCGGCGAGCCCTCCGATTTCCTGGTCCAGAGCCCGACCTGGAAACTCGGCGCCATCTCGATTGCGATCCTGCGCCGCCAATTCGACAAGACCTATGTCGCGGTCAGTTTCAAAAATGACGGCCGCGCCGTCACGCTGAATTTCATCGTGGTCAAGAACCCCGACGGCTGGGTCATTGCCGATGTCGAGAGCCCGCATGATTCCTTGCGGGCGTTTCTCGCCCAATACCACAACTGACGTCATCGGCGCGGAAGATCATTCCTCCGGCGCGTTCTCAATCGGATCGAACCGGTCGGCCTCAAGGCCGAGCAGGTTCCATGATTGCAGCATATGCGGCGGCAGCGGCGCGGTGACGTCGATAAAGCCACCGCGCGGATGCGGGATCACGATCCGGCGCGCCAGCAGATGCAGCCGTTTCTGCAGGCCGCCCGGCAGTTCCCAGTTCTCCTTGTTGAAATATTTGGGATCGCCGACGATGGCGTGATCGATATGCGCCATATGCGCCCGCAATTGATGCGTGCGCCCGGTGACCGGTTTCAGCGATACCCATGCAAGCTTCTGCGCCGAGGTTTCCACCACGGCATAATAGGTCACGGCATGACTCGCGCCCTCGTCGCCATGCGCGGCGATGCGCATGATGGTATCCTCCTCGCCTTCTTCCTTGGCGAGATAGGTCGAGATGCGGCCCTGCTTCGGTTTTGGCACCCCCGCCACGAGCGCCCAGTAGATCTTGCGCGCCGAACGGTGACGGAACGATCCGGTCAGCGCGGTCGCGGCGAAACGAGTTTTCGCGACCAGAAGACAGCCTGACGTTTCCTTGTCGAGCCGGTGAACCAGCCGCGGCTTTTGTCCCTTGGCATCGCGCATCGCTTCCAGCATCTGATCGACATGCCGCGTGGTGCCGGAGCCGCCCTGCACCGCCAGCCCCGCCGGCTTGTTCAGCACCATGACATCGGCGTCCTCGAACAGGATCATGTCCTTGAGCGCCTGCAGCGTTTTGGTCGCCGCTTCCGATAGGTGGCCTGCCACCTTGGGCGCATCGAGTTTCAGGGGCGGAATGCGGATGCTCTGTCCCTCCTCCAGCCGGTCCTTGCTGTCGGCGCGCTTGCCGTTGACGCGCAACTCGCCTTTACGGACGATGCGCTGGATGTGGGAGAACGACAGGCCGGGAAAGCGCGCCTCGAGAAAGCGGTCGACGCGCATGTTGTTTTCGTCCGCCGTCACCACCACGGTCTGAACTTTTGTCGGCAACGGCACAGGCTCGGCGGCAGGCTCCGGTGCGAAGGATGCCGGCTTCTCGGCGCGTGGCGCAGCAAAGCGCGCGGGCTTGCTATCAGGACGATGGGACAGCGACCGCTCAGCCTGCGAGCCGCGAAATGGACGGGCGCCCTTCGGCCGGTCGCCGGGGCTGCGTGATCTTTTTGCGAGAGGTCGTTTGACGCGGCGGCTCATGATCAATTGATTCCCGATCTGCGTCCAGCCGAGCGGCCGGCACGGCGCGGCAATGCCGCGATCTCCGCGCCAATCTCGCGCTCGGCGAGGCGCAATTCGTAGAGCTGTTGCAAATTCATCCAGAATTGCGGGCTGGTGCCAAACCAATGCCCAAGCCGCAACGCCGTGTCAGCAGTAATTCCGCGCTGGCCATGAATGATGCCGGTGATGCGATTCACCGGCACGTCGATCTGGCGCGAAAGTTCCGCAGCCGTGATGCCGAGCGCATGCAATTCTTCCGCAAGATGTTCGCCGGGATGTATGGGAGTGCGAGGCATTATTGCATTCCTCTAGTGGTAATCGACGATCTCTACGTCGACAGGGCCAGGTGATCCTTCCGGCCATGCGAAGCAAATCCGCCATTGGTCGTTGACGCGGATCGAAAACTGCCCCGCCCGGTCGCCCCTGAGGACCTCCAAGCGATTGCCGGGCAATGCAGCCAAATCGGCAAGGTTCGTGGCCGCATCAAGCCGATCAAGACGTAGCTCAGCCTGCCGCGCAAAGCCGGAGAACTCCTTGACGCGAAGTCCGGCAGCAAGTCGTTCGGTGCGCTTGTCCCGATAGCTGACAATCATCGCTTCAGAAGCGTAGCGGGATTTACGACTTACGTAAATAGTAATTCAATCCGGACCCCGCTCTTTCCGCAGCTTCGCCCAATAGTCCAGCCGTTTCCTGATTTCGCGCTCGAAGCCACGATCGGGCGGATCGTAGAAAGTCTGGCGGCCCAGCGCTTCGGGAAAGTAGTCCTGGCCGGAGAAGGCATCCTCGGCGTCGTGATCGTATTGATAGCCGGAGCCGTAGCCTTTCGACTTCATCAGCTTGGTCGGCGAGTTCAGGATGTGTTTTGGCGGCAGCAGCGAGCCGCC
>Ga0209006_10004395_pt1 | contig 12790 bp, 11 predicted proteins | sample JacPin_JW_Ref_O2_FD_188567 | JGI IMG/M metagenome (GOLD analysis project Ga0209006, IMG submission 188567) | Forest soil microbial communities from Algoma, Ontario, Canada - Jack Pine, Ontario site 1_JW_Ref_O2 (SPAdes) (version 2) | ecosystem: Environmental > Terrestrial > Soil > Boreal...
TGGCCAGCAAAATGCCCGTGGAGGGGGCCGCCATTTCTGCACGCCACCCAAAAGCCTCCATGGGAACTGACGCTGGAACCCTGCCAGATGATCATCCAGATGGACGCTTGGAACATCCGCGAGCGCGATCACTGGGGCCAGAGCGCAGGCGGGCGGCCCGTCATCAGCGAGCGCGGCTTCGTGGCCACACGCACGGGCCTGGACGGCCTGCGCGAGCAACTGCACGCCGAAGCTTTGCGGCCAGGCTTGGGCCAGGCTGCGGGCGCGCTGGTCATCAGCGATGGTGCCGTGTGGATCTGGCGGCTGGCCGACGACCGCTTTCCCCCAAGCGCGGCAGCGGTTGGATTTTTACCATGCCGTCCAACACCTGGCCGCCGTGGGCCGGACCTTATTCGGTGAGGACCAGGCCAAGCTCAAAAGCCTGGCTCAAGCCGCTGGTTCAACAATTGAAAAACCAATCCGCCCTCAAAGTCATCGGCCAACTGGAGGAGGCGCGGGCGCAACGGCCGGGCGGCCCGGTCGCCGAGGCGGTGCAAAAGGAAGTCCATTATTTTCACGAGCATCAGGACCGGATGGATTATCAAGCTGGACAGCGACGCGGCGAACCCATTGGCAGCGGCCCGGTGGAAGCCACTTGTCGGCAGAACCAATGCCGCTTCAAGCGGCCTGGACAGTTCTGCAGTCAGACAGGTGAGGAAGCCCTGCTGGGTCTGGAAATGTTCCGGCGCCATGATCGCTGGAACCTCCTCTTTCCCCACACCTCACTCGACCCTGCACGAAACTGAGATGCGTACATGGTCAAGCGTGGCCCCAAAACCGCCTTGCTGTACCGGCCGGCAAATGTACTCTTCTTTTTGATCGCGATTGAGAAAGTAAGAGAAGAATGTGAATGTTGAACTCAAGAAATTTTGGCCGCTTGATCCGAAAATCGTCTTTTTGAATCACGGCTCATTCGGCAGTTGTCCGCTGCCGGTGTTAGAGTTCCAGCGAGGCTTGTGCGACCGCTTGGAACGTCAGCCAGTGCAATTCCTGGTGCGTGAGTTGGAACCGTTGCTCGATCAGGCGCGCGCCGCGCTGGCCCAGTTCACCGGAGCGCGGCCGGAAGACCTGGTCTTCGTGCCCAACGCTACCAGCGGCGTCAACACAGTCCTTCGCTCGCTCACCTTTGCGCCGGGCGATGAATTGCTGGTGACCGACCAGGAATACAACGCCTGTCGCAACGCGCTCGAATTTGTCGCCGCGCGCGCCGGGGCGAAAGTCGTGGTGGCACGCGTGCCGTTTCCGTTTCAATCGACCGGCCAGCCTGAGGAAGCCATCATGAGCCGCGTCACCTCGCGCACCAAGCTGGCGCTGATTGATCACGTGACCAGTCAAACGGGTATCATCCTGCCAGTGGAGCGGCTGGTCAGCCAATTGGCGGCGCGCGGAGTGGACACACTGGTCGATGGCGCACATGGGCCGGGCATGGTTCCTTTGCGCTTGGAGCAATTGGGTGCGGCCTATTACACGGGGAACTGCCACAAATGGCTGTGCGCGCCAAAATCCGCCGGCTTTCTGCATGTCCGCCCCGACCGTCAATCATTAATCCACCCTTTGACCATCAGCCACGGATTGACCTCGCCGCGCAAGGACCGGTCGCTTTTTCTGATCGAGTTTGGCTGGACGGGCACGCTTGATTTCTCGGCCTGCCTGAGTGTGCCGGAGGTTTTGCGTTTCATGGAGGGATTAGTGCCGGGCGGTTGGACAGAAATCATGGCCCGCAATCACGCTTTGGCATTGGAAGGGCGGAAGTTGTTGTGTCAAACATTGGGAATCGACCCACCTTGCCCCGAGGAAAGCATTGGCTCGATGGCTTCCGTGCCACTGCCCGACGCGCGCGAAACCGAGCGGGCTTCGCCGCCGCTCTACATTGACCCTTTACAAGATCAATTGCTGGCGCGTTATTCCATCGAAGTGCCGGTCATACCGTGGCCAGGATTTCCCAAAAGGCTGCTACGCATTTCCGCGCAATTGTACAATAGCCGGGAGCAGTGGGAGTTGCTGGCGGGCGCGTTGCGAGAGTTGTTGCCAAGAACATGATCGCATTGATTGATTACGATTCGGGCAACTTGCGCAGTGCGCAGAAGGCTCTGCTCAAAGTCGGCGCGGATGTCCGCGTGGTCAGGCGGCCGGAGGAAATCAACGGGGCGCGCGCCGTGGTGCTGCCGGGTGTCGGCGCGTTCGACGATTGCATGCAAGCGCTGCAAAAGCAGGAATTGCTGAGCGCGGCCCGGGAGTTCATCAAGACGGGCAAGCCTTTTTTGGGAATTTGCGTGGGCTATCAGGCTTTGTTCGAGCGGAGCGAAGAGTTTAACAGTTGCGCGGCGGGATTGGGGATTTTTCCCGGCAAGGTCGTCCGCTTCTCTGGAAACGCGGGAATCAAAGTGCCGCAGATCGGTTGGAATCAACTCAACATCGTCCGGCCAGACTGCCCGATTTTTAAGGGGATTGCTTCCGGCAGTTACGTCTATTTCGTTCACAGTTATTTTCCTAAACCTGCGGACCAATCCATAACCGCGACGGAGACTACCTATGGCGAGCCTTTTGCCTCGTCGGTCTGGCGGGACAATGTCTATGCCACGCAATTTCACCCGGAAAAAAGCCAGGCCGTCGGATTGCAATTGCTGAAGAACTTTGTGTCGCTCTAGCGGCCCTCAACTCTTGACCAACGACCGCAGCGTGGCGAGATTCTCGATGTCTTCATGCAGGTCTTCGGATTTGGGCGTTTCCAGGCAACCCGGCGTTTTCTTGAACCGAGCGTCGTTGACAATATGGCGGAAGCCCTCCAAACCGATCTTGCCTTTGCCGATGTGTTCGTGCCGGTCCACGCGCGAGTCGAGCTCGGTCTTGGAATCGTTGAGGTGAAAGGCGGCGATCTGTTTTCGTCCAATCAATGCATCCAAGCGCCGGATGGTCTTGTCCCACACTTTGCCGGATCGAATATCGTGACCCGAGGCAAACAAATGGGCGGTGTCAATACAAACGGCCAGGCGTTCCGGCTTTTGCACGCGGTCGTAAATGGCGGCCAGGTGTTCTAGTTGATAGCCGAGACAGCTCCCTTGCCCCGCCGTGTTTTCCAGCGCGATGCGCACGGGCGAACTTTTGGTCGCGCGCACAACCTCGTCCAATCCGGCGACAATAAGCGCCAGTCCTGCCTCTTCGCCCGCGCCCAAGTGCGCGCCGGGATGCAGCACCAGGAACGGCAACCCCAGTGAGTCGGCAAAGGTGATTTCCTGGATCAGGGATTGCAGGGACTTCGTGCGATTGGCAGAGGCCGGCGCGCCCAGGTTGATCATATAGCCGGCATGACCGAAGACCGCCGCCAGATGCAGGCGCTTCCACTCTGCCAGGAAGCGTTCGGTCTCCTCCGGCGTCGGCGCCCGGCCGAACCATTGCATGTTATTCTTGACGAAGATTTGAGCACATTCCGCCTTAATCGTTTCCGCCCGTTTGAATGCCGTATAAGCACCCCCAGCCGTGGAACAATGAGCGCCAAAAATCATACGTCAATGCGGTGCCTAAAGTTTCTCCGGCGTTTGCAGCAATGAGGAAATGCGCGCCAGCAGACGGCCGGCCGCGCCGCCGTCAAGCACTCGATGGTCGAAACTCAAGGTCAGGTTGCACTCCGTCACCGGCACGAATTGACTCTTCCGGTCGTCCCAGGAGGGAACCTTTCTACCGGCGCCCAGGCCGAGCACCAGGGTTTGTTCCGGCAATGGAATGGGCGTGGCCCATGTCAAACCGAATGTTCCAAAATTGGTCACAGTGGCAATTGAACCGCCCGTGGCGTCAGGCGGCAGGCGGCGTTGGCGTGCCAATTCGACCAGCTCGTTGTAGCGACCCGCCAGCGTGGCCAGCGGTCGCACATCGACATTCCGCAGCACCGGCACCAGCACGCCGTCCTCGGCTTCGACGGCAAAACCAACGTCGATCGAAGGCGGATGGACGATCTTGTTCCCGACCAATCGTCCCGCAGGAGCACTGTTTTCGGCCAGGGCCAGCGCCAAGGCGCGCAATGCGTAGAGCGCAGGCCCGATTTTCGGCTCGCTGACTTTGCGGTGCGCCAGCAACGCCTCCAATGGGCACGGCAACGCGACTGTAGCCAGGGGTCGCGTCCAGCTTCGCCGCATGGCATCGGCCACGGCCACGCGCATGCTGGAGGCATTGGTCAATTTGTTGGTTTCGAGGTGGGCGAGAAATTTTTCAAAATCCTGAATGGTCACGCGTCCGGCCGCGCCGCTGCCGGCCAAGCCGGCGAGGTCGGCGGCGTGCAGGCCCAACTCGTTCATGCGCGCCTTCATGCGCGGGGACATATAACTGGCGCCCGCCGCGTGTGCCGGCACCGGCAAGCCGCGCACCATCGGTTGCACGGCGGGCCGGGCTTCGACGCCAAGACTTTCCGCGCTTTGGGCGGTGGCGGGAGCCGGGTTGGGCTGCTCTTGATCCAAGCCCAGGCGTTGCGCTTCTTCCGGCGACAATTCGACATAACCCAGCACCGCGCCGACCGGATAGCTTTCGGTGAGCTTGGCCGTCATGTTGACAATTTTTCCGCCGCAGGGCGAGGCCACATTCATGGTCGCCTTGTTGGTTTCCACTTCGATCACGTCCTGGTCGGCGGCGACGCATTCTCCTGGTTTGACCAGAAATTGGACGATGGTTGCCTCGGCGATGGACTCGCCCAATTGCGGCATGATGATGGGCAATTGTTTCATTTTACATTTGCAGCAAATTTCGCGCGGCGGCGCAAACGCTTTGAGCCGTCGGACGATGCACCAGCCAAAGATTGGGGTGGTAGGGAATGGGCGTGTCCTTGGCGTTGAGACGTTGCGGCGGCGCATCCAGAAGGCCGAAGCCTTCCGTCGCCACGCGCGCCAGAACTTCTGCTGTGACTCCGCCCCACGGGAAAGATTCGCCGACGCACAGCAAGCGCCCCGTGCGCGCGACGGAGGCCATGACGGTATCGGTATCCAAAGGTTTGACAGTGCGCAGATCCACGACTTCGATTTCAAAACCCTCGGCGGCCAATTCCTCCGCGGCGGCCAGCGCGTCCTGAACCATCGCGCTGTAAGCCACGATGGTCAGGTCACGTCCCGCGCGCGCGATGCGGGCTTTGCCGACGGGCATGGCCTCGGTCGGAAGGGCGGGGGCTTTGAGATGGTAATAAAGGCGCTTGTGTTCACAGAAAATGACCGGGTCGTCAATCGCCACTGCCTCCAACAACATGCTGTACGCGTCCTCGACCGTCGCCGGCGTCATCACAATTAGTCCGGGATAATGCGCGTAAAGGGCCTCCATGCTCTGACTGTGAAAAGGCCCGGCGCCGGAAGTGCCGCCCGAAGGCAGGCGAATGGTAATAGGGCAGGGCACTTGCGTGCGCCAAAAGAGCGTCGCCGCTTGATTGACGATTTGATTGAAGCCCGGCGTGGAAAAATCGGCGTATTGCATCTCGATGATCGGACGCATGCCTTCGATGGCCGCGCCGATGGCGGCGCCGACAATCGCATCTTCACTAATCGGCGCGTCAAGTACACGGCCTGGATATTCCTGAGCCAGATTTTTTGTGGCCTTGAATGCGCCGCCAAATGCGCCGATGTCCTGGCCGTAGATGAAGACGCGCGGATCGTCGGCTAGGGCTTTGGCCTGCGCTTCGCGAATGGCTTCCAGATAAGTGATGCTCATGGCGGCGAGGTCAGCGACGGAACTTCGAAGACATCGATTAAGTGCGCGGAGGAAAGTGCGCACCAGTTTTCCTTGTAAGGATCGGGCGCCGGTTCGCGTTGCGCGGTGGCCACCGCTTCAGAGACTTCCTGAACGACTTGCTGGCGCAGGGCGCGAATGGCGTCCGCGTTGGCCCAGCCTTCGCGTAGCAAGCGCTCCTCTGCCGCCGTGAGGCAATCGCGTCCCAGCGGGGATTTCTTGAGTTGCGGATCGACGTAATGGCCGGGGTCGTGTTCAGCGTGGCCTGTCAAGCGAAGCAAGCGGCCCACGACCATCTGCGGTCCGCCCCCCGCGCGCACCTGCGCTACCACCATGGCCAGGACTCGCAAGCAATCTTCCAAATCCGTGCCATCGACACGGTGCGCTGGGATGCCGTAACCGATGGCCTTGTCCATCAAATCCTCGCAGGCAAATTGACGATCGTTGGGCGTCGAATAGGCGTATTGATTATTGGCGACGACCAGCACCAAAGGCAACCGTTCCACCGCCGCCTGATTGAGGCCCTCGTGAAAAGAGCCCGTGGAGGTAGCGCCGTCACCGATGGAAGCCGCGCCCACACAACCATCGAGTTTCTGAAAGCGCCGCGCCATCAACGCGCCGTTGACCACGGAAATCATCGCCCCCAAATGGCTGATCATGGGCAGCAGACCTTGCCGGGGCCGTCCGCGATGCACGTTGCCATCGCGCCCGCGCATCGGGCCGAGCGCGGAGCCGAGATAAGTTCGCACCGCATCGAGCACTGGTTCGCCAAAAGCCAGGCGTCCGGCGCCGTCGCGGATCAACGGCGCAAACACATCTCCTTTGCGCAGTGCAAGCCCCAGTGCCACGCTCAGCGCTTCCTGGCCGCGACCGAGAAAGACTCCGCCCTGGATTTTGCCCGCCCTGTAGAGGCCGGCCATCTTTTCATCCAGCACCCTGGCCAAGAGCATGAAGCGAAAGGCCTTGAGATATTGCGCAGGAAAGGAGGAAGCAGCCTCCTGCGTTCCGCGGCTTTCCAAAGTTTGCAGCATGACCGATATTGTTACCGGGTTCAGCGTCCCGGCGCAAACCGTTTCTTTGCCGGCGTGGGAGAGTCGGCGTCTCCCGGCTAATAAGCGTTCAGAAGACATTTAGCCACAGATGGGCACAGATTATCTGACAAACCATCCGCTCGATCCCAACAGGTTTATCGGTGATTATCTGTGTCCATCTGTGGCCGAAGTAAGCAAAGCGTAGATACTAGAAACCGATCAGTGCTCATCCTCCGGCGTCATTCCATGCACGATGTCAAAGCGCGCTGCGAGTTCGCCGATGCGCGAATTCTTGACCGGCGCGAAATCCACCGTCACCGCATCCTGCGCCTGCGCGTCGCCAATTCCACGATAGACGCCATCCCGCAGGTTGCCCGGCTCGCCTTTGATGAAAAGCTGGGTGGTCCATTCGTCATGGCCTTTCATCTTGATCTTGAAGTGGATGTGCGGCGCCTGCCGGCCTGGATAGCGTATCGGCTTGAGTGTGCGGAAGTAATACTCGCCGGTGGAACTGGTCAAAAATCGCCCGAAGCCTTGGAAGTGCGAATCGTAGCGAGATTCATTCCGGCTCTGCGCCAAATAGACCCCGTTGTGGTCCGTGCTCCAAATTTCGATGTTGGCGTTTCGGACAGGATTGCCCTTGGCATCCAGCAGGCGTCCGCTCAGGTGCGTGATCTCTCCGACGGCGGGCGTGATCGAGTCGTTGACGATAATGAGATCGTTGTCGGTATCGAGCGGCAGGTCGGGCGGATAGAACGGGCCTTCTTCCACCGTGGGCGTCCTGCGCGCCAGCTCTTCGGCAAACGCGCCTCGCACAGTGAACAGCGCTGCGCCAAGGCCGAGTTGATGGAGAAAGCGGCGGCGCGAAGCCGAAGCTGCGCCCGAAGGGAGTATGAGGTTTGTATTCATATTGACTGCATCGTTATTCTTTTTCATTGCCATCAACCTATACGCCTGCTCTCGCTCACGGTCACATTAAGTTTTGTTAAGAATTGTTAAGGTTGCTTAAGATTTGCCCTGAACGAAATGAGGCGCAAAAATAGAAGCGGACATTGGGCTGAGCGCGAGGTTAGGATGAGACTGTGAGTTTGACTGGCGAGAGGCACGCATCAAAAAATCTGATTCGATCCATCGCGTTCGTGTTGCTGGTGTGTGCCGCGATTGGCTTCGCGCTGGTGGAGGCGCGCCGGGCGTTGGCGGATCGTCATGCGCGCTTTGTGACGTTTCCTGATGGCAGCCGACTGGAATTCCTCGGGACCGTGATGGGGACTGGCACCTTCAGCACGGACACTCCATGGCAGCGCCTCGCCAGGCTTTATCTCCCGGCTCGCTTCCAATCATCATTGCCTGCGGTGATCGAATGCAGCGGCATTTACTCCGATACCAACAGTGCGACGATCATTCTGCGTCTCACCAATCCGACGAATGCCCCCGGACGCGCGCCTTGGAGCAGCTATGTACCAGAAGACCACAACGGTTTTCGGTATCCCGGCAACGGCGGCTATAGCGTTAGAAGCGACGCCAAAGGAAACTATACCTTTGCGCTCGGGCTGCAATCCTTCCCGCGCCGGGAACCTAAATTTTCACTTCATTTTGAGGATATGAATGGCGTGGACGTGGCGACCGTTCAAGTGGCAAATCCAACAACCGGTCCGTTTCCCGATTGGCAACCATCGCCGCTGCCGCAAATACAAACCAACGGGCCAGTCACGCTCACTTTGGAGAGTTTGACAGAGAATATGAAGACAGACGGGTCGGCGCCCCATCTCAACCCAAAGTTCAATTTGCGCGCGAGTAATCCCGCCTGGATGGACGCCGAGGCATCCGTCAAAAAACTTTTGGATGCCACCGGCAACGAAGGCATGCTACTTTCGCCCCGCGAGCCGGCTTGGAAACTCCGCGCCTCAGTTTTTCGCAAGCGCACGAACGACTTTGCCGCCAATGAACAATTGGTATTGACAAATCTTGCGCTGCCCGCGTCGGGCCAGTTCCAATCGCTGGACCGGAGCGCTGATTGCGATGGCGTCGGTGTTAAAGTCCTGGTCGTGGCGGGCGCAGGAAGATTCGGCCTAAGCAATGGGGTGACGCGTTTCGTGCAGCCTCCCTCGCCGGGAATGGGCGGAGAATTCAATTCAACGGTCGGGAACGGCTATTCGGTGGAGACCTGGGGAAGCAGCACGCCGTTTCTGCTGGTGGAAGTGCGCAATGCCCGACCCGACGATGAAATTCAAGTCCATGCCCTCGACGACAGCGGGCGCGTGGAAAGGATCGAGACGGGCAGAAATGGCACGTCGTCGAGCGGCGTCAACATTTACAAATTCGCATTCGACCCGGCTCAAGACGCCAAGTTCGTCACGCTCACGCTGGTGGTCAATCGCCCGCTGTTATTTGATTTTTTGCTGAATCCGGCGGATGTGCGCACCGAGAAGAATTGAATTCGCGTCGCCGACTTCGAGTTAACTTTTATTGTTAGCCACGTCAGAGACAGGATTGAGCGGACAAGGTATCGGCGGCTCCCTCGTGCCTGCGCAAATGCCGTCCACAGTGTGATAATGGCCCCGATCATGCTCCTAAATTATTTGCAATCAGCCCCCCGCGGGTAAACAAGGCGACGGGGGTTTAGCTGGTTTGCCATCAGCGTTTATGTGCCGCGAATCGATTTTGCGACGCAAGCTGGTGATATTGTCATGCGCCGATTCGCGATTTTGAGAAAACCAAGTCGTCAAGCAAGGAGTGTCTGTTGTTTATGGTGGCACGCCATGGCTGCGCTATTCCTTTGTTTGCCGTCGGCGGCCCTGGCGCAAAAACAATGGCTGCCGGGCCATGTGCCTTCCGTGGTCGCCAAATCGCAGCCCGTGGGCAAACTCGAGGAGTCCAAACCTTTGGAGGTTCTCATTGGGCTGCCATTGCGCAACCGGGAGGATCTGACCAATCTGCTCAACCAACTTTATGACCCGGCCAGCCGGTCCTACCACCGATACCTGACGCCTTCGGAGTTCACGGAACAATTCGGCCCTACGTCGGCGAATTACGATAGCGTCGTTGCTTTTGCCAAAGCCAATGGGCTGGTGGTGCGGCAAACCTATGCCAACCGTACGCTTTTGAAGGTCGCGGGGTCGGTGGCGGACATGGAGAAGGCATTCCACGTCCATTTGCAGGTTTATCAGCATCCGACGGAAAAGCGGACTTTTTTCGCGCCGGACAGCGAGCCGTCGGTTGATCTGGCGACGCCGTTGCTAGGAATCACCGGCTTGGATGATTTTGTAGTTCCCCATCCGCAGAACGTGCGTCCTGCCAAGAAGAATTCGACCACGCCGCAGGCCGGCTCAGGCAGCGCTGGCACCTACATGGGAAATGATTTTCGCGCCGCTTACGTCCCGGGCACATCTTTGACCGGCGCGGGACAGGCGGTTGGTTTGTTTGAATTGGACGACTTCTACACCTCGGACATCACGACTTACGAAGGCGACGCGCGATTGCCCAACGTGCCGTTCAGCCGCTTGACTGTGGACGGCTACGCCAGCGGCTCCCCTGGCGCGGCCAACGTGGAAGTGGCGCTGGACATCGAGATGGCGGTCTCCATGGCTCCGGGTTTGTCTGGCGTGATCGTTTATGAAGGGCCAAATGAAAACAACATTACCGCGCCCAACGATGTCTTAAACTGCATGGCCACCAACAATGCGGCCAATCAATTGAGTTGCTCGTGGGGCTTCAATATCGATTCCAGCACGGTGCAGATTTTCCAACAATTCGCCACCCAAGGCCAATCGTTCTTTCTGGCTTCCGGAGACAGCGGCGCTTTCACCGGTGCGGCCCCTCCGCCTTCGGACGACCCGTATATCACGGTGGTAGGCGGGACGACTTTGACCACCAGCGGCGCGGGCGGTTCATGGGAGTCGGAGGCCGTGTGGAATTGGTACAGCTCCGGCACAGGCACCAACGCGAGCACCGGCGGCATCAGCACCACCTACACTATTCCTCCTTGGCAGGCGCCCGTCAGCATGGCTAACAACCAAGGCTCCAGCACGATGCGGAATGTCCCCGACGTGGCGATGACGGCGGACAATATCTTGGTCGTCGCCCACGATGGCTCGACCAGTATGCAGTTCGACGTGGGTGGCACGAGTTGCGCGGCTCCACTGTGGGCGGCTTTCACCGCGCTGGTGAATGAGCAAGGCGCGATCAATCAACGCTCGTCAGTCGGGTTTTTGAATCCCGCCCTCTACGCGCTGGGGTTGGGCAGCAATTACGCAGCCACGTTTCACGACATCAAGACTGGCAACAACACCAATCTCTCCAGCGCAGGCAAATACAAGGCGGCGACAGGCTACGATCTCTGCACAGGTTGGGGCACACCTAACGGAACCAATTTGATCAACGCACTGGCGCCACCAGCCACTGCCCCGATCCTGACCGGAATCGCCACGCTGATCGCCGAGAGTTGCCTGCCCACCAATGGCGTCATAGATCCGGGTGAAACGGTGACCTTAAACTTCATGTTGACCAATTCCTCGCTCGTCGGCACAACCAATTTGGTGGCAACCTTGCAGGCCAGCGGCGCCGTGCTTTTGCCTACCGGTCCCCAGTCCTTCGGCGGCTTGACGGGCGGCGGAGAATCCGTCACACAACCTTTCTCCTTTACCTCTAGCGGAGTTTGTGGAGAGACGATTTCCGTCGCCTTGGAGCTTCAGGACGGCACGGCGAACCTTGGCTCGATCACTTTTAATTTCACGCTCGGCAAGCTGGTTACTGCCACGACATTCGCGCAGAATTTTGACAGTGTGGGCGCAGCCGCGCTGCCCACGGGCTGGAGCACCAGCACGACTGGGGCGCAAGTCAATTGGGCGACGACATCTGCTGCCAGCGACACTGCGCCCAATTCCGCCTTTGCCACCGACACGGTCAATCCTGGCGTCGCCTACCTCTACTCGCCGATTATCCCGATTGTCTCCGGCAGCGCTCAATTGACGTTCCGGCAGAATTATTATTTTGAATACGGAACCGGGCACAATGCCACCTATTACTACGATGGAGCGGTATTGGACATTGCCATTGGCTCCGGTGGTTTCAGCGACATCATTTCGGCCGGCGGAGGTTTCGTGACCGGCGGCTACAACGGTGCCCTTTACAACGGCTCGGGTAATCCGCTGGCTGGCCGGCAGGGCTGGGGCGGCAATTCAGGCGGCTGGATTACCACCGCGATCAGGCTGCCTGCGGCTGCGGCCGGCCAGAACGTTCAGTTGCGCTGGGACTGCGGGACCGATGAGGGCAACGACTCGACGGCTGTAGGATGGTATGTCGATACTATTTCTATTCAGGACGGCTATTACTCATGCTGCGGGGACACCGCGAACTTGTCAGTGACCCAGACGGCCACTCCGACGAAATTCATGATGGGACAGACTGGGACTTACACCCTCGTTGTCACCAACGCTGGTCCGGACGCGGCCGAGGATGTCGTGGTTTCGGACACGCTGCCATCGGCGGTGACGTTTGTCTCCGCCTCGCCTGGCGGCCTCAATAGCAATGGAGTGATTGTTTTCCCGGTCGGCACGCTGTTGAGCGGCTCTTCCAGCGCTATGACAATTACGGTGCTGGCTAACGCCTCCGGCGTCATCACCAACACCGCCGTCGCCACCACCAGCACGCCTGTTTCCAATAACGGCAGCGGCACTACTATCAACGTCATGTCGGTCACCGTGCCGCCGACCATTGCCGCCGTCGGTCTCGCCGTCACGGCCGGCAATGGCCTTTCGATCTCTGTCAACAGCGGGTCGGGACTGAGCTATTCCCTGGCTTACAAGAATCTCCTGACCGATCCATCATGGACGATTTTGCCTTCAACTACTTTGACCGGCACCGGCGGCATTATCACATTGCAAGACCCCAGTCCGAAGCAGGAGCAACGATTCTACGTCGTGGTTGTCAATTAGCCGGCCTGCGGCGGTCGCTTGAACGGCCACGCGCCGATGACACGCGACCAAATTAGAAAAGCCACGATTCCGACTGCCAGCGCCGCCAAT
>Ga0209006_10004396_pt1 | contig 12788 bp, 7 predicted proteins | sample JacPin_JW_Ref_O2_FD_188567 | JGI IMG/M metagenome (GOLD analysis project Ga0209006, IMG submission 188567) | Forest soil microbial communities from Algoma, Ontario, Canada - Jack Pine, Ontario site 1_JW_Ref_O2 (SPAdes) (version 2) | ecosystem: Environmental > Terrestrial > Soil > Boreal...
TCGACTGCCGGCTTGTCGGCGAACTGGCGCACGAAGCGGCAGGTCGCGATCGCGCGCTCGATGCGGCGGCCGAGCTCGAGAAAGCGCCAGCCGGCGAGCTGGCTCATGTTTTCCTGCGCCAGCCCCGAGAACGACGCGACGATGCGCAGCGCCTGGTCGACGCGCTCCGATATGGCGCTCTCCGCCGGCCCCTTGGGCAGCGGCGCGTCGACGACCGCGCACAGCCGGACGAGGGCGTGCCAGGCATCGGGCGAGAAGCGGTCGCGGATGACCGAGGCCGCGCCGCGCGCCGCGCCCGCCAGATGCGGCAGCGAGCCGTCATAGCTGCCGCGCGAGAGCGCGGCGCGCGCGATCAGCGCCGCGCGCGCATGCGGAATATCGATCGGGCCGGCGCTCCAGGCGCCGAGCAGCGCGGAAATGCGCGCGACCAGCGGCGCCGCCGTCTCGTCCGCCTCGGTGGTCCGGTTGATCAGCGCGCGCACCAGCCGCAAGGTCGCCTCGGCGCGCTCGATGTAGCGGCCGACCCAGAAGAGATTGTCGGCGGCGCGGCTCGGCAGCACGCCGGTCGCACGCTTGATGGCGATGCGCTCGGGCGTCGGCAGCAGCGTCGTCTCCGCCACCGGCCCCTCGGACAGCACCCAGGCGTCAGCCGTGCTGGCGCCGCGCTGCAGGCTGACGGCGCGGGCGTCGCTGTTGTCGGCGATGCGCACGAAGCCGCCCGGCATCACGTGCCAGCCGTGCCCGACCTTGGCGAGGAAGAGCCGCAGGCTGAACGGCCGCGGCTCGAGCTTGCCCTCGCGCCACACCGGCATGGTGGAGAGGGTCACGGCCTCCTGCACGACGTAGTCGATACCGCGATCCGCGATCGCCTGGGCCACGCGCTTGCGCTGCGCCGGAGCGAGGTTGGAGGCGAGCACGCCATCGCGCAGGGCTTCGTCGGATGCGGATGCGGAGAAGGCCGATGCGATCACCATCGAGTCGAGCTCATCGGCCATCTCGCGGCGCGCGTCCGCATCGCCGAACCACCAGGTGGCAACATTCGGGATGGCGAGATCGGCGCCGAGCGCGTGCGGGGCGAGCGCCGGCAGAAAGGCGAGCAGGCCGCGCGCTTCGAGCAGCCCGGCGCCGAGCGCATTGGCGATCACGACCTTGCCGTCGCGTACCGCCTGGACGAGGCCGGGCACGCCGAGGCGCGAGGCGGCATTGAGCTCGAGCGGATCGCAAAAATCGGCGTCGAGCCGGCGCAGCAGAATCTCGGCGCGCTGCAGGCCCGAGATGGTGCGCACGAACACGCCGTCGTCGCGCACCGTCAGATCCTGGCCCTCGACCAGCAGGAAGCCGAGATAGCGCGCCAGGTAGGCGTGCTCGAAATAGGTCTCGTTCATCGGACCGGGTGTGAGCACGCAGACGCGCGAATCGTCCTGCCGGCCAAGCCCGGTCAGCTCGGCCTGGAGGGCCTGGAAGAACGGCGCCACGCGGTTGACGCGCAGCGCCCGGTAGATATCCGGCATGGCGCGCGAGAGCGCGAGGCGGTTTTCCAACGCGTATCCGGCACCCGAAGGCGCCTGGGTGCGGTCGCCGAGCACCCACCAGCGCCCGTCGGCGGCGCGGCCGAGATCGACCGCATAGAAGCGCAGATGCGCGCCGCCGGGCGGTGCGACGCCGACGAGGGGGCGCAGGAATTCCGGATTGCCGGCGACGAGGGCCGCGGGCAGGCGGCCTTCGGTCACGAGCTTGGCCTCGCCGTAGGCATCGGCCATCACGGCTTCGAGCAGCTCGGCGCGCTGTACCAGCCCGGCTTTGAGCGCCTCCCACTGGGCGGCGTCAATGACGAGCGGGATGTGGCTCAACGGCCAGGCGCGCTCGACGCCATCCGGATTCTCGTAGACGCGGTAGAAGACGCCGGACTCGCGCAGGTGCCGGTCGGCGGCAGCGAAGCGCCGGTCGGCCTCCTCGACGCCGAGGCCGGCGAGCATTGCGAGAAACGGCTGCCAGTGCGCGCGCGGCACGCCGCGCGCGTCCATCATCTCGTCGAAGATGCCGGGCAACGGCCGATAGCCCGAGAGCAACCGCTCAAGCTCCTTGGCCGCGTGCTCGGCGGCGTTGTCGCGTGGCAAGGCCATGGCGTCATAAAGCCTGAGTCGGGCGGCGCAAGTCGAGCGTCGTCGGATATTCGAGCGAGCGCTCCTCGGAGATGATCTGGTCGAGCGTTCCCGGCATATGCCCGTGGTCCTGGAAGCGCGCGTGGCGACGCGCCTCGGCCTCATAGGCGTTCACCGGGAACGTCTCGTAGCTGCGGCCGCCCGGATGCGCGACGTGGTAGACGCAGCCGCCGAGCGAGCGGCGCGACCAGGTGTCGATGACATCGAAGGTCAAAGGCGCGTGCGCGCCGATGGTCGGATGCAGCGACGACGGCGGGCTCCATGCCTTGAAGCGCACGCCGGCGACATACTCGCCCACGCGGCCGGTCGGGACGAGCGGAACGACGCGGCTGTTGCAGGTGACGATGTGGCGGTTCGGATTGAGGCCCGCGACCTTGACTTGCAGCCGCTCGACCGAGGCGTCGACGAAGCGCGCGGTGCCGGTCGGCGTTGCATCCTCGCCGAGCACGTACCAAGGCTCGAGCGCATGGCGCAGCTCGAGCTGCACGCCGCCGTAGCTGACGGAGCCATAGTAAGGAAAGCGAAATTCGCGCTGCGCCTCGAACCAGATCGAATCGAAGCCGTAGCCTGCGTGGCCGAGATCGGCGAGCACATCGAGAAAATCCGTCCAGACGAAATGCTCCAGCATGAAGCGATCATGCAGCGCCGTGCCCCAGCGCACCGGTGCGCCGTCGAGCGGCGTCCGCCAGAACCAGGCGACCAGCGCACGCAACAGCAGCTGCTGCGCGAGACTCATGCGCGCATCGGGCGGCATCTCGAAGGCGCGAAACTCGACGAGACCGAGACGGCCGGTGGCGCCATCGGGCGAAAAAAGCTTGTCGATGCAGATCTCGGTGCGATGCGTGTTGCCGGTGATGTCGACCAGGAGATTGCGAAACAGCCGGTCGACCAGCCAGGGCGCGGGCGCCGGGCCAGCGCCCGGCGCCGGCACCTTGGCGAGCGCGATCTCGAGCTCGTAAAGCATGTCCTGGCGCGCCTCGTCGACGCGCGGCGCCTGGCTGGTCGGACCGATAAACAGGCTGGAAAACAGATAGGACAGCGAGGGGCGGCGCTGCCAATAGAGCACCAGGCTTTTGAGAAGATCGGGTCGGCGCAGGAACGGGCTGTCGCTTGCGGTCGCGCCGCCGAGCACCACGTGATTACCACCGCCGGTACCGGTGTGGCGGCCGTCGATCATGAACTTGTCGGCGCCGAGACGCGACAGCCGCGCCTCTTCGTATAGGTGCTGCGTGGTCGCGACCGCATCGCGCCAGGACGCGGCGGGATGGATGTTGACCTCGATGACGCCGGGATCGGGCGTGACCTTGATGATGTTGAGGCGCGGATCGGGAGATGGCTCGTAGCCCTCGACATTGATCGGCAGGCCGAGCTCGTCGGCGGTCGCCTCGACGCTCGCGAGCAGCTCGAGATAATCTTCCAACCGCTCGGCTGGCGGCATGAACACGCACAGGCGGCCGTCGCGCGGCTCGACCGTGAGCGCGGTGCGCACCGGGACGTCCGAGCCGCTGGCAGGCGCGGGAGCGAGCAGCATCGCGGCGACGCCAGCCTCGGGTGCGAGCGACGGCGCAACGACCTCGCCGCCGCGATACGCGACGGCTTGCGCCGGAAGAAGCGGCGGCGCCGGCAAGTCGCTACGCGGCGCGAACGGATCTTCTGGAAAGACGTGCGGATAGGCGGCCGGAGGGATATGGGGCAGTGAATCGAGTGGCAAACGGAAGCCGATCGGCGAGTCGCCCGGCATGAGAAAGAGCTTGCCGCGACGCAGCTTCCAGATTTCGCTGATCCAGCGGGACGGCGACGCCCGCGTGGTCCACGGCTGCACCGGCAGCACGTAACCGGAGGGCGCCGAGAGGCGGCGCTCGAACGCGCGCATGATGCGGGCGCGCTCGACCGGATCGTCGATCTTGGGATCGGCGGGGTCGATGTTAGCGGGAAGCTCGCCTTCCTTGACCATGTGATCGAGGGGATCCTCGTAGGCGGGCTGGACGTATTCGCTGCCGATGCCGAGCCGCGCCGCCAGCGTTTCGGTGAAGCGCAGCGCGTCGTCCGCCGAGGGTGCGCGCGCATCAGCCTCGGGCGAAATCAGCGCGAGGTTGCGCCAGATCGGCACGCCGTCCTTGCGCCAATAGAGCGCGAAGGCCCAGCGCGGCAGCGGCTCGCCCGGGTACCATTTGCCCTGCCCGTAATGCAGCATCCCGCCCGGCGCGAAGCGGTCACGCAAGCGGCGGATGAGGATATCGGCGCGCTCGCGCTTGTTGGGGCCGAGCGCCGCCGTATTCCATTCCTCCGACTGATAGTCGTCGACCGACACGAAGGTCGGCTCGCCCCCCATGGTGAGGCGCACATCATGCGCGACGAGGTCGCGGTCGACCGTCTCGCCCAGCGCATCGAGGGCCTTCCAGGCTTCGTCGGAAAACGGAAAGGTGACGCGCGGCTTCTCGGCGATGCGCGCGATGTTCATCTCGAACGAGAACGTCACCTCGGCCGGATCGACGGCGCCGCTGATCGGCGCGGCCGAGCGGTAATGCGGCGTCGCGGCGACCGGCAGATGCCCCTCGCCGGTCAGCAGGCCGGATGTGGGATCGAACCCGATCCAGCCGGCGCCCGGCAGATAGACCTCGGTCCAGGCGTGCAGGTCGGTGAAGTCGCGCTCGGTGCCGGCGGGGCCGTCGAGCGCCTTGAGGTCGGGCTTGAGCTGGATCAGGTAGCCGGAGACGAAGCGCGCCGCCAAGCCGAGGTGACGCAGAATCTGCACCAGCAGCCAGGCGGAGTCGCGACAGGAGCCGGCCGCACGCTCGAGCGTTTCCTCGGTCGTCTGCACGCCCGGCTCCATGCGGATGAGGTAGCCGACCTTGTGCTGCAGGCGCTGGTTGAGCTCGACGAGGAAATCGACGGTGTTGCGCGGTTGGGGCGGAGTGGCGGCGAGGAACGATTTCAGCTGCGGCCCGGCGGGCTCGGTTACCAGGCACGGCGCGAGCTCTTCGCGCAGATCATCCGGATAGACGAACGGAAACTTGTCCGCATAGGGCTCGACGAAGAAATCGAACGGGTTGATCACCTCGATGTCGGCAAGGAGATCGACCGTGATGGTGAATTCGCGCGTCTTTTCCGGAAAGACGAAGCGCGCGTTCCAATTGCCGCTCGGATCCTGCTGCCAATTCACGAAATGCTGGGCGGGCGTGACGCGCAGCGAATAGCTCGGAATGCGCGAGCGGCAATGCGGCGCCGGGCGCAACCGGATGACGTGGGGTCCAAGCTGGACCGGCCGGTCATAAAAGTAGCGTGTGACGTGATGGAGACTCGCGAGTACTGCCATTGCGACTTGAACACCCGTGACGCGTCCGCGCCTTTGATTGGCGCATGTCCTCATCGGCGAACCGGGGTCCACCCCCCGATCAAGTCGGGGGCAGGCTTCCGCCGGGATATGCGCTAGAGCCTGACGCGCGCTCGGCTGCCGTGCCTCCGCGCCCCTGTTGCGTTGCCCCTATTCTAAGCAAATTCCGGGCCATATGGCAGCGCTGAATCGACCGCGGCCGACGCCCCAAGTCACTGAATTGTCGTTGAATTCGCGCTCGGGCGCGCAGGCCGGCCGTAGCGCCGCCGGCGTTCGCTAGGTCGTGCCCGGCGAGCCGATCCGCTGCTTGAGGCCGGCGATCATTGCGCGCAAAGCACCATTCGCGTCGCCGCGGTCGCGCTGGGCGCGGATGCGGTCATGCACGAAGGTGAGCTTGGCGATCACGGTCGGGGCGAGCACGAAGGGATAGAGGTCGGCCAGGCCCATGCTGCGATTGATCGAATTGACCGCGAAGGTGAGCGGCAGCCACGCCTCGATGATGCGTTCCATCGAGGCGCGGTAGGGATCGAAATCGATCTTGGCGGCGATCTCGGCGCCCTTGGCGAGCTTCGGGCGCAGGCTGACGCCGAAGGCGCCCGCGGTCTCGAGCGTGTCGATCATGTGGAAATAGTGCGCCCAGGTCTCGGCGAAATCCTCCCACGGATGCGAGCTCGCATAGGCGGTGACGTAATGCGACGGCCAGTCCTCGGGCGGGCCCTGGGCATAGTGCTCCTGCAGCGCGCTCGCGTAGTCCTTGCGCTCATCGCCGAACAGATCGCGAAATTCGCCCAGTCGATCCGACGCCGCAATCAGCCGGTCCCAGTAATAATGCGCAATTTCATGACGGAAATGGCCGAGCAGCGTGCGATACGGCTCGCCCATCTGGTGGCGCTGGCGCTCGCGCTCGGCGTCATCCGCCTCTGCGAGGTTGAGGGTGATGAGCCCGTTGTCGTGTCCGGTCATCACCGGTGCGCCCGCCGGCGCGGCGGCCGCGAGGAAATCGAAGGCGAGGCCGTCCGGGCTCTCGGCCTTGGTGGCGAGCGGCAGCTGCAGCTTGATCAGCGTGTAGAACAGGCGATGCTTGGCGAGCTCGATCCGGCGCCAGCGCTCGCCATTGCCCGCGACCGAAAGATCCGGGATCGTGCGGTTGTGCCGACACGCCGCGCAATATTGCTGGTCGCTGTCAGCGTGAACCAGCCAGTTGCAGACGTCGTATTGCGCATTGGCGCAAAAGCGATAGCGCTCGTCGGGCGCCGCGAGCGCACACCACAGATCCTCGTCCGGGCGCAGCGCCGAAACCGTCTCGCGCGCCGGCAAGAAGCCAAGGCCCAGCCCGCAGCTTTCGCACTTGGTGTTCTCGAAGTAGAGCGGGTGCCCGCAATTCTGGCATTGGAACAGCTTCATGCGACCTCGAGCCCCTTCACGCGGCCACGATTGGCGCTGCCCGTCCGTCAACACCTTGTCGGACCGAAAGTTTCGGCCCTTGGCGGGGATTTGGCAACGATGTCATCGCCATGCCGCTCAGGGCGACGGCGCCTCGCGCAGGACATCGACGGCTGCGCGATGCGCCTCGTTCGCGGCCGGAATCCCGCAATAGAGCGCGACCAGCAGCAGGATCTCGCGGATCTGCTCGGCCGTGCAGCCGTTCTTGAGCGCGCCCTTGAGGTGGACGCGCAGCTCCGCCGGCTTGCCGGCCGCCGCCATCATGGCGATCATCGCCAGGCTCTTGGTGGCGAGCGGCAGGCCCGTCCGGCTCCAGATGTCGCCATACGCATAGGCGTTGATGATATGCTGCAGCGGCGCACCGAACTCGCCAAGCGCCCGGGTGCGCTCCTCGACCGCCGCGGCGCCAAACAGCTCCCGCCGCAACGCCAGACCGCGGTCATGCAACTCCTGAGTATCCATCTCGTTCTCCTGTTGTTTCGTCCATATCCGACCTGGGGTGCGGGCCGAGACCTCCCCAACCTGCCCCGCGGCGGCAACATGACGGTCGCAAAGACTCTATACTGATGGGACGCCGGGTTCCCACGGACGTGATCTCCCTCCCAACCGACAGGATTTCGCAGCGATGACCAGCGCGACGGCCCACGCGGAATTCAAATCCGGCAGGCCGCACGGCAGCCTCGGCGCGCTCGCGCTCGGCGCGCTCGGCGTCGTTTACGGCGACATCGGCACGAGCCCCCTCTACACGATGAAGACGGTGCTCGACTGGGAGGGCGCCGACAGGTCGCCCGAGGTCGCGCTCGGCATCCTGTCGCTCATCGTGTGGACGCTGATCATCACCACCTCGATCAAGTACGTCGCCGTGGTGATGCGCGCCGACAACGAGGGCGAAGGCGGCATCCTCGCGTTGATGTCGCTGCTCATCAGGAAGCGCGGCGTCCGCCTCGCGGTGACCTGCGCCGGCATCCTCGGCGCGGCGCTGCTGTACGGCGACGGCGCGATCACGCCGGCGATATCGGTGCTGAGCGCGCTCGAAGGCCTCAAGACCGCGGCGCCCGCAATCGCGCCCTGGATCGTGACCATGGCGGTGGTGATCCTGGTCGCGCTTTTCGCGCTGCAGCCGCAGGGCAGCGGGCGCATCGGCAAGCTGTTCGGGCCGGTGATGTCGCTCTGGTTCGTCACCATCGCGGCGTTGGGAATCGTCGGGATGACCAGCCATCCGGGCGTGCTCGCGGCGCTCAACCCGCGCTATGGCGTCTCCCTCCTGTTCACGCATGGCTGGCCCGGCTTCCTGGTGCTCGGCGCCGTGTTCCTGTGCGCGACCGGTGCGGAGGCGCTCTACGCCGACATGGGGCACTTCGGTCCGCAGCCGATCCGCGTCTCCTGGTACGGCCTGGTGCTCCCGGCGCTGCTGCTCAACTACGCCGGCCAGACCGCCTATGTGATCGACGGCGCGGTCGCGGCGGGCGCCAATCCGTTCTACGCGCTGTGCCCGCCGTCACTGCAGATTCCGATGGTTCTGCTCTCGACGGTTGCGACCATCATCGCGAGCCAGTCGATCATCAGCGGCGCCTTCTCGATGACGCGGCAGGCGATCCAGCTCGGACTGTGTCCGCGCCTCAACATCAAGCAGACCTCGTCCGAAGGCTATGGGCAGATCTATGTCGGCTTCGTCAATTGGACGCTGATGGCGCTGACGTTGACGCTTACGGTGACGTTCCGCTCCTCCGACAACCTCGCGGCCGCCTACGGCATCGCGGTATCGCTGACCATGCTGCTGACCTCGGTGCTCATGTTCCTGGCGATGCGCGAGGTCTGGGGCTGGAGCCTGCCGCTGAGCGTCGCGGTCGCCGGCATCTTCGTCGTCGTCGATCTCTCCTTCGTCACCGCCAACCTGACGAAGGTGCTCGAGGGCGGCTGGGTTCCGCTCGTGGTTGCCGCACTCATCTTCTACCTGATGTTCACCTGGCGCGAGGGGCGCATGCTGGTGATGGAGCGGCTCGAACGCGACACCCTTCCGATCGCCGATTTCGTGCGGAATGTCGGCAGCAAGGCCCGCGTGGCTGGGACCGCGGTCTATCTCACCAGCCGCACCGACGTGGTGCCGGTGCCGCTCCTGCACAACCTCAAGCACAACAAGGTGCTGCACGAGCGCATCGTCGTGCTGCACGTGATGACCGAGCCGGTTCCCCGGGTCAGTCACAGCGAGCGGGTCGAGGTCGAGAACCTGGGCGCCGATTTCTACGCGGTGTCGGCGCATTTCGGATTCATGGAGCACCCGAATGTGCCGCAGGCGCTCGACGAATGCGGGGTGCGCAAGCTGCAATTCGATCGGATGAACATGTCGTTCTTCGTCGGCCGGCTTCACATCATCCCGGTCAACAAGTCGCCATGGAGGCGCTTCGAGCTCGCGCTGTTCGAGGTGATGCACCGCAACGCCCAATCGGCGACCGACTTCTTCAGCATTCCGGCAAATCGCGTGGTCGAGCTGGGCGGCCAGATCGAGGTGTGAGCCCTGGCTCTTGACGCGTACGCATGGGATGCAGTGTAACGGCCGGCGCGAAAGCCAAAAAGAGGAGCGCCCGTGGCGACACAGCGACTCGGCATCATCATGCACGGCGTCACCGGACGCATGGGGCTCAACCAGCACCTCGAGCGCTCGATCGTGGCGATCCGCAAGGCGGGCGGCGTTGTGCTCGCGAACGGCGACCGCGTGATGCCCGACCCGATCCTGGTCGGCCGCAACGCCGAGAAGGTCGCGGCGCTGGCGCGCCAGTACGGCATCGAGCGCTCGACCGGCGATCTCGATGCGGCGCTCAAGAATCCCGACGACACGGTGTTCTTCGACGCCGCCACCACACAGAAGCGCGCCGACCTTGTCACGCGCGCGATCGAGGCGGGCAAGCACGTCTATTGCGAGAAGCCGGTCGCCGACAGTCTCGCCAAGGCGGTCGCGCTGGCAAAGCTCGCCAGGAGCCGCGGCGTCAAGCACGGCGTCGTGCAGGACAAGCTGTTTCTGCCGGGCTTGCGCAAGATGCGCATGCTGCGCGACTCCGGCTTCTTCGGGCGCCTGTTCGCGGTGCGCGGCGAGTTCGGCTACTGGGTGTTCGAGGGCGACTGGGGCCAGCCGGCGCAGCGGCCGAGCTGGAACTACAAGAAACAGGAAGGCGGCGGCATCATCCTCGACATGCTGTGCCACTGGCGCTACGTGCTCGACCACGTGTTTGCCCCCGTGACCGCCGTGAGCTGCATCGGGGCGACGCACATCCCGAATCGCGTCGACGAGAACGGCACGACCTATGCGGCGGACGTGGATGACGCCGCCTACGCGACCTTCCAGCTCGAGGGCGGCGTGATCGCGCATATCAACTGCTCCTGGTGCGTGCGGGTGCGGCGCGACGACCTGGTGACGTTCCAGGCGGACGGCACCCATGGCTCGGCGGTCGCGGGATTGACGCGCTGCTGGACGCAGCATCGGGTCAACACGCCACGGCCGGTATGGAATCCGGACGTGCCGCAGACGATGAAATTCTTCGACCAGTGGGAAGAAATCCCCGACAACATCGCCTACGACAACGGCTTCAAGATCCAGTGGGAGGACTTCATCCGCCACGTGGTCGCCGGCACGCCGTGGACGCATGATCTGGTCGAGGCCGCGAAGGGCGTGCAGCTCGCCGAGCTCGGCCTGCAAAGCTGGGCCGAGCGGCGCTGGATGGATGTACCGCGACTGGACATATGATGCCTCGTGTCCCGGGCACGGTGCAGCGCGAAGCGGTGCACCGCTGAACCGGGACCCAGGGGCCACGCAACGTGGGTCCCGGTTCAGCGGCGCAACGCTCCGCTTCGCTTCGCGCTGCACCGCGCCCGGGACACGAGGGAGAGTAGATTGGCGACCATTTCTTTACCCACCAAAGACCGGCGGCTTGAGCCGTACACGACCGGCGAGCCGATCGTGTTGCCGAAGAAGGGCGCGGCGCCGAAGCTCAATCGCATTGCCTATGCGGCGACGCACGTGGTCGCCGATCCGCTCGCCGACGTCGATCCGTGGCTCGACGCCGCGATCGACTGGGACAAGACCATCGCGTTCCGCGACTATCTGTGGGACCTCGGCCTCGGCGTCGCCGAGGCGATGGATACGGCGCAGCGCGGCATGGGGCTCGACTGGGCGGGCGCCAAGGAGCTGATGCGCCGCGCGCTCGCCGCCGCGAAGGCGCGGCCGGGCGCGCTGATCGGCTGCGGCGTCGGCACCGACCACCTCGATGCCGGACCGGACGTGACGCTGGACGACGTGATCCGCGCTTACGAGGAGCAGATCGAGACGATCGAGGCGATGGGCGGGCGGCTGATCCTGATGGCGAGCCGCGCACTCGCGCGCGCCGCCAAGAGCCCCGATGATTACGCGCGGGTCTATGGCCGCATCCTGCGCCAGGTCAAGGAGCCGGTGATCATCCATTGGCTCGGCGAGATGTTCGATCCGGCGCTCGCCGGCTACTGGGGCGCGGCCGATCATGTGGCCGCAATGGAGACTTGCCTGGCGATCCTGCGCGACCAGGCCGCCAAGGTCGACGGCGTGAAGATCTCGCTCCTTTCCAAGGAGAAGGAAATCGCCATGCGCCGCCGGCTGCCCGCCGGCATGCGCATGTATACGGGCGACGACTTCAACTACGCGGAGCTCATCGCCGGCGACGAGGAAGGCTGCTCGGATGCGCTGCTCGGCATCTTCGATGCGATCGCGCCGGCCGCCTCGCTAGGGCTTGCACGGCTCGCGGCCGGCGACGTCCAGGGCTTTCACGGCATTCTCGAGCCGACCGTACCGCTGTCGCGCCACATTTTCCGGGCGCCGACACGGTTCTACAAGACGGGCGTCGTCTTTCTTGCCTGGCTCAACGGATTGCAGGATCACTTCGTCATGGTCGGTGGCCAGGAGAGCGCGCGCTCGCTCCTGCATCTCGCCGAGCTGTTTCGTCTCGCCGACAAGGCGCGCGTGCTGCACGATCCCGAGCTCGCGGCCGCGCGCATGACTCGATTGCTCGCCGTGCATGGGCTCGCGTCGTAACGCGCGCATTGCGTACGTCGTCATCGCGGCGAACGAATCGTAATCAATTTCGATTCGAATCGTGACGATAATTTCGTCACGACATTCGCCATCGCGCGACACAACTTGGTCACGATGGCTCGTTACATCGCGCGCCGTGATGCGTTGTGCAAGAATGTATCGCGTCTAGATTCGTCGCGACAACAAGCGAGGAGCGGAGGAAGCGTCCGGGATTTGTCCTAACCGTCAACCGGAGGTTTCCATGGCCAGATCACTCGCGCTCCCCAGCGGCTTCCCCACGCGATATTCGCGCGCCGCGTCGCCGTTCTCCGCGCGACGGGCATTTCGCCGCCTCGCCGACTGGTTGAGCAAATCGCAGCAGCGCGGCGTCGACCGCGAGATCGAAACCTATATCGCCGACCGCGGCTTCGATCACTTCACCGATTCGATCGAGCGCGACATCGAGTATCGCTTCCTCGCGCGCCAGCACGCGGACTTATGATTCGCTCACGCGAATCGCGGACGGCCGGGCATAGCCGTTCGAAGGACGGCGTCGCGGAGTTCACCCTTGGGCTTGCCGAAGGCAAGACCCGAGGGCTCGCCTATGTCCGGGCCGTCTGCCCTTTCTGCACAGCGTGTTGACGACTCGCCCGAGCGCATCAGCGTTCGACGAAGGCCTTCTCGATGACGAAGTGACCAGGCTCCGAGTGATTGCCTTCGCGGAAGCCTCGCTCGACGAGCAGCGTGCGCAGATCGGCGAGCATGGGCGGGCTGCCGCACAACATCAGGCGGTCGGCCGCAAGATCAAGCGGCG
>Ga0209006_10004397_pt1 | contig 12788 bp, 9 predicted proteins | sample JacPin_JW_Ref_O2_FD_188567 | JGI IMG/M metagenome (GOLD analysis project Ga0209006, IMG submission 188567) | Forest soil microbial communities from Algoma, Ontario, Canada - Jack Pine, Ontario site 1_JW_Ref_O2 (SPAdes) (version 2) | ecosystem: Environmental > Terrestrial > Soil > Boreal...
ATTCTGGGGCTGGGAGTGGCTGAGCCCATGCCTTCATGGGGAAGTCTGCTGAAAGAATTGGAAGGTCTCACTTCGATTGGCGAAGAGCCGTGGAAGTTTGTGCCGCTGATTTTGCTGGTGGTAGTGGTCACGTTGTTTCAATTTGTGCTTTCGAAGCAGGAGGAAGCTGCTGCATGACGCGCTGCCAGATTGTTTCTAGCGCCCCATCGAGGATTGGTCGGGGAATCAATCAACGCGCAATTGCTTCTTCGCTCGCAACTCTGGTTGCGTCCGTGTGGCTCTTCGTGAGCGGCGCGGCGGCGCAGGGTGGCGGCGAGTTGCGGTTTTGCCTGCGCTCGGAACCGAAGACGTTTGATCCGTTGAAAGTGGACGACGACGCCTCGGAGTCGATCCGGTATTTGACCGGAGGCGTGCTGGTCCGCATGAACCGGCAGACGCAGGCCCTGGAGCCGGGACTGGCCGAGTCGTGGCAGGTTTCGAAAGACGGCCGCGGAATTGCTTTCAAGCTGCGCTCGGGAATTGTATTTTCCGACGGCACGCCATTTTCCGCGGAGGACGTGGCCTACACGGTTCAGCAGTTGATGGATCCTGCGTTGCATTCCCCCACGGGAGACGCGTTCCGGTCGGGGCCGGGAAATGTGGAGACGAAGATTATTTCGCCGACTCAGATTTCCATCACATTTCCGGCGGCGGTGACGGGACTCGACAGGTTGTTCGATCAGGTTGCCATTGTGTCCGCGCACTCGCCGAAAAAAGAAATGGCCGTGCTGGGCCCGTTCGTAGTGGCCGATTACAAGGCGGGCGCGAGCGTGCTGTTGAAACGAAATCCCAATTACTGGAAGTCGGACGCGCAGGGGCGGAAGCTGCCGCATCTGGATTCGATCGAACTCGACATTCAGCCCAACCGCGACGTCGAGATGCTCCGTTTCAAGCGCGGCGAGATCGACCTGATCAACGCGCTCGACAGCGAATATTTCGACAAGCTGGCCGCGACTTCCCCGCAACAGGTGCATGACGCGGGGCCGTCGCTCGACAGCGAGCAGATGTGGTTCAACGAAGTGGCGAAAGCGCCGATCCCCGGCTACAAGCGCGCCTGGTTTCGCTCGCAAAATTTCCGCCGCGCGATTTCCGAGGCCATCAACCGCGCCGATCTTAGCCGCGTCGTGTTTCACGGGCACGCGCAGCCGGCGGTGGGCCCGGTTTCGCCCGCCAATAAATTCTGGTTCAACACCAAGTTGAAGGCGGAGCCCTGCAGTCCCGAGGCGGCGCTGAAAACGCTGCAGGCCGACGGATTCCATCTCGACAACGGCGTGTTGAAAGACCGTGACGGGAACGCGGTGGTCTTTTCGATTATCACCAACGCCGGCAACAAATCTCGCGAGCAGATGGCGGTGATGATCCAGGAGGATTTGCAGAAAATCGGCATCCACGTGAACGTAGTCACGCTGGACTTCCCTTCTCTGATCGCACGCATGACGCAGACCTTCGATTACGAGGCGATCCTGCTCGGCCTGACCAATGTCGATCTGGATCCGAATGGTGAGATGAATCTGTGGCTGAGTTCTTCGGACAATCATCAGTGGAATCCGCAGCAGAAAACTCCGGAGACGGCATGGGAAGCGGAAATTGACAAGCTGATGCGTGCGCAGGCTTCGTCCGCGGATGCCGCGAAGCGGAAAGAAGCGTTCGACCGTGTGCAGGAAATTGTTTACGAGCAGGCGCCGTTTATTTATCTGATCAACAAGAACGCACTCTCCGCGGTGTCGACGGCAGTGCATGGTGCGCACCCGGTAATTTTGCATCCGCAGACGTTCTGGAATGCGGAGCAGCTGACGGTGGGGAAGTAAGAAACTCGCCGCGGATTTTCGCGGATTCACGCGGATCAAGAAAACAGCGATCTGAAACAACCGGACTCTGAAAACTGAAAACTAGAAACCAGAAACCAGAAACTCGAAACAGGAAACTACCAAGGTCCATACACCATGTACGCAGGATCTCCCACAAACGAAACTCTCCTTTCAGCCCACCTCTCAGTGAGCTATGCAGGGAAGCCTGTGCTGCGCGACGTGGAGTTCGAAATCCGCCAGGGCGAAGTCCTCGGGCTCGTCGGGCAGAGTGGTTCGGGCAAAAGCACGCTGGCCATGGCGATTCTTGGCTTGCTCGATGCGAAGCGGGCGCGGGTCGAAGGCACAATAAATTTCCAGGGATCCAATTTGCTGCAGCTTCGGGAACGCGAACTGCGCGAGAGACGCGGACGCGTGCTGGCGCTGGTGCTGCAGAGTCCGCTGTCATCGTTAAATCCGGCCCTGAAGATTCGCACGCAATTAAGAGAAGCCTGGCGGGCGCATGCCTCGGGCCCCGCCGCAGACTGTGATCGCGCCATCCGCGCCGCGCTCGAAAGCGTCAGCCTGCCGTCGAGCGATGAGTTTCTCAGCAAGTATCCATCGCAGATGAGCGTGGGGCAGGCACAACGGGTGCTGATCGCGATGGCGGTGACCCATCGCCCAGCGCTCTTGATCGCCGACGAGGCCACCAGCGCGCTCGATGTGATCACGCAATCGGAGATTCTGGCGCTGTTCCGCGAACTGAACCGCAGCACGGGAATGGCGATCCTTTATATCTCGCATGATCTCGCGTCGGTGGCGGGCATTTGTGACCGCATTGCAATCCTGCACGAAGGCCAGATTGTGGAGTGCAATGCCACCGCCGCCATCTTCGCGAATCCGCAGCACGAGTATACGAAGCGGCTGATGGCCGCGATGCCGCAGATGCTTCGCCCCATCGCGCCGGAGTCCCTTGCGCCTGAGGCGGCGAAACGCGCAGCGGCAACTCGATAGAGCTTTGCAGCGCGACTCAGAGAAGTTGCCGAAAAACCGGTGCACAGCCGGTGAGTTTGACCTCAGCGACTAAAGCCGCAGCTCAAAACAAACCCTTGATCGCAGCGCTGAAAGCGCTGCGCCACCCAAAAGCAAATCGCGTTGTGCCACCCAAAAGCAAATGCAACCGGCAGCCGACAATCAGCAGCCGCAACGGCCTTCCCTAATGGGACAAACTGTCCCATGCCCACGATCGGGGGACAGAGTGTCCCATCTCGCCTCCCGTGACGGGATCTATCCCCAATCCTAACAACAACTTACGGATAGGTGATTGGCAGCGGCCGTGCAACAGAACAGCTGTACTGCAGAAGCACGAGTTTGCCCCCAAAGATCACGAAAGGGTGAGATTCATGCATACACGAAAAGCTCAGCAGCCGGCGGGACGCGGCGAACGACGCAGCGCGGCATGGGGTAAGCGCTTCGGCATACTCGCGCTGGTTCTGGTAACCGAGTTGGCTTTTGCCGGCGGGAACGGCGGAAGCAAGAATGCGCCGTCCTCTGCTTCGTCTTCGTCAACGACGCGGGTGCAGCCGGAACTGCGCCAGCTCCTGGCCAAGGCCCAGCAAGGCAAAGCCGGGACCCAGATCGTGAAGGTGATTGTGCAGTACAAACAGGATCCGGGGCCGACGCATTTCGCGAGAATGCAGGGCTTGGGTGGAAGGCTGCATGCGCAGCTGCATGTCGTTAAAGGCGCAGCCTTTACGATTCCGGTGAGCGCGCTGGCTGCGCTCGAAGCCGATCCTGAGGTCGTGTCGGTGAGCATCGACCATCCCATGAGCGGGCTGGATGACACCACGGACGTCGCCACGGGCATCGCTGCCGCCTGGAACGCCGGCCTCAACGGAACGGGCATTGGCGTGGCTGTGATCGACAGCGGCATCAACGATAGCCATCCCGATCTGTGGAATTCGAGCGAGACCCAATCGCGCGTGGTCTATCACCAGGACTTCACGGGTACGGCGACCACGAACTCGAACGGGGCGCAATATGACCTCTTTGGGCACGGCACCCACGTTGCCGGAATCATCGGCGGCAACGGCTACCTCTCTGGCGGAGCTTACGCCGGGGCAGCGCCCAATGTAAATATCGTCGACCTGCGCGCCCTGGATCTTAATGGCGCCGGCACCGACAGCACCGTGATCGCGGCCATTCAGGCAGCCATCGCTCTGCAGAGCACCTACAACATCCGAGTAATCAACCTGTCGCTCGGGCGCGGTATCTTCGTCGGTTATACCCAGGATCCTCTCTGCCAGGCAGTGGAATCGGCCTGGAAGGCTGGGATTGTGGTGGTCGTCGCGGCCGGCAATTACGGACGCGTGGCCGTCAACAACAGCAACGGTTATGGAACGATCACGGCTCCGGGCAATGATCCCTATGTCATCACCGTGGGCGCAACGAAGAGCAACGGATCTTCCACGCCGTCGGCCGAGACCCTGGCGAGCTACAGTTCCAAGGGTCCCACGACTTATGACCTCGTAGCAAAGCCCGACTTGGTCGCTCCCGGCAACGACATCGTTTCATTGTCGGCTCCGGGCGCCACGCTGGAGGCTCTCTATCCCGCTGAACTGGTGAATGGCACCGACGGGAACAAAGATTACTTCACGCTGAGCGGCACGAGTATGGCAACCCCGGCTGTGGCCGGAGCGGTTGCATTGCTGCTGCAGCAAAACAGTGCACTGACTCCCGACCAGGTGAAAGCGCGTCTGATGGCGAGCACGTACAAGCTATTCCCAGCCTCCACCGTTGCCTTCGTTCCGCACCTTTCTCAGAACTTCACCGCTTTCTACGATCTGTTCTCGGTGGGTTCCGGGTTGCTCAATATGCAGACCGCAATCGGCAACACCAACCTGGCGCCGGCCACGGTGGGCGCAGCGTTATCTCCGTCGGCGGTCTACAACCCGTCCAACAACACCGTTTCGCTGGTGGAAGGAAATGGCAGCATCGCGGCGGGCTCGGTAGTGTGGGGGTCTTCGGTGGTGTGGGGTGCGTCAGTGGTTTGGGGCGCAAACGTGAGCGGCAGTTCGGTAGTCTGGGGTGCGTCTCTGCCCTGGAATACTCCCGCGCTGGCCGCCTTTAGCGTCGTTTGGGGATCGAGCACGGGCACCGGCCCGCAAGCCACCAGCGTGGTTTGGGGTGCCGCTGTGTCGACCGCGGATGGCGCATTCTCCGACGCCGGAGACGATGAACAGTAGCCGTGTGTAGTGAAAACGAGCGAAAGGAGGAGAGCAATGGATCGGAATACACGGCTTACAAAAGTTTTCATCGGCTTGATGTTCGCGGCGGCGGTTGCAGGCACGGCCTGGGCGGGATGGGAGAGCCACACGCTGCATGGCTACTACGCACTGGCGCTGCTCGCGCTCTCGGCAGTGACCTCGCGGATGAAGGTCAAGTTGCCCGGAATCGACGGCAACATGTCAGTGAACTTGCCCTTCGTGCTGACCGCGGTGGTCAGCCTGAGCGCGGTCGAGGCAGTGGCCATCGCCAGCGTAGCAACGGCAGTACAGTGCTGGCCCAAACGGGACGCGAAGTTCAAGCCCGAGCAGATGGTGTTTAACGTCAGCATGATGGCGCTGGCCACCAGCATCGCGAGCCTGGTGCTCAAAACGCAGTGGCTGAGCGGTTCGGTATGGGTTTCAGCTGCAACCATGCCGGTGCTTGCGACCGCCACTTTGTTCGCGGGGCAGACGGTGTCGGTAGCTACGATTGTCGCAATCGGCAAGGGCGAAGCGATGCACCGGATCTGGTGGAACCTGGCGCACCTCTCGTTCCCGTATTACGTGGTCAGTGCCGGGGTTACATCGATGCTGCAGTCGGTGAGTCATCACCCGGGTTGGGTGCTGGCGCTGGCAGTAGCTCCGGTCATGTATGGCATTCACCGCTCTTACCGGCTCTACTTCGGATGGCTTGTGGAGTATCTGCGTCCGGTAGGGATGGCTCGGGGGGCTAGCGCAGGAGCTTAATTTTTCTCTGAAACGAATTGTGCGCTCCACGCACTATGGCATTGAGTGGAAGAAGTCGCGTAGTAGGCGACTGGAATAGGTCCACAAAGTCCCGACAAAGAAGAGCCCAGGCAACCGGGGGGAAGCTAGGGCGCTTCAGATCGCCGGAGCCGAATTGGGGAAGTCGGTTCCGGCGCTCTTCGGGATTCCCGAATCTCTCACCTCGAATTCACCTCGCCGCCAATCTGACTGTAAAATCAAGCGCTGAGTAAATCTGTTGTGAAAACTACACATGGCAACGCGGCCGGGCTTCGCCCAGACCGGACCCTTCGGCCGGGCTCAGGGCAGGCTCACCAGGAGTCCGTCGCTCCACGAGTGATGGTGGCGCACGCAAGAAGCAGGTTCCTCGACTTTTCTCGCTCGGAATAACAAAGGTTTGAGATCGGAATGACAGCGTCGTAGTTGCGGGAGCGCGAACTAGGAACCGGACTGCCCCCGCCCGGTTAGACGGGGGCTCCGGCTCTTCGCGGACCAGATTCGCCGAAGCGAATTCGCCCGAGCGGTCATGACTCACGCTGTATGGCGACGGAATTCCCAGTGCGCCGGATTTCACGGCGAGCGCGTTTCAGGCGCGCTGTTGCCGTGTCGACGCAAATTCCGATTATGGCCGCGATCTTTGCGACGTTATCTCGCGCGAGTAGGTCTTGCGCAAGTGTGTATCGCCGCAAATGCTGGTTAACTTCCACGAGGGGATAGTGCGGAGGCAGGGGCATTCGTTACAACGGGTGCAAGTTCTCGGGTTGGGCACTGCCTCCGATGACAGATTGGAAAACTGCCAGGCGAAGAGCGAGTCAAGCATTGATCGAGTGGACAGCGGCGAGGCTCACTCGAGCGAAGTCGAAGGGGCGGTTGTCCTCACTTGGTTGCTGGCAGAGTCTTTCAAAACGATGATTTGTTTTACGTTGGCTTTGCGCTGATAAGGGATAGAATGGGCGCGACTGCAGTAACGGGCCCAAGGAACGGTGACCTCGAGCGATTTCAGGGAGGAATTTATGACGAAAAAGTCACTCTATTCTTTGACAGTTGCGTTGCTATTCTTCGCATTGCCAGGTAAGCAGCTTAACGGTCAGTCGACTCCCCCCGCCGGCGGCTGCAAGGATCTCGGTCCGGCTTGTAATTCAGCTGTGCTTGGGCAGGGAGACGTTCATAGCGCGAAGCAGCCTCCGTTCCAGTACAACTTCAATGTGGAGTCGCAATATGGCGTAGATGCCAACGGCTTTTTGTACCGGCCAAATTGGGGATGGCAGCAACTCGAAGGCAATTCGAATCTAACGCCGGACCCGGCAATCTGCCACAACTTCAGCAAGCAAGGGGGACCGGACCCCGCTTTGGCTGCCGGGGGTGGAATCCTTGGTAGTCTCGTGGGCCTAGTGGCTGGTGAGATTATTGCCCCGGAACTTGTGCTACTGGGGTTCGGGGCAGGGACGAGTCTTGGATCTATTCCTCTCAAGGATCCATCCTTTACAGACTGCACCGATCAGGCAAATTCTTCCACCGTGGATTTGCCCTCCGGCAGTAATAAGCTCGTGTGCGAATCGGGCGAGATCGTAGACGGCTTGAAGAGCTTCACCGGTCACGTGAACTGGTTCCCCGTGACGCTTGAGGGAAGTACTGGGTGTTGTGACCATAGCTCTGACAGTGACTTCACCTTCTCATTTACCAGTCAAGGTCCCAACGAGAACTCACTCGACCTGTCTACTTACAATGGTTTGCATGCTGAATTCGACTCACAGGAAACGATCGACAATTTCCAGCTCTCGAAGCAGTGGTGGGCCTTGCGATCAGCGGTTGAGGCGAATGTTGGAGCGGCCGAGAAGAAATATACGGGTCATGTCATTGTGACCGGGATGTTTGGACTGGACAGTGAGCACCACTTGAAACCCGAGTTGCACCCCGTATATGCCCTCGCGCTCCAGACCGACCTCGTTAAGACCGTGCATTCACCAGGGCACACCCCCGCGCTCGTCTCCCCACTCGCCCAGGGATCGAGCGAAGACCTGTGGCTGATGTTTGTGCGCAATCAGGGCAATGAAGGGTTCTGTTCCAGCGATGTCTGGGACGGGTACTTTGAAGACTACACATTTCAGTTGCCCTGGAAGGAGGGCATGACTCACGTAGAGGTGAACGGGACCAAAGGCAAGACGTCGTTTTGGGGCACGGACGGGACCACGGGGCCGAGCGTCACTGTCGTTCCTTCAAATCGGCCTCTGGACAAGGGAAAGTTATTGGTCAACGTGAAGTTTCACATTGGCCCGGGCGCGCAGACCGCGAAAAATGCAAACCCCTCCGACGTGTCGGTACCGATTATTTTCGGAGCCCTCTATCTGGATTGGAGCTCAGAGTCGGTCGCGACCACGGGCACAACCTCTGGTGGAAATTCGGGTGGCGGAGCTTCAGAGTCGAAGCCTGCCGTCGGCGAAGTGGCAAAACAAGTGGAAGCAAGCTCAGACACCGAGGACTTGGATGACAAGCTCGCTACGACTATCGCCAAGCTGACGCCTGCGCAGCGTGCACTGATCAGCAAGGCGAGTGTGATTCCCGCAGGGCATGCTGTGGCGATGCACCAGCTGGCGGCTCCCGCGCCGGTCCAGGTGCTCAAGGAATTACCTGCGGAAGAAAAGCAAGTAAAACCGGCTGTAATGCGCGCCATCCGGGTTGGCCCGGCAACTCGAAAGAATTTGCGCGATGCCGCACAAATGCGGGCAGTCTGCGCCGCGACGAAGAACGCGCCGCCCGGCTTACCCCCGAGTGTTTGCGTGGCCGCCGTTCCCGTTCAGCCTGCGGCTATGCCGTGAGACTCTTCGATCAGGCGCTCGTAGCAAGGGTTCCCTGTGCCGTCGCGTAGAGATCGCAGAACACCAAAAGCTTTGGAAACAACATCGTCGCTTCAGATCACTTCACTTCTCACTTCCAATTTTCTCCGGACAAGGTGCTAAACTAGCTGGCACTTCAGCAGACACGGGGCAAGTCCTTGCAATTCCAGTCCTTCGATGAATCCTACGTCGAGCGCCTTCGTGCTGGAGATTTCCGCGTCCAGGAACATTTCGTGGCCTACTTCAGCGAACTGATCCAGCTGAAGCTGCGTTCCCGCCTCAATTCCCTCCAGGCGATCGAGGATGTACGCCAGGAGACTTTTGCCCGAGTTTTCGTCGCACTGCGCGGCGAAAGCGGCATTCGCCACCCAGAACGGCTGGGGGCTTTTGTGAACTCGATTTGCAACAACGTTTTGCTCGAACATTACCGCGCGTCGTCGCGCCACAGTTCGCTGGAAGATGAAGAAGACAAAGACTTTCCAGCGACGAACGTGGATATTTTTGGTGCCGTCGTGGCCAAGCAAATGGAGGGAAAAGTCCGCGAGATTCTGGAGGAGTTATCGGAGAAGGACCGTCGTCTATTGCGGGAGGTTTTTCTTGAAGAAAGGGACAAAGATGAGGTTTGCCGCGATTTTGGGGTGGATCGCGACTACCTGCGGGTGCTTTTGCATCGCGCCAAGCAGTCGTTTAAGTCCTTGTATTTGAAGAGCATGGAGGCTCGTCCGCCGGGTGTGGCCGCAGCCGGAAAACTTTGAAACGATGGGACGGTGAAAGTCACTACTCTATAGCAGCGAACAAGCGGGAACCGGCGAGCGGACACCGAACAGGCGGCGCCGGAACCGAGCAGCGAGGAGATCGAGCGATGGACCACAATCAGGCGGTTCGGGAGAAAGCGACGGAAAGGTATCTTCTGAACGAACTCGATCCCGGCGTGCGGGACCAGTTCGAGGAGCATCTTTTCGATTGCCAGGATTGCGCGCTCGACTTGCGCGCGGCGGCGATGTTTGTGGAGCAGAGCAAAGTAGTTTTGTCCGAGAAGCCGGAAGCGGTTCCTGCGCGAGTGCCTGTCACTGGGCCGGCGCCTTCCGGATGGTTCGGCTGGATGCGGCCTGCGTTTGCTGTGCCTGTTCTTGCTCTGTTGCTGGTGGTGATCGGATATCAGAGTTTGACGAACGAGCGGTTACGACATGCAGCCGGTAGTCCGCAGCTGCTGGCGTCCGCGGTGGTGAATGTGGGGACGCGAAGCGCGACTGTGACTCAGGTCGCGGCTCGTCCCGGAGAAGCCTTTCAACTTTCCATCAACGTTCCGCCGGACCACTATTCCTCTTACAAATTAGATTTGTATAGCTCGCAGGGAGGGCTAGAATGGTCGCGCACTGTTCCGGCTTCGAGCGGCGATCCGCTCTCGCTGTTGGTTCCGGGATATGATCCGGGGAGCGAGCATGTCCCCGGCGCTCTGGCTGTGCACGGCGTTACTGCCGGCGGTGAGAGCGTGGACCTGGGACGTTATCGGATTGAACTTCAGAATTAGACCTTCAAAATTAGAGCTGCAGAGTTAGAGATGTTGAATTTAAACTCGCGAAATCAGCGATTGCAAAACCAAGCCCCTGCGAATCAGAAGTGAAATCACACCGGGGAGTGAAGAATATGGCGACATCATCGAAACCACCAGCCAAGGGCGGGCCGTTGCATAATTATTACGCGGAAGCGAATGTTCTGAGCGCCGACCTGAAGCAGCCGCTGAAAGAAAAGATCCCGCCACGGGTGCAGGTGAAGTTGCCCTCCAACGGACGCTACCAGTTCAAAAAGGGGAGTTCTTTCCGTTTTGAAGGGATTATTTCTTACCACTCTGCTTACTCGCAGGTCGCGGGGCATCCGAGTTCGAAGAGTGACGGCTTTGCTACGCTGGCAACTGCGGTGGTGGAAGGGCTGAACGTGCTCGATGTAGTGACTGCCGACCGCGTGGTAGCGCAGATTTCCACGGTGCATCCGGTGTTTGGGACGGGGCAAGTGCCGTCGGTGACGTTTTTGGGGACGCGCTTCGAGAATCTGCGAATTGGCGGACATAAAGTTGAGGTGGAGCGGACGCTCGACATTCTCGGTCCCAAGCTGGCCGGTGATAAATCGTACTTTGACGACCCCGGCGTGCAGTCGCGCGTCTCGCTGCAATACGACAAGATCGCTACGGCGGAGGGCCATCCTGAGTTGGCGGCTGCGGCCTACCCGAAAGGCCGCGCTGGGGCGATGGGGAGCGGCGAGCTGCAATGCTCCCTGGTCAGCGGCGTAACGGGTGCACCGGGAACGTCGTTCGGCCACGTCATCGATGTGCCGCACTTCGGGAAAATATTTCTGGCGGAGTTGAGGGTCGAACGGAAGCCGGGCAATCCCGGCAAGCGAATCTACGATACTTATGAATTTCACCTGACCATGATCCGGCTGGAGATGGGATGCATCGCGCAAGGGACCGCAGCGGTCGCGGCGCTTGACACAAACGGCAAAGGCCAGCCCCCGCCGACACCCGGGCCCTAGAAGCGCCGCGTTTGCGCTTTTCAAATACAATCAAGCGCTAGCGAACAAGGCATGCTTCGCGCGCGCAAAAATCGACAACCCACCGGAACGCAGGCATCGAAAGCTATTGCTTTATGTCTTACCCTTGCATGCCTGTGGGCGTGTACGGTTCACCACGATCCGCAAGCCGCCTACGACCATGCGCAGAAAACGTTTCAGCACGGTGATCTGAGTCGTGCTGAGAAGGAAGCCAAGAAAGGCTACGACGATTTCCACGCAATGGGAGTTGAGTGGGCCTGGAAGTTCAGAGTCCTGCAGTCGAACGCGCTAGTGTCTCAAGGTAAGGATCGAGAAGTGCTCGCCCTCCTGGCTTCTGAGCCAACGCCACCTTCCACTGGCGAGCTTGCGGTGCAGAAGCAAAGGCTAGAAGGGATTGCCTACGCGTCTTTGGGGAACGCTACGGAGGCGCAGAAGCGGCTAGCAGCGGCCGAGCGGCTCTGTGCAAACTCGGGGACCCCGGCGTGTTCCAGTGTCGTCTCCCTGCGGGGCTGGATGGAGATGCAGCTTGGGGATTTTCAGCAGGCACAAAGCCACTTCGAACAAGCACTCGCTTCGGCTCGGGCGAACCGCAGCCAGTTCATCGAGTCCATCGTCCTGCTCAACCTCACATGGTCCGCGAACGAACAGGCGCACTTCGACCAAGCGCTTGACTGGGCTAATTCCGCGCGACGCATCGCATTAGATCAGGACTTCGCTGGCATCGCCGGCAAAGCATTAGGCAACATGGGTTGGGCTTACTACAAGCTTGGCGACCCAGAAAAAGCTGAGGGAATGTTCAACGAGGCCAGGAAGCAGGCCGAAACACTTGGAGACACAACGGCCCAGGTGACTTGGCTCCAAGCGCTCGGATATGTTTACCTGGATGCCCACAGGTTCGACGACGCGCGAGGATGCTACCAGCAGGCCCTCGACTCAGCGCGGCAGACAACCAGGGATGACCTCATCACGTCGCTCATCGCGCTGGCTTTTGTTTCTGAGCAGACCAATAAGCTTGACGATGCCAAGCTTTATGCCGACGAGGCGCTGGCCAAGGCGCGGGAGGATAACAACGGGCGGGACGCGGTTTACCCGGAGCTGGTGCAGGGGCGGGTGGCGGCGCGGCTGCATGACACTGCGGCGGCGGAGAATGCGTTTCACGAAGTCGCGCAGGCGAAGGATACTCCGGTTTTTTTGAAGTGGGAGGCGGAGCGGTCTTTGGCCCGGCTCTATGAAGATGAAAAACAGTTTGATTCGGCGAATCGCGAGTATCGAACTTCTCTCAGTACTTTCGAAACGGCGCGTTCCGAATTGCAGCATGAAGATTCCCGGCTGCCCTTTCTGACTAATGCTTCGCGCATCTACGACGACTACATTCACTTTCTGATTGGCCGGGGCAAAGTCGATGAAGCGTTGCAGGTTGCCGAATACAGCCGCGGACGCACTCTCACTGAGGGCTTGGGTTTGTTGCAGAAGGGAACTTCGTTCAAGCTTGATCCGCTGAACGCGAAGGAAATCGCCGGCCGCGCCGGGGGCACGGTTCTTTTCTACTGGCT
>Ga0209006_10004398_pt1 | contig 12788 bp, 10 predicted proteins | sample JacPin_JW_Ref_O2_FD_188567 | JGI IMG/M metagenome (GOLD analysis project Ga0209006, IMG submission 188567) | Forest soil microbial communities from Algoma, Ontario, Canada - Jack Pine, Ontario site 1_JW_Ref_O2 (SPAdes) (version 2) | ecosystem: Environmental > Terrestrial > Soil > Boreal...
CTGCCTCAATGTTGTCGAACATCTCTCAGACGATGTTGGTACACTGCGAAATATTCACAGCGTTCTTGATGAAGGCGGACGCGCTATTATCCTGGTTCCGAATGGCCCAAAACTTTTCGGCTCTTTAGACGAAGTTCTGGGCCACTGCCGCCGCTACACAGAGGATCAGCTGATCAAAGTCGGGCAGGAAGCGGGATTCACCGTGGAGAAGATTTTGAAATTCAACCGCCCTGGCGTTCCGGCGTGGTGGTTCAACGGACGAGTTCTGCGAAAAACAACGTTTGGCCTGGGACAGATTCGATTGCTGAATTTTTTCACGCCGTTGTTCAGGGTGGTGGATTCCTGGCTTCCGCTTCCGCCGCTTTCCTTGATCGCCATATTTCGGAAAGAGTCTGGTCCTGCGCCCAGCGAAACATTTTCCGGCATTTCCCCGTCCGGCGCCCCAAGCAGCAGGGAATCGTAACGCTTGCCCAGACCCGATAAATTCGAAAAGGCCCTCGTCCTCATCTTTGTACTGACGCTGCCTCTCAGCAATCCCTGGGTCCGCGGCGATGGCGTAGGATATTACGCTTATGCCCGCGCGGCGCTCATCGAACATCGGCTCGACTTTCGGAAAGATTGGCTGGCCGCGAACCCCAGTTACCGAATGGGACGTGTGGATGCAGAAGGCCAGCTACTGCCTTCGCAGTACACCTCGACGGGCCATCTCGACAATCACTTTTCGGTAGGGCCGGCCATGCTCTGGTTTCCGTTTCTCCTGGTCGCTCACGGCTTCGTGCGTCTAAACCACGTCTTCGGTGGTCACATCGCAGCTGATGGATTCTCCTTTCCCTACACTCTCGCCATGGCCCTGGCGACGGCCTTGTATGGTTTCCTCGCGCTTTGGATCTCGTTTCAGCTTGCCAAAAAGTACGTCCCGGAAAAATGGGCTTTTCTCGCCACTCTCGGCATCTGGTTTGCAAGTTCTCTGCCCGTGTACATGTATTTCAATCCCTCATGGTCGCATGCGCAGTCCGCCTTCACCGCCGCGTTATTCTTATGGTATTGGGACCGTACTCGGCCCGACCGCACGTGGACACAGTGGGTAATCCTGGGATTGATGGCCGGACTCATGATGGACGTTTACTACGTGAACGCCATCTTACTTTTGATTCCGTTGTTGGAGTCGCTGGCCCGCTTTTGGAATGGTATCAAGTCGAATGAACTCGCGGCGGTTTCGCGTTTATTCTTCAAAAATATTCTATTCACCCTGGTTATAGCTATAGCATTCCTTCCCACGCTTATCGCGAAACGCATCATCTACGGAAGCGCTTTGAATTTTGGCTACGGCGGTCTATGGAATTTTGCGTCCCCAGCGCTTCTGAAAGTTTGCCTTTCGTCCGAGCACGGCCTTTTCAGCTGGACACCGATTCTGGCTCTCGCTGTTATCGGCCTTTTCTTTCTTCGTCGCCGGGATAAGGTCTTGAGCCTGTATTGTATTGCGGCGTTTGCGGCCTACCTTTACACCATCGGCTGCTACCTGGACTGGGCCGGTGTTTCCTCCTTCGGCAATCGTTTCTTCGTTTCCCTAACGCCGCTTTTTATTCTCGGACTGGCCGCCTTCTTTGACTGGACGGCGCAGTCCCTGCGGGAACGCCCTGCCAACATCCTGGCAACCTCCATCTCTGCGCTCCTGATCGTCTGGAATCTCGGACTCATTTTTCAGTGGGGCACACATTTAATTCCCGCGCGCGGACCAATTTCCTGGCGTACCGCGGCATACAATCAAGTAGCAGTCGTGCCCGAAAAAACCTTTCGAACCCTGGAAGCATATTTGACCGGGCGCGGACGCTTGATGAACCACATCGAGCAGCAAGACCTGCAGCAGCTGAAAAAACAAAATCAGAATCCTTCGAGTCCGCCACCGAGAGAAGGCAACGAATGAAGTATTTAGGATGGACCAGGATTTACGCCACCTCCGCCGTTCGTTGAGCTTTTAAATCTATGGGAACTCAGCCGGAAAAAAGCAAACTTCGAATGCGGACGCGCGTTCTCCATAACACCGCCGCATTACTTGGGGGCCGCGGAATCTCTATCGTTTTATCGGGAGGGGCATCAATTGTTTTAGCACGTTATCTGGGGAGTGAAAAACTAGGCGAATTCGGTGCAATTTATGCTTACGCGACTCTCTTCGGATGGCTGGCAACCTTCGGGATCGACGCAGTTATGGCCAGAGAAGCATCGATTGACCGCCCCCAGGCCAGAAATATTCTACGTACTGGAGCTAGGCTCTGTCTTCTATTCGCCACCGGCGCCACCATTTTGTCATTGGCAATCGCTCCCTTTGTAGGCTACAAAGGCCATTTACATTTTCTGCTCATTTTCGCCGTACTGGAAATGCTCCTGCTTTCGCCGCTCCGCCTCCTCGGAGTCGTCTTCCAGGTAGACTTGAAACAATGGTATTCCGCAGGGATCAATCTTTTACGGCAGTTTTTGTGGCTCTTGTTGGTTGTGGTGCTGGCGTGGCTGCAGGCAAGTCTCATTACGGTGATTGTGTGGCGATTCGTTGTTGCGGCACTGGAATCGATTCTGATATGGGGTTTCAGCCGCCGATTTCTGTCACACTCATCTGAAATCCGCACAGACCGAGCACGGTTTTATCTAGCGAGCGCCGCACCCATCGCTTTCAGCTCACTTTTAGCTTCTGTATACATGCGCGTCGATCAGGTAATGCTGCACAACATGGTGAATGACTCGGTTTTAGGCCAATATGTCGCCGCCGTCAGAGTGAGTGAAATGTTCGAAATGCTACCGGCTGCGCTAATTGCCTCGCTGGTCCCGATTCTTTCCGTTTCTGCAAAAGATCCCTCCGCTTTCGGCGCCTACCTTGACAGGACTCTCCGTTACTTTTTGGTTCTTGCCTGCGCTATTTGTGTGTTTATTGCGACGGGAGCTGGCCCCATCGTAAAGCTACTTTATGGCCAGCAGTTCGCGGCAGCGACACCGTTGCTAGCCGTTCTCATTTGGTCGGAAGTAAGCACCTTTTTCGGTACAGTAATGGTAACGGCAATGGTAGCCAGGAATCTGCAAAAGTACCTTCTAGGGCCGACGGCAGCGGGTGCATTGAGCAACGTGGTACTGAATTTGTACCTAATACCCCGATACGCGGCGCTAGGCGCAGCTTGGGCCACTTTGATAAGTTATAGTCTGGCATGGTTCGCAGTGCTGCTGGCATTTCGCCAAACGCGTCCGTTGGTTCTTCAGGGGTTGCGCTGGGCAATACCCGCATTAACCCTCGCATTGGGGTCCACGTGGGCGGCGACGTTTATACCGGCGCCCACTCTGGTGAAACTTGTTGTTGCAGTTTGTCTCTACGTAGCTGGAGTTGTAGCCGCGCGGCTTTTCCGATGGGATGACATCGAGTACGCCTGGACGGCGCTGGCGGACAGTCGAGCAAGACTGGGATAGAGAAAGGCTGGGAATTACTCTGACGCGAGCGACTATGATCAAATCCGCAATCCACAAATCCTTCCGGGCATTTGGCCTCGACATTATCCGTGTGCATGATGAAGCAGAGGATTACCCGCCTGACTTTCAGAAAGAAGAGACTGATACCATCCGAGAGGTCCGCGCGTTTACCATGACGAGCGTAGAGCGAATCTATGCTCTGATTCAAGCGGTACGGTACGTGAGCGCCAACGACATTGAGGGAGCAATTGTTGAATGTGGAGTGTGGAAGGGGGGCAGCATGGCTGCGATCGCCAGAACGCTGCTCCAACTGCGGCATACAGAGCGTGATTTGTATCTCTTCGATACCTTTGAGGGAATGTCCGAGCCAACATCTAGTGACTCCGATTACTCGGGCAAACAAGCTTTCGAACTTTTGCGAGAGAATCCCAGCTTCAAGTGCGACGATGCTCCTATGGACTTTGTTAAGAGTGTTCTCTTAAATACAGGCTACCCTGAAACGAGAATTCACTTCGTTAGGGGTAGGGTGGAAGAAACTATACCAGGTTCAGCTCCAGCTTCCATTTCCCTGCTGCGGCTTGATACCGACTGGTATGAGTCTACCAAGCATGAACTGATTCATCTCTTTCCGCGTCTGTCGCATAATGGTGTGATCATTATCGACGACTATGGCCATTGGAGAGGTTCCCGCCGGGCCTGCGATGAATATTTCGCTGAGAACCGAGTCCCTATTCTCCTAAACCGAATCGATTACACCGGCAGAATTGCCTTGAAGCCGTGATCAAGGAACGGAAAAATTGAAGTATGCAATCATGAATCTTCCGCGTGAATCGGATGCTGTCGAAAATTACGGCAATAAACTAATCCCTCTTTTGCGCCATCCTTTCTACGCCTGTCTCCGTTTGCGTCCTGCGCTGGCTCAGCACACTGCCGCCGAACATGATGCGCTGCAGCGCTGGGCCAAAGGACGCTCGATTCTAGTTGAAATTGGAGTGGCCGAAGGCGTCTCGGCGCTCGCACTGCGCGAGGCAATGTCACCCGATGGAACGCTTCACCTGATCGATCCGTTCCACCTTAGCCGTTTTTCCGCACTAAACTTTATGAAGCGCGCAGCGCATGGGACGGTCGCCGGTTGCTCGCGTGGAAAAGTCGTGTGGATTGAAAAATTCAGCTACGATGCCATCCGCGAATGGACAGCGCCGATTGATTTGATTGTAATCGATGGAGATCACTCCGATGCCGGAGTCGAACGCGATTGGAACGATTGGAGCCCTTTTGTAAAGCCCGGCGGTGTTGTAATTTTCCACGATGCATGCCTTTTCCCCGGCGGCTGGACGCGTCCGGATTATGGCCCCGTCAAATTAGTTAACCGCCTCTTTCGCGGGAATCTGTCCTCCGGCTGGAGCATCGTAGAGGAGGTTCATTCCCTGCTCGTAATTGAGCGCCACATCAAATGATAGATAACAAAAGGGTTACACACGTCGTCCCGAGCGCGCCACATTGCCAGGAAATGTACCTTTGATCCAATATAGCCTGAAGGCGGAATACATAACGCGTTTAGCGATTGGAACCGAGCGCGGTGCACCGTGAGAATCCTGATTGTCGCGGATGTGCCGCGGGATTGGGAAGCGGGAACCGCTGCTGTCCTACTAAATCACGCTCAAGAACTTCAGAAACTCGGACACCACGTCGATTGCTGGTTTCGTGCAGAGCTCTTGGACCAGCCGGTTTGGCCGCGGCGTTTCGAAACCTTTATTCTCTCCGTTCGCGTAGCTCGCCGCATATTGCGCGCTAGAGATAAGTACGACGTGGTAGAAATTCACGTTCCTCTGGGCTTCGTTTATGGCGCTTATCGCAAGCTTTTCGGCCGCCAGGGCACGCCCCCCTATGTTTTCACCATGCAGGGAATCGTCGAGCGGCACGCGCATATCATGCGACGCGAGCACGCCAAGGGGCGAGCCTGGCATTTCGGCTGGAAAAACCGCTTATGGCATCGCTTTTACATCCAGGCGCTGCATAACTCTGCGATTAAATCAGCGGATTACGGAGTTGCCTCCAATCGTGAAGCTTGGACCTATCCTGAGCTCAAACACAACTGCGAGCCCGGCCGTTTGTGGTATGTGCCCAATGGCGCGGACGAGCGCTTCTTCACCACTCGAGAATACGACCGCCGCGAAATGATTCGCCTTCTCTATGTCGGCACTTGGCTCGATCGCAAGGGTGTTTACTATCTGGCCGACGCATTTCAATCCTTGCTTCAGCGCCGCCCCAACATCGAGTTGACCGTAGCGGGCTGTCTATGCGAAGAGCAGGAAGTAAAACGGCTCTTCGCACCAGACATTCAGAGCAAAGTTCGTGTCGTCCCTTTCGTCAAACGCGAAAGCATGCCGGAAATTTACGCAAATCATGACATTTTCGTTTTCCCTTCGTTGATGGAAGGAATGCCGTTGGTTCTACTGGAAGCCATGGCGGCAGGGATGCCGGTTGTTACCACGGAGACTTGCGGAATGGCGGATGTGGTCGAGAACGATTTCAACGGCCTGCTCGTTCCACCGGCCGACTCCGATCGTTTGGTAGAGGCGACCGAGCGGCTTTGCAAATCTGTCGAATTACGAAAGCGAATCGGACAACAAGCACAACAGACAATGCGTTGTTACACCTGGACGCATGTTGTTCGAAAATTGGAAATGGTGCTGTCTCTGGCAGTTCAGCAAGCTGGGAAGTGACGAATGCCAAGCTCGCAAGCCGAACACACGAGGAGGCCCTATGGACTACAATACTTCGCCTGAGCCAGACGGCTGGTTTCAAAACCGATTTATTTTGACTGAAAATCCCGCGGGGACCAGGGCGGTAATCAGAATCCCACGATGGCTCCAAGCCCTAACGACGACAAGAAAAAAAACACCCTAGTCGCTTTGCTCGGCCGTCGTGACACTCCGACGGACGGCGTGGCAGACTACTGCGGGTTTCTTGCGACCGCTCTGGAGTCGCGAGAAATCCAAGTGAGCCTGGCACGTGTGAGTTGGATGGAAGATGGTTGGCTCGGTGGCCTCCGGAAGCTCTGGCGCGAAAGCATCGAATGGCGCGGTCAATGGGTCCTTTTGCAATACACAGCGCTCTCCTGGTCTCGGCGGGGGTTTCCGTTCGGAGCACTAGCCGCGCTCGCAATTCTTCGCCGACGCGGTGTACGTTGCGCCGTTGTGTTTCACGAGCCGAACCGCCAGGGAGGTTCAAACCTGCTGCAAAGTGGGCGTGGCGCATGCCAAGATTGGGTTATCCGGAAGCTTTATGACCGAGCGAGCAAGAGCATTTTTACCGTACCGCTCGAGACCGTAGCCTGGTTGCCCGCAGGGGAAGACAAAGCGGCGTTCATTCCCATCGGCGCGAATATTCCGGAGCGCGTCTATCGCCGCGCCGGACCTGCCCAAGCAGGGAAAGTAAAAACTGTGATTGTCTTTGGCGTCTCCGACTCTCGTGAGGCCGCAGCACCGGAAGTCAATGTAATTTCGGACGTTATGCTGGAGGCTTCTGGCAAGCTTGGCAGATTGCGCCTCGTGGTCTTAGGCCGCGGAGCAGTTGAATCTCGCGAGCTTTTGGCTAAAGCCTTTCATCGATCGGATGTGGATCTCGAAGTGCGTGGAGTTTTACCCGCGGAACAAGTTGCCGACGAGTTCGAATCCGCGGACGCTCTGCTATTTGTCCGTGGCCCCGTCACTCTGCGGCGCGGAAGCGCGTTAGCGGCCGTCGCTAGCGGAATTCCAATCGTCGGATATCGTGGCGAAGCTTTCAGCGGCCCTCTTGAGCGACTGGGCGTGGAGTGGTGTACCTGGCAGGATCATGAGAGCCTCACTCGTGGACTCATCCGTGTCCTGAGCGATTCTCAACGCTGGACGGAGCTCCACGAACGCAACCTCGAAGTACAAAGAAATTATCTGTCGTGGAATCGAATTGCCGAGCGGTTTCAGGCGATTCTGGCGCCATAATGGAGCGCCCCTTGCGAGTCCTTTTGGTCATCACTCACCCCGTACAATATGCGTCGCCGCTGTTCCGTCTTTATGCCCAGGAGCCCAGCATCGAGATCCTGGTGGCGTATTGCAGCCTGCCAGGATCCGAATCGCAGGTCGATCGCGAGTTCGGAGTCGAGGTGAAGTGGGACGTCCCCCTGTTAGAGGGTTACCCTTGGACCGCCCTTCCAAATCGCTCGTGGCGTCCGGGGTTCGGATCTTTCTTCGGCCTGTTCAATCCTGGTATCTGGCGTTTGATTCGCGACGGGAACTTTGATGCCGTCGCGTTGTACACAGGGTATGCCTTCGCCACCTTCTGGATCGCAGTGGCAGCCGCCAAACTCCGCGGCATACCCATTCTTTTCGGCACGGATGCTACGGGTCTGCAACCCCTACATGCGGCCCGCTGGAAGATACCAATCAAGCGACGCTTGCTCCCAAGAATATTTCGCCTTGCTGATGTCGTGATCTGTCCTTCAGAGGCGACGCGACAATACATTCTGAGCATGGGAATTCCGGATTCACGCGTTGCGCTAACACCTTTTGTTGTGGACAACCCTTGGTGGGTGCAACGCGCTTCTGAGGTGGACCGCGGCGCAGTTCGGCGAGCCTGGGGGGTTCCTCAAGATGCTCTTGTAGTTCTATTCTGTGCCAAACTTCAACCGTGGAAAAGGCCCGCCGATCTGCTCCATGCATTTGCCAAGGCGAGCGTCGAAGGAGCCCATTTGGTCTTCGCCGGGGATGGTCCGCTTCGATCTGACCTGGAAGCTTCAGCAAAGCTTCTTGGAATCGCGGAGCGTACACGTTTTCTTGGCTTCGTAAATCAAACCGGTCTGCCCCCCATCTACCGTTCGTCCGATCTTTTTGTTCTTCCTTCTGAGTATGACGCTTGCCCGGTTGTTGTTTGCGAAGCCATGTTGTGTGGATGCCCAGTTGTCTTAAGCGACGAAGTTCGCGGGCGTTTCGACCTAGTGAAGGACGGGGAGACTGGTTTCGTCTATCCCTGCGGGAATGTCGATATGCTCGCAAAGATTCTCGCAAACGCGCTGGGCAATCGAGCCAAACTCTCCGAACTCGGTCGTAACGCAGTTACCCGAATGGAAACCTGGTCGCCGCGCGAAAATGCCGACGCCGCGGTAATTGCTTTCCAGCTAGCCGTTCGGACGAAACCCCGACGTGCGGACCGTCCATGAACCTCCTTTTGTATGTGCACACACGGGCACCGTCAGTCCGTAGAGACGAGACAATTACGAAGACCTGGCTGACGAGCGAGTCTAGTGGTCAGGAAAACACAACGCCGAGGCGTCAATTATGAAGCTCCTCATCTATGCGCACGATTGGGCTCCGTCGGTCGGCGGAATTGAAACGGTAACAATGGTTCTTGCACGCGGCCTCGCCGCGTGGCAATCGACTCATCCCAACGAAGGGATTGCCGTCACCGTAGTGACGCAAACTCCCGCTAAAGGCATGAATGACGCAGCCCTTCCGTTCCGCGTGGTTCGCCGGCCAAGTCAACTCGAATTCGCTAAGCTGGTGCGCTCGGCCGATATCCTTCACGTTGCCAATCCCGCTTTCATGCCTCTGTTCCTCGGATGGATTTTCCGCAAACCCACTGTCCTTGAACACGACGGCTACCAATCGATTTGTCCCAACGGCCTTTTGGTATATCAGTTGGACCGCAGCGTTTGCCCGGGTCACTTCATGGCCGGACGTTACCGAGAGTGCCTACGCTGCAATTCCGTCGCTCTGGGGTGGGCAGGGAGCTTGCGCGTGCTATTGCTCACGTTCCCACGTCGCTGGCTGGCGCGCCGTGTAGCCCGTAATGTGGCTCCCACCAACCACGTTGGAAAGCGAGTTGCGCTGCCGCAGACCCAACTTCTGTATCATGGCGTTCCGGATCTTGCTCCTCCACGTTCCCGGGTCAATACAGATTGCGAGGTAAATCTGCCCTGCTTCGCATTCATAGGCCGCTTAGTTTTGGAGAAGGGGCTGCCCGTCCTGTTGCTCGCCTCCAAAAAGCTGTCGCAGGGCGGCCATTCATTTCGGCTGCGCATCGTGGGGGACGGCAGTGAGCGCGCCAGACTCGAGCAAATGAGCGACGAGCTGGGCCTCCGAGATCGCACAGAGTTTGTAGGTATGGTGCCAAGTGACGCGATTCCCGGATTGCTAGCGCAGGCCACAGCGGTCGTGATGCCATCGGTTTGGGAGGACGTGGCCCCCCTAGCTGCCTCCGAGCTATTGATGCAGGGACAGTTGGTCATAGCTTCGGATATTGGCGGTCTTGGCGAAATAGTGGACGGAGCCGGGCTCAGATTTCCAGCGGGAGATGCCGATGCCTTGGAGTCTTGCATGCGGCAAGTGCTCGACAACCCAGGATTGGCGACCGAACTCAGATTAAAGGCACGTCAACGCGGTCTAGAACTATTCAGCGAGAAACACATGTTGGAGGAACACGCTCAGCTTTACCAATCGCTACTCGGTAGGTATCAAACGACCTGAAGAATTCTGAGCGGGGGCTTGGCCGAAGTCATAACCCGTGCGGAACTGGGCAGGGCCTCCGGAGTCAAACCCCCTTTTGCATGCTCTTTCCTGACAAAATATGTTGTTTCGCCCTTTTGGCACGTGAAGCCGAAACCCTTTGCGGCCGTACGAACGCTATCGCCGCAACCGCTTTGAATCCAGTCATGAATTTCGACCGCCAGCATCCCCACCTCGTCCATCCAACCTCGCGAATGCTCGAAGACTTCCTTTTCCGACCCTTCGATATCCACCTTCAAGAGATCCACGTAGCCTATCCCAAGATCTTTCATCAAGGTATCAAATCGGATGCCGCGAACCATGGGGCGGCCTTCTGAAGATCTGGATTTATCGGCGGCTTGCGTTCGAAATGTCGTATTTCCCGTTCCCGGATTGAAAATATCCAACTGCGCGTCCTCCTGCCACAACGCGGCGTGAATGGCCGTGATGTTCGGATACAGCACGGTATTTTTCTTCAGCATCTGGTAGTTTGAAGGCTCCGGCTCGATGGCAATGATTTTCGATTCCGGGGACTTGTTGGCATAGAAAATGGCGGCCATCCCAATGTTTGCCCCAACATCGACAATCACCTTCGGCGTCTCAGAAAACGCCCAATCATATTGCCCGCGAAGCAGAATCTCCTGGCAGAGCGCCACGTCTGTCGTCCTTAACCGAAGGTGAACCGGATGCGCGATACCCGGCACTCCGACGCGAACTTCGATCGGCCGTTTCAACAAACGCGCTTTAGCCCCCAGCAGCAACCCGCGCATGCCGAAGAGCGAATAGTACATGCGCGGACCTTTTAGGCCGTTCATTGTCAAAGTCTCACCGGAACCCACTTATGAGCGGCGCCAGGATAGCGCGGCCATACGTTAGCGTAGTTTAGCTGCCCGGCTCAATCAAGAATGGAAACGCCCTAGTCCTCCCGCTCGGCGCCCGAGGTACTAGGACGGCCACCCATCGCGTTCTCATGGGTTACAATAGCTCGGTGATCCGCGCGAAGATTCATGCGAGATGCTAACGGTTAAGGCAGCTTGAATTTGTTGAATACACATATTCCCGCGATGAGGAACCAAGCCTTGATCGGCGTGAGCCTGTTCGTCCTTGGAATGTTGTTAGCTTGGCAGGTCAGCGGCAAGATTGTCGCCGACGACGAGCGCTCGCTTATTTTTGGCGTCTCGATTTTTGCAGGTTGCCTGATGGCTGCCATGACCCTGCGAAACTGGCGTATGGGGTTTTATTTATTTTTTTTCTGGATGCTTTTCGAAGATCTTTTCAGGAAGTATATGGGCAACGGCGTGGCGCTCTTCTTTGGCAAGGATATCATTGCAGGGCTTGTTTATATTTCTCTTTTTGCCGCTATCCGGCGAGGGCGGGAAAAACGCTTTCGGCCCCCTTTCTTGTTTTGCCTCAGCCTTTTCTTCATGCTGGGCGCCCTGCAAGTGTTCAATCCAAATTCACCTCATATTCTGTACGGCGTCCTCGGCTTCAAGACTTATTTCTTTTATATACCGTTCATGTTTGTGGGGTATGCCTTGATTCGCGGCGATGAGGATCTTAGAAAATTCCTGGTCATGAGTGCGGCGCTCAGCGGTTTGATCGCTGCGCTAGGAATTGCGCAAGCCATTCTTGGAAATTCCTTTCTCAATCCTGCAAAACTCGCGCCGGAACTTGAAGACCTGGGAAATCTTGAAAAGTCCACGCCCCTCAGCCACCAACTGTTCTCTCTTCCGGATTCCGTCTTTGTAAGTTCAGGAAGGTTCGATTTTTTCTTGATTCTGGCCTTCATTCTGGCTCTGGGAACCGGCGGATACTTGCTGTTAGCCAACCTACCCGGACGAAAAATCGTTTTCCCAGCGATCGGCCTTATCGGAATCGCCACGATTCTCAGCGGTAGTCGAGGCGCATTCATGTTTATGTTGATCAGTGCGTCGGCGCTGGGCGCGGGCTTCCTATGGGGCGCACCTTGGCGTCAGAGGCAAGCTCACCGAATCATGAAGGCGATTCGCCGTTTAACTATTGTCGGCGCCGTGGGACTCGCATCTCTTCTCTTGCTGTTCCCGCAGGAGGCGGGTTCCCGGCTCGAGTACTACACCGAGACGCTCCTGCCCAGCGGCTCTTCCTATCAGCTGGAAAACCGCACGTGGGATTATCCACTCCAAAACTTCCTCGATGCTTTCAGCAGGCCGAATTGGCTACTGGGAAACGGCATCGGCACCGCATCTCTAGGAGGGCAATATGTCGCCAAGGTGATTGGAAGTCCCATCTTAAATCTTGGCGTTGAGGAGGGGTTTGGAAGTTTGATCATTGAAATGGGAATCATCGCTCCTCTTCTCTGGATTCTTTGGACGGCTGCGCTCTTATATTACAGTTGGGGAGTAGTGTGGCCGCTTCGACAGAAGCGCTTCTTCCCTGTTGCGCTGGCTATTTTCTGGTTCGCATTCTTGTTGCTGTATCCGATGACCTTCGCCGGTTTGCCCGCCTACCAAAACTATATTGACAACGTCTATTTCTGGCTTTTGGTGGGAATTCTCTTTCGACTCCCGGAAATCCAAGCGAGCACGCCCAATCTATCTCCTGCACCGTCAGCGCGTGAGCGCGCGCGAGGCGGGTTCCAGTTCTAAGCCTGTCTGCCACTCGCCGCGCGGCGGAAGAATTCTGTCCTGGCCCTACGCACCTACAAATCGCGCATATAGCGACCGCGCAACCGCCGGATCTTGTGTCCCCTTCACAATAGCGCGGCCATCGGCGAAAACCGTCACATCGTAAGGCGCTACCCGAAAACGAAGCAGAAAACTGTTGTTGCGCACTTCGGCTGCA
>Ga0209006_10004399_pt1 | contig 12787 bp, 11 predicted proteins | sample JacPin_JW_Ref_O2_FD_188567 | JGI IMG/M metagenome (GOLD analysis project Ga0209006, IMG submission 188567) | Forest soil microbial communities from Algoma, Ontario, Canada - Jack Pine, Ontario site 1_JW_Ref_O2 (SPAdes) (version 2) | ecosystem: Environmental > Terrestrial > Soil > Boreal...
GGATGGTAGGTGATGGGCTGACCGTTCTGGTCGGTGTTATACGGTGGCGGACAAGATGGCACTGTCGAGGGCGGAGTGACCACCAACGGCACCGGGCATTGGTCAAGGGCATTGTTCTGGGCATTGATCACCGTGATGGTGTCGCTGCCGCGATTGAGCACAAACATGCGTCTGCCATCGGTGCTTGCGACGCCGTATGTCGGGCACTTCCCCAGTGGAATTCGTGCGGAGACGGTCAAGCTCGAGACTTCCAGGGCGTCCGCCTCGCCATTGGCCCCGACGGACGATGCCGCGTTGTTGCAGGTCATCTGGTCGAACGGCACGTTCTGGCTGCACGCAGTCAGCGTCGCCCGTTGCGGCGCACGAAGTCCGGCGTGCGCAGCGATGGCGAGCAGCCCGTCGCGATGCTGCCAGAGCGTGGGCACATCGCGAGCGAAATGCTGGAGAGCATCGGACAGGGAAGGCTCATCGCAGTCCGGCAGCACTCTGGACGCCTCGTGATCGGCAGGCCCGTTGCGCTCGAGGTGGCTGAGCCCGGACCGGGCCTGCAGCGTGCGGATGAACGCGTCGCCGGGCGGGAGCAGGTTAGCGGCGGGAGCCAGCTTTCCCCAGACCGTGCGCGCCGCCGACAGGTCCCCGTGGGCGAGCCGGAGGTCACCCTCGTGCAGGAGTCCATCCGCGGCCGCTCTCAACCCAGACCTAATCTCAGGCGGGTCGGCGGCGCGGGCCAGGTCAAGATAGATGGGCAACGCGTCCTCGAAGCGTCCGTCCGAGAGCGCCGACCGGCCCAGGGCCAGCCGCGAAGCCAGCTGGCCGGCCGGACGCACCATCGTCCGGAGGTGAGCGCACCTTTCGTCAGCATGCCGGCGGGCCTCGTCCAGGATGGCCAGGGCGCGCTGCTCGTGTGGCTGGCCGCGAACCGCCTTGCGGGCCAGCGGCAGCTCGATGGTCGCCATGTGGACCAGCTCGTCGACGAGAGTGGCCCCGTCGATAGCGGCCAGCAGCTGCTCCGCGCCGGCCCCGAGATCGTCCTCGGCCTGATTCCCCCGCACCACCCGGACCTGTCCCAGGTCGAGGTGGTTGCTTCGTGTTATGGAGCCTCGCTCGATCAGCTCGGAGAGAATCCGTACCGCCTCGTCGAGCAGTCCGATTCGATACGCGGACCATCCCACGTCGCGGTTTCGTTTCGACTTGTCGCGCGCTTCCCAGAGGGCCTCGAAACAACGGCGCTCGGCCGCTTCCCGGCCCGCAGCGGCGTGACAGACGCCGCGGACGAAATACGCGGTCTCCTCGTCCAGGTCAATCCGATCGAGAGCGCCGAGGGCGGCGTCGTACTCGTCGAGCCGCAAATGCAGGGTGATCTTGGCCAGGACCAGCTCGGGAACAACCGGATGCAGGGCCAGGTAGTGATCCAGGGTCTTGAGTGCCTCCTCGTAGTAGCCCAGGTCGGCCAGCGTGATGGTGTACTGCAGTATCGTCATGCTGTCGACGCTGCCGACGGCGTAGCCCTGCTTGGCCGCCGCGGCCGCCTCCGTGAGGTACCCGCTCTCCCGGAGCAGGACGGCCAGGAAGGCGTAGCCCCGCGCGTAGTGCGGGTTGAGCAGAATCGCCCGCTCGATGAGGATGGCGGGATCGGGACCGTCCTTCAGCATTTCGGCGGCCAGGGCCGCGCTGACTAGTGCCCAGGCATCTTCGGGGCCCGGCGCCGCGAGCGCGAACCCGCTGTCCAGCAGCGCCTCAGCTTCCTTCAGCGCGTTGACGTCCACTACCCCGTCGGCATCCATGGATCGCGACCGCAGCTCCTCGCCGTAGGTCCAGTGGTAGCGAGCGTCTTGCGGAGCGAGCGCATGCGCCTTCTCGTACAGCCGGAGCGCGCGGTCCGAGCCGGATTCGTATCTCTCGGCCGCGGCCCGGTAGGTGGCCGCCGCCTCGGCATCGCGGCCGAGATCCTCCAGGAGCTGCGCCTTTTCCCGCAGGGCTCGGCGATCCGGGTAAGCGCTCTCACCTTGGATGCCGGCGTCGAGGGCCTTGCTGACCAGCTGAAGCGCGGCTTTCTTGTCGATCTTGGCCGCCTGCCGCCCGACCCGCCACAGGAGATTGCCGGGAACTTCTCGCAGCAGATGGGGTTCGGCCATTTCCGCTCCGAACCGCAGGGCAGCCGCGTCGTAGAACTCGTTGGCCCGGCTGAAAAGGCCTTCGGCGGCAGCCACGCCGCCCGCCGCGACGAAGAGATCGGGTATCACGGCTTCCGCGGCGAAGATCTCGTCCACCAGTTTGTGTGCATCGGCCAGCCGCTTGTCCTCCAGGTATGCCTCCGCTTGGGCAACCTGGGCGAGAGCGCGGATTGGAGCATCCGCGGCCTCGCTCAGCCGGACGGCCTCCGCTGCGCACTTGGCCGCGCCGACCGCGTCATAGAGAACGCGGCGCAGGATCCGCGACCGCAGGACCTGCAGCCTGGTCGCGGCCTTCGCGGGAATGTCCGGCGCCGCAAGAATCTCGGCGAGAGCGGGCAGTGCTCGCGCGGGCTGCCCGAGCTGGAGGTGGGTGGCGATTCCCGCCAGCTGGGTCTGGATGGTCTGCCTGTCCTCGCCGGGCTCGGTCAGGTCCGCTACAGCGCCGCAGCAGGCCCACTCGGATGCCGCGAGGGCATCGGACCATCCGTCCAGCCATTCCATGAACCATGAGTCCGGCTTGTTCTGGCTCGCGCAGCGGTCCAGCCGCCGCTTGAGGTTACTCATCCACGCGTCACCGAACGGGTCGGCCATAGCCTCGACCTGTTCGGCTTGCAGTCCACGCTGGTAGATCTCCTTGAGGACTCTGTCGATCTCGGCGATATCGCGGCGGAAACCCTCGATGGAGTCCAGAGTGTCGGCCGGATCGCGCTGCTTGAACACCTTCAGCGCCAATGTCGTCAGTGACCTCGCCGACCGGGACAGTTTCAGCTCGCGGAGTTGCTCGGCGCCCTCGTCGAGGGCTTGTTGCATCTTCTCCCGACGCCCCTCGGCGCCGGCGTCGCTCATCGGCTTCCTCTGTCGGCGATCATCCCTGTGATCCTCCGCATCAGCTCCGTGTAGACGAGCTTGGTCTCGTTGTCGGCCTCCGAGCGCGCTTTGATCTGGATCGCTCTCCACACGGTGCCGAGGTCGTCCGGCCAATGCTGAGGCTCGATCCACCGTTCAATCTCGCTCGCGATGTAGGCGTTAGGACTGCAGTCAGCCACCCAGTCGAGCAGGAGCAGGCGGATGTCCTTCGCCGCACTGGCCGCCCGACGCTGGCTCGACGGACCGGCCTTGGTCGACTCGGCCGCCCAGCCCTGACCGTGCCCGGGTCCGATCAGGTCGCTCACCTTCAGCAGTGAACCGTCCTGCTCGCTCTGCATATACAGCACCGGCGCGCCAAAGTGCCGGTTGACCTGGTAACCGAAGATGAGGTCATGCCGCGCGGCCTGGACCGCCTCGCCGATCGGATCGCCTTCCATCAGCCGCCGGTAAAAGTTCGGCACGAACGTCGGGCCCTCAGAGGCGTCCAGTGGCGTCATGGGATACTGCATCGCGATGACGGCCGGAATCCCGGCCCGAATGAAGGCCGGGGCTAGCTGCTCGAAATGCCCAGGCACGATTTCGCGTCGCCAGTCGCCCAGGTGCAGGACCACTAGTTCGGGCCTGATCAGCCTGTCCTCGGTCAGCGCCCGTACGATCGGCGCCGGGTCCTCAAACTTTTCCCCGCCACTTTCGTCGGGCAGCAGCAGTTGCGGGCCGTCCTTGTCATCTCGGCACAAGGCGACCAGATGAACGACATCGATGGTTTGACCCTTCTGCCTCAGGTCGGCGAACGTGCGGGAGACATCTCTCGGGTGCCAGCTGTCGAGCCGCAGGATGTGAAGTGACTGACCGCCTACTCTCGTAAGGTCATTGATCATCCACCTGAACCGCTCTTGTTCGTCCTCGGTGTCGTGGGTATCCGGAAGGCTCATGATGAACAGGACCCGGGCCACATCGTCTGCTCGGCGGATCTCGCGCTCTTCAGCGTCGGCGAGGTACCGGCCGAAGGCGAATCTCATCTCGGCCGCAAGATGGAACGCGTCCTCATCGGGACGGCCGGGGAAGCGGATGAACTCCCACGGTAGCGTCGCTAATTCAGGGGCATCGGCCTCGATGCTGATCCGGACCCGGATGGGCGGCGTGAACTCGTCGTCCTTGTCCTTAACGGCCTTGTAGGCCTCGATCAGCTTGTCGCCCACCGGATTGTCCAGCGCGAGTTTCCACAGGTGATTGCCGAGTATGTCGACGGTCTCGGGTACGAGCAGGCGCCGCTTCTCGACGCGCGCGATCCGCTCCCAGAGTTGGAGCCACTTCTCGAGCAGCTTCGTCGTCTCCAGATAGGGCTCGGGCTGCAGCCTCCCCTCGGCGCGGCAGCGCGGGCTGTCCGGCGTGTCGTAAATGCAGCTGACCGTGTCCATGGACAGCCTTATCCTGAAGTCATATCTGCCATTCACTTGAGATCGCCGTCCATGCTCTGGCTCCGATCGGCCGTGAATAGTCCGCCTCGGCTCTGCGTGTACAGCACTGGGATTCCCAGCATTCTAGGATCGCGATTATCATTCAGGCCGCTGATTTCCCAGCGTGACTCTTGCACCGCTATGTCGATGTCTCGGCCGGCGGTCAGGTGTTTGTACAGGCTCGTGCTGAACGCTATGGCTGTCTCGTTGGTGACGGCATACTGCATCGCGACGACGCACTGCACGCCGCTGCGGGCGAGCTGTGGCGCGAGCCCCGCGAAGCTGACCGAGAAGTCGGCCCGACCCCCCTCGCACGAGTGCAGCACCACCGCGCGGGGAGCAACGTCGGCGCGGCTGAATATGTCCGCCAGCCGCTGGTCGGGGACCCAGTCAGTGCCGCCATCGTCGGCAACGAGCGCGAGCCTCGCCTCGCCGTAATCCGGGTCGAACTCGCCGTGGCCCATGAAGTGCACGAGGTGCGGGCCCGGTCCGCCGGGCGGGGCGACTGCCTTCTGCAACTGGGCCGCCGTGGGATTGTGCACGACGGATACTGCAACGCCGCTTTCCTGCGCCCAGTGCTCGATCGCCGCGAGGACATCGTCGTACATCACCGGGCCCAGCCGCCGATCATCGGGCTGACTGATGACGATGAGCATGCGCAGGTCTTCAGCCGCCGCGAAACTGCCCTCGCCTGCTTCGAGCGGGATGTAGCGGGAGAGCACGATGCGGGCATCTGAGGCGAGGAAACACCCGTTGCGGCCTTCGCGCGCCGGCTGGTAGAGGTATTCCCAGGGCATGGCGGCCAGGCGCGAGTAGGGGGGCTTGGCCGGGAAGATGAGTTCGAGCCGGATGCGGTCACCCGCTGCGAGTGCATCGATGGCCGACTCGATCCAGGACCAGACGTGGCCCTCGAAGAGATAACGGTGCAGCAGGCTGCCGAACGCTCGGATCTCGTCCTCGCGCCATTGCCGCTCGCGCAGGACAAGCCAGCGCTCGAACAGACGGATCAGGTCAGCATCGAGCCCGGTCAGCTCGACACGACCCTTGGTCGAGGACCTGTTGTTGTCGAGACGGCGGGCCTGGACGAATCCTTTCCCGTCCACTTCCACGCCGATGCGCTGGTCGGTCACGCCGGTGCACCCCAGACCAGCTCGATTCCCGCGGTGGCCTCGTCCGGATACCTGACCCGGTATCCGTAGCTCTCTTGGAGCCGGACGTCATCCCACACGCGCGTGCGGGGAGTGTCGTAGTTGAAGACGAGTTCCAGGCCCAGGGGGCCATATTCGAGGACAGTGGCCACCGCAGTTTCGTCCGGGTGATTGAAGTAGCTCCCGTCGGTCGAGAACAAGTACTGCTCAGCCGGCAACGAGCCGATGAGCTCGGCGGTGATGTTCTTGGAGCTGCCGTGATGCGGCATCTTCAGCGCGGTCAGCGGGAGTGAGGAAAGCCCGCGCTCGGCGAGCAGCCGCCGTACGGCGGGCGCGAGGACCGAGGGGGTGGCGTCCCCCGTCAGCAATATCCGGGTTTCGCCGTACTCCACCAGCAGGACGATGCTGCTCGCGTTCGGCACAGACGGGTCGGATCCGGACCGGGCCCGGGCCAGGTCTCTGATATTCCTGACCGCGGGCCGGGAGAGATAGGAATGCTCTGGCGAAAGCGCGCGCTTACCGCGCAGTGCCGCGAGGGCATCGGCAATCGACCCGGTCGCGATGCCTGCTTCATTGCAGGTCTCCCGCCATACGTCGCGGAGCCTGCGCAGCGCCTCGCCATCCGGCGCCAGCACGGTCACCCGAAGGCCGCCCGGCAGCTCCCAGGTCGCGAGACTCCCCGTCTCCGGCGCTCGCACGGCGCCCCCGTCGAAGCTCTCGTTCCACGGGATTGCGAGCTCCGAGATCAGCATGCCCAGGATTTCCCCGTGCACCGCGCCGAGCTCGCTGGTCAGATGGGGCGCGCCGTTGTACCAGACCTGGCCGATGGACAGGCCGAGGTCGCTGTCGTTGGCCGCCAGGATGGTGCCCTCGATGTGGTCCGCGTCGACGTGGGTCATGACCAGTACGTCTACAGTCGGAGCGTCCAGCGTGCGCAGCCGTCGCGCTATGCCTGCGTAGGCCGGCGCCGGGCCCGCGTCGATCAGCATGCGGCGGCAGTCGGCTCCCGCCCCCCATTGCAGCAGCAAGCAGTCGCCGTGCCTGGCCGGCAGCACCGCAAGACGTAATTCATCCGTCCTGGTCACGCGTGTACACCTCGCCCCCCTACTAGATGCATTGCACACCCGATGTTGCTTGCAGACAACCCAGAGGCGGAGCCGACCAGAGGTCATTGCCATGCCCGAAGACTCATGTCAGGAACGCGCAGGCGACGGCGGTTTTGGCCTTACCTGGGCAGCAGGTGGGCGATGCAAGGTTCACGTGACTGCGCGCGCGCTTTTCGCCGATCACAGTCGTGGGGTGACCGGCCACTGCGGTCCAAGAGAACTCGAGCGTCAGGGCAGCGTGACTCGGCCGGCTCGAGGGGCGCAACGACCGCCGAATATGCCTCTGGCGCAATGCTCCGGCTCAGTCTGCCCTCGGTGTCAGGCGCCGCGGCGCCGGCGGTGGTAGCCCAGGCCAAGCTGGATAGCAATCCACAGCCCGAAGATGATGACCGGTGTCATCCAGAGCGCCCGGATCGGCGATCCGGTTGCCCACAGGACCAGCACCAGCAGCGCGACTGCCGCCGCCAGCTTGACGTGCGAGCTTCGGTCAACCATGACCTTCTCGACAGCATTCATAACGTGCCCCAGTCTGAATAATGATGATTGCGTCTATCAACTAATGTAACATGGCCGCGTGAAGGCAAGCCGGGACGACGTCCGTGCGATGGTGACCGCGCTGTTCGTCACAAACGCGGCGCTGGACCGGGCTAGGCGCCAGCGGAAAGGCGCGAGCACCCTCAGCCTGCTGCAGCTGATCGCCGCCGTCCCGGGCATCCGCCCCGCGGACATCGCCGCCGCCCAAGGAGTCCACCCCTCCCAGATCACCCGGCAGGTCCGCGAGCTCGACAGCCTGGGCCTCGTGCACGTCACCGCGGACGCCACCGACAAGCGCTCCTGCCACGTGACGCTGACCACGGCCGGATCCGAGGAGCTCCGTCACCTCACCGAAGAAGGCCTGGACCGGTTTGCCTCATTCGTAGCGGACTGGGAGCCCGAGGAGGTCCGGATGCTGACCGCGTTGTTGCAGAAACTGGAGCAATCCAAAGCCGCAGCCGCGGCCCGGCAGCGCCCGCCCCCAGGCCGTCACTGGGCCCGCCAGACCAAATGACCTGGCATCGCCGGACTGCTGCGGGATGGCTGACGGTCTAAGAGCGCCGGAGCAGGTCGTCGACGATCAGGGTTGCGGCGGCTGGACAGGCTTTCGTGAACCCGAAGAATGGCCCGAAGGCTCGGGTGGCGGCGAAGCCCGGGATATAGAGGCCTGCAAGCGTGGACTGAAACGCCGTATCGAGAACGGGTACGCCGTCGGCAGCACCTATCTGGGAAATGACGTTGTCTAGATAGGGGACCTGCGAGATGTCGGTTCGGTAGCCGGTCGCGAAGATGATGCGATCCACAGTGAGCTGCTGAAGGTTCGACAGCGTCACGGTCGCTGTGTTGTCGTGGTCGGCGGTGATCTTTACGACGCGGGTGCCTGGCCAGCGATGGAACCGATCGCCAGCAAGGCGCGGAGTGAGCCACCACTCTAGAGTCAGGCGACCGACCTCCCAGAACTGGCGGGCGATCGCTTCCTGTTCTGTCTGCGTGAGTGAACGCCACCAGCCCGACACGCTCAGAGTGGCATCGACATAAGCGTTGACGAATCTCCAGCTGACCCGCTCGAACCGCGGGACATCGTGACGGTGGACGATATCGACCCGTTCGGCTCCGTGGTCACCCAGTAGTGCCGCCCACTCGTAAGCACTCTGGCGGCCCCCGACGATTAGTACCCTCGCGCCGCGCAGCTCTTCGAATCGGATCAGTTCGGCGGTGTGAACGCCGAGGCCTGCGGGAACTGCGGTTGACCATTGCGGGAGCTGCTGGAAGTAGCCCGCGCCCGGGGCGGCCACGACCATGTCGGCGGCGAGCTCCGTTCCGTCGTCAAAGAACGCGGCGAATCTGCCGTCGTGCGTTGTCAGTCGGGAGACCAGGCTGTCGCGGACAGTCAGGCCCTTTCGCTGCTGAAACCACGCGGCGTAGTCGAGGAAGACGGCGATGGGAACCGGATCAATGTCAGCGTGGGAGATACCCCTCTCTTCGAGGAAGGCTTCGAAGGTGTGCACGCCTGAGGCGTCCAGGTGCCAGTCCGGCCCTGAGCGCAGGAACATGCCCTCGGGCATGTGATCTGTCCAGAACCCCATCGGACGACCGGCGATCACGGTGTCGATCCCGCGCTCAATTGCGCGGGCAGCCACCGCGACACCGTACGGTCCGGCACCGATGACCAGCAGCGACGTGTCCGCCATGACAGTCCCCCTCTAGCCGGATCGAGACACCATCACCAACCTAGCCTGGCTCCTGCGGTCGTTCTGAGCGCAGTCGCCGTGACACTCGCGGCTCTCAGCACCGCGATCGTCACGTGACATCGCCGCAGGCGCGTCAGGGGATCCAGGGCGCCTTGTAGGTGCCGGTGTAGAAGAGGATCGCGCTCCAGTCGTCACCGGCCCAGATCGCGCTGATCTTGCCGCCCCGCAGGCGGTAGATGTCGACGCCGTCCCAGTGGATGTCGCGCCCGGTTGCAGGGATGCCCAGAAGGGCGCCCTTCTGGGTGCCGCGGACGACTACGCGCACGACGACCTGGTCGCCTTGGCCGAAGATGTCCTTGATGGATACGTGCGCGTTAGGCAGGGAGGCCACCACACCAGCGAACAGCCCGGCGACGTCCTTCCGACCGCTGACCGTGCCCACGGTGCCGCCGTGCCACTGCATATCCCTGGTCAGGAAGCCGCCGGCTTGGTCGCCGTGGTGCTCGTTGATGACATCGTGAAGGAACGCCCGCACCTCCCGTTCGTTGGCCGCCAGGTCGCCGCTCCGATGGGCATTGATTGTCCGGGCTGGGTGCCCGGCGGCTCTGGTGGTCGCGCTCGCCATGCCGGGGCCGGTGGTCAGGCCGACGGCTGCGGCCGCTGTGAGGGTTGCGGCCAGTGCGGCGATCTGGAACTTCTTCATGACGGTCTCCTTGGTGGGTGCTGATCCGATTTTGCTTGAGACATCAAGTCCGAGCCGATGCGTTCCTGCGTGTGTCACAGTCACTTGAGGCTTCAAGTTCTACGTGAAGTTGACTTGACCTGTCAAGTCATAGACATTAGCCTATGGCTGTCAGAGCCTCGATCCGGTGACATAAGGACCGAGCCATGGCGCGCATGCGGGGTCGGCAATCGACTTGATGTCTCAAGTTGATGTGTGGGCCGACACGGAAACGACGTCAAGAAAGGTGCACTAGATGAGCATCTCGGGAAGCACCGTGGCGATCATCGGCACCGGCAACATCGGAGGCACGGTGGCGGGCCACTTCGCGGCTGGCGGTCAAGACTTCCTGCTGGCTGGCCGCGATGCTGAGGCGGCCCGCACGATCGCAGCCGGCCTGGGCGGGCACGCCGAGGCGGTGAGCCTGGACGAGGCGTTCCGGCGGGCCGACGTGCTCCTGCCCGCTGTGTGGTTTGACGTCTTCAAGCAGCTCCTCACTCAGTACGGGCAGCAACTGGTCGGCAAAGTGATCATCGACCCGACCAACCCAGTCGGCCCGAACGGCGAGGGCGGTTACCAAAAGATCATCGGGGAGCAGGAGTCCTCGGGACAGGTCCTGGCCGGGCTCCTTCCGGCCGGAGCCCGACTGGTCAAAGCATTCGGCACCCTTTCAGCGGGGTCGCTGTCCTCGAGCGCCCGGCAGCAACCCGACCGGGCGGTGCTTTTCTACGCCGCCGACGATGACACGGCCGGGGACTTGGTCGCCGGCCTGATCGGAGCCGCCGGCTTCGACGCAGTCAGGGTTGGCGGCCTTGACCAGTCCATCCGCATCGAGATGTTCGGCGACCTGCACGAATTCGGCGCCCTGGGCCGACCAGTGACCAGAGCCGAGGCGCTGAAGGCCATCTGACCCAGCCAGTGAGAAGTCCGGTAACGGGCTGGATGGATAGGCTGACTCAAGCTCATGCTGAGTCACTTGAAGCTTCCAGTGGTTGGTAGTCTGATCTCGTGACCAGAGGAGCCCGCCGTGGCGCCGAAGAGCCGACTGTGGACTGGCTGACGGCCGGAGAAGTTGGTTCCTGGCTCTCGCTGGTCCGGATGATGACATGGCTTCCCTGGTCAATCGATCAGCAGCTGCGGCGTGATTCCAACCTGGGAATGGTCGAGTATCAGGTCATGGCCAGGCTGTCTCAGAGCCCGGACCGAACCCTGCGGATGAGTTCGCTTGCTGATCTCGCCAACGCATCGTTGTCACGGCTCTCGCACTTGGTCAAGCGCCTCGAGGAGCGAGGCCTGGTGCGCCGCGAGCCTGACCCCGCCGACGGGCGATTCACCAATGCGATCCTGACCGAGACAGGCTTTCAGGTACTCGCCGAAGCGGCACCCGGGCACGTCGCCCACGTGCGATCGCTCGTTATCGACGTCCTGTCGCCGGAGCAACTGCGCCGCCTCGGCCTCGCCGCAGACCGCATCGTGTCCCGCATCGACACGTCCGAAATCAACTAACAGCAGCGCGGACCGAGCAAGCGGCCGGCCCAGGCATCCGGCCACGAGCGGCTCCCGCGCTCGACATTTCGACGTTATAGGGTGCGGCGCACGCCGGGCTGCCGTTCGATGTCGCGCAGCTCATCAGCGAGGGTGCCGTGGGTGGCCTGCCAGGCCGCGCCGAGACGACCGATCGGCAGCAGCTCGTGCCCGCGGGAGTCCTCCGGCAGCAGGGCGAACGCTGTGTACATTGCCACGGCGGCGAGGAGGAAGCCCAGTACGGCAGCGGTCTGCGCGAGCAGGTGGTTGCCGGTGAGCTCGGCGATCCCGGCGACCAGGAACCGCGGCGTGGCGACCGCCAGGGCGTGTTGGCACTGGCGCTGGCGTTTGGCACGCTGAGCGCGGCCGACAACCCAGCCCGGCAGGCGTTCGTGTCCGAGGTCGTCGAACCGTCGCTGATCCGCGACGCCGTGACGCTGAACAGTACGTGGGTGAACGTGGCCAGGGTGCTGGGCCCGACGGTCGCAGCGGCCCTGGTCGCTACGGCCGGGATCGGCTGGTGTTTTGTCGCCAACGCCGGGAGCTTCCTGTTCGTCATCGCGTCGCTGGGTCTTCCTGAACTCCCGCCAGCTGTACCCGGTCCGGCCCGAGCCGCGGCTGCCCGGCCAGGTACGTGAGGGCCTGCGCTACGCGGCCGGGATCCCCGCTGTCGCCCGGCCGCTGCTGATGATGGCGCTAGTCGGAACGTTCACCTTCGAGTTCGAGGTCAGCCTTCCCCTGCTGGCCGAGAAGACTTTCCACGGCAACGCCACGACCTACGGCCTGCTCATAGGATCGCTCGGCGCCGGAGCGGTGGCCGGAGGTCTGTACGCGCCGCGCACCGCTCGTACCGGGGTGCGCAGGCTCACCCGGATCGCCGTTGCCTACGGCCTTGCTATGGCCCTGCTCGCCGTCGTGCCTGCCGTCTGGTCTGCGGTGATCGCCTGCGTCCTGGTCGGCGTGGCCAGCATCCTGCTCGGAGCAGTGGCGTGCGCGGCGGCCGCCGTCATCGGACGCTGGCCCGCCGGTAAGCGCCGCCCGAGGGTGCCGCACTGAGGTTTGACAGATTCCGCGCGCGGCGACACTGGCACGTACCACTTAAACGTGCGGGGGAGAGGGAAGCGCAGTGGAGTCGAGGGACAACCCGGTACCGCATCACGAGACCGCCACCTTCGGGAATCCGGATCTGCCCCAGCAGGGGATGGTGAACACCAAAGGGGATCCGGCCAGCGCGACGATGACGGGCCCGCGGAACCCGGCGCTGGAAAGCCAGTTCCCCAACGTGATCACGGCGCCGGCTACTGATATCAGCACGCAGCCGTTCTTCTGGTCTTCGTTCAACATCTCGCCCCGGCGTCAGCAGCGCGGCGGCTGGGCCCGCGAGGTCACCCAGTCCGACTTCGCGATTTCGGATGAGATCGCCGGGGTGAATATGTACCTGGAGTCGGGCGGCGTTCGTGAGCTGCACTGGCACCAGACCGCCGAGTGGGCGCTAATGACCGAGGGCAAGTGCCGGGTGACGACCCTCAGCCGGGACGGGATGCCGAGCGTGGAGGATGTCTTCG
>Ga0209006_10004400_pt1 | contig 12783 bp, 10 predicted proteins | sample JacPin_JW_Ref_O2_FD_188567 | JGI IMG/M metagenome (GOLD analysis project Ga0209006, IMG submission 188567) | Forest soil microbial communities from Algoma, Ontario, Canada - Jack Pine, Ontario site 1_JW_Ref_O2 (SPAdes) (version 2) | ecosystem: Environmental > Terrestrial > Soil > Boreal...
CTTCTTGATCTTCCGCTTGATCAAGTCGCGCTTCAGCATGCTCAGGTGCTGAATAAACAAAATCCCGTTCAAGTGATCGATCTCATGGCAAAACGCGCGCGCCAGCAATTCTTCGCTGCGCATCTCAAACGTCTCGCCCTTCGCATTCTGCGCTCGCACCGTCACAAACTGCGGCCGCACCACATACCCGCGGAATCCCGGAATCGACAAGCATCCTTCTTCTTCGCGCTTCTCGCCCTCTCCGTGAATCACTTCCGGATTCACCAGCACAATCTTCGCTTCCGGATTTTTTCCGCTCGTCACATCGACAACCGCAATCCGCTTCCCCAGCCCTATCTGTGGCGCCGCGAGCCCGACGCCCGACGCCGCGTACATCGACGCAAACATATCTTCCGCAAGCTGCTCCAGCTCTTCGTCAAACTTCTGAATCGTCGCGGTCGGCTTTTCCAGAATCGGATCGCCATACTTCACGATCGGATAGATCTTCCGCGCCGCGCTCAACACGCTCGCCGCAGCCGCCTGCACGTCCTGCGTCTCTTCCGGGTCCGTCTCAACCTCGGACTTCGACGCGCTCTTAGAACTCTTCAACTTGTCGGGCATAACCTTCGAAATTCCGCCTCATCTCGGGGAGGGAGTCTCCTCCAAATTTTTGCAGAAAAGCATCCGCCAGGACAAGTGCGACCATCGCCTCCGCAGCAACTCCTGCCGCCGGCACCACGCACCAATCCGACCTTTCATACGCCGCCTGAATCGGCTCCTTGGTCACCATGTCCGCCGTTCCCAGCGGTTTTCGCAGCGTCGAAATCGGTTTCAGGTATCCGCGCACCACAATATCTTCACCGTTCGTGATGCCGCCTTCCAATCCGCCCGCGCGATTCGACGACCGCCGAAACTTTTTAGCTGCCCGGTCATACGAAATTTCGTCCTGCACTTCGCTCCCAAACGAATTCGCCGCCGCAATCCCCGCACCGATCTCCATGCCTTTCACAGCCTGAATGCTGAGAATCGCCTGCGCCAACCGTCCATCCAGCTTCTCGTCCCACTGCGCGTGGCTTCCCAAGCCGATCGGCACGTTGTGCACGATCACTTCAAAGACGCCGCCCACTGTGTCGTTCGCCCCGTTCGCCGCGTCCACTTCCGCCTTCATCCGATCCTGCACCTTCGGATCGACGCACCGAAGCGGCGACTCAATATCCCCATTCGCCATCCAGATCTCGTTCCAAGTCGCCGCACGTTCCAGTTTTACATGCCCAACCTGCACGGAGTGGCTCGCAATCTCCGTCCCAAACTCTCGCAGTAACTGCTTCGCCAACGCTCCCGCCGCAACGCGCGCCGCGGTCTCTCGCGCCGAAGCCCGTTCCAACACGTACCGCGCATCGTGAAAATTAAATTTCTGCGATCCCGCCAGATCCGCATGCCCCGGCCGCGGCGCCACCAACTTCTTCAAGTCGCTCGCGCCGCCTTCACTCTCCGGCAACGCCTCCACCGGCAAAATCTTCTCCCAGTTCGCCCAGTCCCGGTTCTCGATTCGAATCGCAATCGGCGCCCCAATCGTCTCCCCGCGCCGTACTCCCGCAAAAATCTCCGCGCGATCCTTCTCAATCTTCTGCCGCCCGCCGCGCCCATAACCCAGCTGCCGCCGGTGCAATTCATGATTGATAAAATCCACGCTCACCGGCAGTGATGCAGGCAGCCCCGACACAAACGCCAGCAGCGCCTGCCCGTGCGACTCCCCCGCCGTGTAAAACCTCAGCATCCGCCCTGAACCTCTCTACGCGTTCAAAATTGCCTCAACGAAACCACCAGTGTAAAGCCCATCCTCACCCAGAACAACTCCAGCGCTTGCGCAGTAGTGGGTCAGTTTCAGGTGGACGCGGCGCAATCGGGGTCGCGCTTCATGTAGAACTTGCGGTCATCCTCATGCGTGATCTGGAAGCCCAGTCGTTCGTAGAGCCGCAAAGCAGGATTGATTTTCACGACGGCCAGGCAAACAGCTTGATTGAGACGGGCGGCCTCACCGATTAGGCGATGCATCACCTCAGTGCCAATGCCTTTCCGCTGAAAAGGGCCATCTACAAAGAGCTGAGCAACAAAAAGAACATCATCCTGTATTATTCTCTGCAACCAGCCAACGTCGGAACCGTCGAAGGTGATGATGCGGACCTGCGTCAACGCCCATTGCTCGTGAAAACTAACTGCTTGAGCGGCTATATTCAGATGCAATTCCTCAATGATTTTCGTCATTCCGGCGAAGTACAGACGTTTGCAGTATTCGAAATCCTGAGTACTCGCGGTACGAAGTGCGATCTGCATTGGCTTATCCATGGCACGGGCGATACTAGTTTACAAGCCGCCGTCTCTGGAATCTAAACTGACCCACTACCGCTTGCGCAAACGCTCTGCGTCGGTCGACTCGTTGTAGAATCTCCGCGTAAAAAGACTCAGGAGCCATGATGCCTCTGCCACGCCGAACCAATCCGCTCGCTCAGCTCCTCGCGCTCATCGCTGCAGCGATTCTGATCTTCTCCCCACTCCCAACCTCCGCCTCTCCCGACGAGCCCGCCGCCGACGAAGCCATGTCCACCATCACCGCCGACGCCATCCGCGCCGACATGCGCTTCCTCGCCGATGACGCCCTCGAAGGGCGCGGCACCGCCACGCGCGGTCACGAACTCGCCGCAAAATATATGGCCACTCGCCTCGAAGGGATGGGCCTCCTACCCGCCGGCGACAACAATACTTACTTCCAATCCGTCCCCGTGCGCTCGCTCCGCACCGATGTAAACAAATCTTCCTTCACGATCACACGCAACGGCACGCCGCTCGCGCTCACGGCGCACGTCGATTTCATCATCGAGCCCGATCCCGTAGCTCCCGATGTTTCCGTCGACGCGCCCGTCGTCTTCGCCGCCTTTGGTGTCACAGCACCCGAGCAGCACTACGACGACTACAAATCACTCGACGTCAAAGGAAAGATCGTCGCCGTAGTCCTGTCCGCCCCTAATTTTCCATCCTCTATCAAGGCCCATTACTCGGCGCTCGAAGTCAAAGCCAAAATCGCCGTAGAGCACGGCGCCGTCGGTATCATCGCCATCGACGATCCCATTTCCGAGGGAATTTATCCTTTCGCAAAATTCGTCCGCGACCTCGTAAATCCCGAATTCCGCTGGCTCGACAAAGAAGGCCACCCCAACGACTACTTTCCGCAAATCAAAGCGGGCGTATATCTCAGCCTAGATGCGACAAGACAACTCTTCGAAGGCTCCGGCCACTCCGCCGACGAAATCTTCAAAGGCGCAAAAGATGGCAAGCTTGCGGCGTTTCCGCTCCCCGTCACCGCCAAAATTCACGTCGTCACCGAATCCAAAGACCTCCACAGTCCTAACGTCGTCGCCAAACTCGAAGGCAGCGACCCCGTCCTCAAAAACGAATATCTCGTCTACACCGCGCACCTCGATCATCTCGGCATTGGTGCGCCGATCAAAGGCGACGCCATCTACAACGGCGCGCTCGATAACGCCTCCGGCTCCGCCACGATCCTCGAAATGGCGCAAGCCTTCGCCCGCATGAACCCCCGTCCGCGCCGCTCCATCCTCTTCGTCTCCGTCACCGGCGAAGAGGCCGGCGAACTCGGCTCCGAATATTTCGCGCATTATCCGACCGTCCCGAAGCATTCCATCGTCGCCAACATCAATATCGACCAGGTGTTCCTCCTCTACCCACTCGAAGACATCATCGCCTTCGGTGCCGAACACACTTCGCTCGAATCCGTGATCCAGCGCGCCGCCAAAAAGATGGGGCTCGTTGAAAGCCCCGACCCGATGCCCGAACAAGTCGTCTTCATCCGCAGCGATCAATATTCCTTCGTCAAGCAAGGCATCCCCGCCGTAATGCCCTCGCCGGGATTCAAGTCGCCCGACGGCAGCAAGAAAGCTTGGGATATCGCCATGAAGTGGATGGACGACAGCTACCACTCGCCACAGGACGACATGAACCAGCCCAATCTCGATTTCGAAGCGGCCGCAAAGTTCGCCCGCTTCACCTTCCTCTGCGGCTACTACGTCACCCAAGACCCACAGCGCCCCACCTGGAACAAAAACGACTTCTTCGGCGACCAATACGCCCACCTCGCCCAATAAGTGGCACGGGCATACTGGCTGTCGCCTCGGTCAGCGCCTCGTCAACAACAACGCGACGATAGAGTTCAGTTTCCCGTTGCGGCGTTTATCAGAGCGCTGGGTCCATACCGGTGATAACTCCTGTCCCCGAGGCGACTATCCCACCTGAGCTCCGTTCGTTGACTTGCTCGCGGACCACAACCTAAGATGTGCGACAAATGGCGGACTCACAGTCTCTCATCGGCCAGATCATCTCCCACTACCGCATTCTGGAAAAGCTCGGCGGTGGTGGTATGGGTGTTGTTTACAAGGCAGAGGACACCGAGCTTGGCCGTTGCGTCGCACTTAAGTTTCTTCCAGACGACCTAGCCCAGGACCCCCAGGCGCTAGAGCGTTTTCGCCGCGAGGCACGCGCGGCGTCTGGTCTAAACCACCCCAACATCTGCACCATCTACGAAATCGGCAAGTACGACGGTCGATCGTTCATCGCAATGGAGTACCTGGATGGAGTGACCCTGAAGCACCACATCATGGGTCGTCCAATCGAGTCGGAGCAACTGTTGAGCATTGGCATTGAGGTTGCCGACGCTCTCGATGCCGCTCATGCCCAGGGCATCGTTCACCGCGATGTTAAACCGGCGAACATTTTTGTTACCAAGCGTGGTCACGCAAAAATTCTCGATTTCGGCCTGGCGAAGATAGCGCCACCTCCAGAGGCGGCGGGCCAAATGTCCGCGGAGGGGGAGACGCGGACGATTGATGAGCAACACCTCACGAGTCCGGGTAGTACGCTCGGCACTGTCGCGTACATGTCGCCCGAGCAGGTGCAGGGCAAGGAACTCGATGCACGGACGGACCTGTTCTCGTTCGGTGCCACGTTGTACGAGATGGCGACAGGAAAGCTACCGTTCCGCGGCAATACATCCGGCGTAGTCTTCAAGGCCATTCTGGATGGGACGCCGACGTCGGCAGTGCGGCTGAACCCTGACCTGCCAGCGGAATTGGAACGCATCATCAACAAGGCGCTGGAAAAGGATCGCGACGTACGGTGCCAGTCAGCTGCTGAACTGCGCGCCGATCTCAAGCGCCTAAAACGTGACACGGACTCCGGCAAAACTCGCACGGCTGAGATTGTTGCCACCCCTCCGGCAAAGAGCCGCTTCCGATTTTGGATGGCTGGCGCGATTTTGTTGTTACTCATCCTGGCCGCCGCTACTTTCCTCCTGCGCTCCCCTAATCGCGTTCCACGGATTGCCGGTTCGACACAGATCACGCGGGACGGATTTTCGAAGTCCGACCTGGTAACGGACGGTACGCGACTATACTTCTCGGAGTTTGTAGGTGGGCGTTCGATCCTGGCCCAGGTCTCAACAACAGGTGGGGAAACCGGGACGATACCCACCGTCTTTGAAAGCATTGAGATCGATGACATTTCCCCCGATCACTCTGAACTCTTGGCCCGTGATCGCGTCGGAACTGAACTTGAAGATCCTTACTGGAGCGTGCCCCTGCCCACCGGATCGCGACGCCGGTTAGGTGATGTCGTCGGACACGCAGCCGCGTGGTCGCCAGACCGACAACAATTGATCTACGCCAACGGACCGGATATTTACATTGCCAGTCATGACGGAAGCGGACCGCGTAAGCTGTTGAGCCTTCCCGAGAGAGCAAGCAGCATCGTCATTGCTCCTGATGGCAGCCGAATACGTCTCGCGCTAGGAAATCCCTTCTCCGGAAATACTGCCCTATGGGAGGCGCGCGTCGACGGTAGCGGGTTACATGCACTGCTTCCCGGTTGGAACAATCCGGCTCGCGAGTGTTGTGGCAGATGGATCGCCAATGGTCGCTTTTTCGTCTTCGTCAGCACCAACAACAGAGGTACGAACGTGTGGGCGTTGCCGGAACATAATTCTTTTTTGCACTCGCGCTCGCCTGCACCTCTTCAACTGACAACAGGGCCGCTGAGTTTTTCGGAAGCCCTGCCCAGCCCAGACGGAACCAAACTTTTTGTTGTTGGCTCACAGCCGCGTGGAGAGCTTGTTCGCTACGATGCCCGCTCGCAGCAATTCCTTCCGTTTCTTTCCGGAATTTCGGCCAGCGAGCTAGATTACTCGAGGGACGGGCAGTGGGTTGTCTATGTGGCATATCCCGACAACAAGCTCTGGCGAAGCCATGCCGACGGCAGCGATCGATTGCAACTCACCTATCCTCCAACAGAGGCCCACCTGCCACGCTGGTCTCCGGATGGGAAGCAAATTGCCTTCGTTAGCGTCCACGATAACTACTGGAAGGTCTTCCTGATGTCCGCAAAGGGCGGTACTCCTCGGGAATTACTACCTCAAGAAAAAGAAGACGAAGCCGACCCCGTCTATTCGTCGGATGGTGGGCAGCTTGCGTTGGGGGACATAGGGACAGCGCGTGGCATCAGGGTGGTTGATCTTCAGACCCAGCGGGTTTCCACCGTCCCCGGATCGGAAGGTTGGTTCAGCCCCCGTTGGTCACCCGATGGTCGATACTTGGCAGCTCTCTCCCAGGATTCACTCAAGGCGGCGTTCTTCGACTTAACGAATCGAAAGTGGTCCGATCCGATTTCCGAGAACGCCGCCATCGGATTTCCCACGTGGTCCAAGGATAGTACGTATCTTTACTTCGACGAAGGTGGCGCCGAGCCAACGTTTCGACGCCTCAAGGTTGGCGCACCGAGCTCCGAAATGCTCTTCCCCTTGAAGGGTATTTCCCGCGCTGGTAGCAACATGGTGGGAGAGTGGAGCGGCCTCACTCCTGATGGCCTGCCTCTCTTCACGCGAGACGTCAGCATTCAGGAAATCTATGCGCTCGATGTGGAGTTGCAATAATTAGGACGACGTTCCCACCTCCGAAAGATGCCGACCTCATCTCATCCTGAAGCAGGCCTAAGCCGAGTGCGCAACCCTTCGTTAGTTCCGAGGCAACCTAGATGAACGGGCTCAGGCGACTCCTCGGTCCATCAGTAGACGATGAGTATAGGTCGTGCAACCAGGAACTAACTCTACGTGCCCGACTTCTCGGCGACCAGTACGCCCACCTCGCCTATGCCCACCTCGCGCAGTAGCTGGCACCTGAGAATGCCCGTAGATCCTTCCTCTCAAGCGCTACTCGTCCATCGTTCCGGATTGGGAGCGCTGGTAGGAGCGATGTTTGGCATGGGTTGGCTCGGCTGGGGGCTCGGAGCGGCCCATGCATTCGGGCCCATCGTCATTATTCTTTTCGACGTGTTTGGAATCCTTTTGTTCGGATATTCGATTTACTTCATCCGAAAGGGCAGGTCCCTACGACGGAAATTTCCTGCGTCCGCAAACGCGCCGGCGCATAGGATCAACAAACAGTTTTTCGCCATATTTGTTTTGGAATTTACGGCAATCGCGGTTCTCGGTGTGGCCGCTTACGCGTTTCATCGTCCAGACTTGGCTCCTGTCTTGACCGCTATCGTGGTCGGGCTTCATTTCCTTCCGCTCGGTAACATTTTTCGGCAGGCCCGTTACTATTTTTGGGGAATTGCGATAGCGGTGTGGTGCAGTGTCTGCGCTATCTTGTTCCGCTCCGATACGCTCGTAGCGTGGAGCAACATCGGTACCGGTGTTTTACTCTGGGCGAACTGCGCACACGGTCTACTGCAAGCCCGGAGAGCCGTGCGTTCGCTCGAGTCGCAAGCAAGATCGTTGTCCTAAGCCCTGATCAGTCGCGTTACCGTACATCAGCGAGACATGAATCTTGAGCATCGCCGGCGATCCGCTCTACCGATCAGACGTCATCTCTTTCAGCGCCTTCTCAACAAAGACGCGACGCGAGAGTTCACTCTCCCTTTATGACGTTCATCAGGACTTGGCAAGAAGCGACGAAACAAAAGCGTCAGGCATCTCCACGTGGCAGTCGTGACCCGTTGGGAGTTCGTCGTAGTCCCAACCTTCCTGCTTTGCCCGGTTGCCGAACTGCTGAAAAATCGGTCGCGCAGGATACCCATCTGCAACACAGCCAATAAATTTTCGAGGGAGTTTCGCTGCGGCATTCGCGGGAGTCCCGATTGCCTCCTGAAAACAGTTCAGGCTGAAATCTGACAACCGGGATCGAACAAAGTCTCGCGCGGGCCCGGATTTCAGACCCCACATATCAAGTTGTCCTTCGCCCGCCTTTAGTCGCCATCCATCACCCGCGTTGTCGGCCTGTTGACGGAAGGACTGCACGACGGTTTCGGGAAGAAGGTTGAGCGCGGACTTACCATCGCGCGGAATGAAGGCATCGACGTAGACGAGGCGATTCAATCGATGCAGCGCATTTTCGGCAACGCCGGTGATGATCATGCCCGCGTAGCTGTGACCTACTAGCGTTACATCTTGCAAATTCTCGTGCGTCAGGAAACCAATCACGTCCTCAATGTGCGTCTGGAGACCAACAGCAGGTGTGAGTGGGTTCGCATCGTTTTCCAGGCCGGTCAGGGTCGGAATCCACACTTGATGTCCAACTGCCCGCAATTTAGGAATCACGAGGTCCCAGGTGGAAGCCGTCTGCCAGGCTCCATGAACCAAGACAAACTTCGCCATTGAGGCACCCTCCGTGGCTGCGATTCTAAGGCTCGAGTCGCTCGATTCGTATAGGAAAGTATCGCGGGCCGAACACCGAGTCTCGATAAGTCGCTTCAGCAGAAACTGGCTCACTCGCAATGTGCCTGTTGGCTTGACGCATCCACCAACCCCAGTTACGCTTTCGTCGTGGTCGCGCTCTCGCGTCATAACCCCTTTGCCTGTAGCGTCATCCAACCATAACCACTGTGCCCGAAGCCCCGCTCCAACTCTCGACGCCAGACACGCACGCGGTTGAACAGATTTCCATGGTTGAAGTGCTGACCGATGCCACCAAGCGGTTCGTGCTCAACGTCCAGGATTACTTCCAGCTTGCCGGCCAATCGCTCGCCAATCTGGCGACTAGCCCGCGCTATTTTCAGGATGTTCTCGATCAAATGGACGATATCGGTGTCGGCTCGCTCGCCATCGTTCTCATGTCCGGTTTTTTCATCGGCGCCGTCATGGTGCTGCAAACCGGTTCGCAGTTCGTTCGCTTCGGCCAGACCGGCTTGACCGGCGACATCGTCTCGCTCGCGCTCGTTCGCGAACTCGGCCCGACGATCACCGGCATTCTGGTCGCTGGCCGCAACGCCAGCGGCATCGCCTCGGAACTCGGCTCCATGCTTGTCACAGAGCAGGTCGATGCCATGCGCGCCATGGGGACCGACCCATCGCGCAAACTCGTCACACCCCGCGTCGTCGCCGGCATCCTTGTTCTTCCGTTGCTCACCGTGCTTTCCGACTTTGTCGGCCTTCTAGGCGGGTGCGTTGCCTCCGTTTTTTCGCTCCGCCTCGGCGCCATCGAATTCTGGACCCGCGCCATCAACGCCCTCGATTTCGCCGACGTGATGCAAGGCATGATGAAGCCCCTGGTTTACGGCTTCATTCTCACGACAGTCGGCTGCTACAAAGGCCTGACCGTTCGCGGCGGAACGCAAGGCGTAGGTCGCGCCACAACGCAAGCCGTGGTCGTCTCCAACGTGATGATCATCGCCTGCGACGTCTTCCTCACCAAAATCGCGCTCTTTTTGGGAGACAAGCTGTTTTGACAACTCGTCCCCCTATCGCTCCGCCGCGCCGCACTCCTTACGACACCGATCCCGTCGTGACCTTCGACAACGTGCGCATGACTTTCGACGAAGGCGACATCCTGCGCGGCCTCTCTTTCAAGGTCCTCCCGCGCGAAACGCTGATCCTCCTCGGCGAAACCGGCACGGGAAAAACGCTGACGCTCAAGCTCGCTGCGGGCCTCCTTCATCCGAGTCAAGGCAGAGTCAGCGTCCTTGGCCACGAAGTCTCTTCGATGTCCGAAGTCGATCTCCTCAATTTCCGCCGCCAGATCGGCTTCGTCTTCCAGGAAGGCGCTCTGTTTGATTCGATGACCGTTGCCGACAACGTGGCCTATCGCCTCCGCGAAGACCGCGTCGATGAAGCCGAAATCGATCAGCGCGTCCGCGAAGTCCTGAAATTCGTCGAACTCGAGCACACGCTCGATCAACTCCCATCGGAACTTTCCGGAGGCATGCGGCGTCGCGTGTCGATCGCGCGCGCACTTGTCAGCCGACCGCAGATCGTTCTCTACGATTCGCCGACCGCGGGACTCGATCCGGTGACCTCGCAAACAATCATTACGCTCATCCTTCGCCTCCGCGACGTCTACGGGGTCACCGCGCTTCTCGCCACGCATCGGGTGCAAGATGGATTTGCGCTCGCTAACTTTAAATTCGATCCGCAAACGCGGCGCGTGGTCCGCGATCCCGCCTCCTCGTCGCGCGTTCAGGCCAATCTCGACGAGCCGGTCACGCGCTTCGTCGTCTACAACGAAGGCCGTATCTATTTCGATGGGACGCCGGAGGAAATTGCATCGACAAAAGACCCGTATCTCAGGCGCTATCTTGTGTGAACTTGCTGTACTCTGTTTCTCAGTAGTAGTGGTCCGTGGCAATAGAAGTGGGTCTATCGAACTCGTAGTGGAATTCAGAATCCCAGCAGTCTAAGCGGCGGAGGAACTGCATCGATGGCGATGCGCAAACAATTGACGTGGACCGAGCTTCGCGTCGGCCTGTTCGTCTTGGTTGGTCTGTTCGTTCTTGCCGTCGGCATTTTTTACGTGACCGGCGCCGGCTTCTGGGGACCGAAGTATCGCCTCAAGACTTATCTCCCCGACGTCGATGGCCTCGCGACGGGCGCGCCCGTCCGCATCGACGGCGTCGATGTCGGCAACGTCGAGACTCTGCGTCTCGTGCCGCGCACTGCGAATCATGTTCCCGAAAAAGCAAAAAGCATCGAAATCGTCATGCGGCTCGATCGCCGCTTTCAGCCCGACATACTTACCGACAGCAATGCAAGCCTTGTCACCGAAGGTTTGCTCGGCAACCGCTACATCAACATCACGCGCGGATTCACCGGAACTCCTCTGAAGGAAGATCAGGAAGTGAAAGGCGTCACGGAAAAGGGAATCGGCGAAATCATGGCGCAGAGTTCCGACCTGCTGGACAACCTGAAGGTGATTACTGTCGATGTGCAGACGATGGTCGCCGGTGTGAAGGCCGGCCAGGGCACCGTCGGCAAGCTGCTTCAGGACGAGCAGGCTTACAACAATTTGAACGCGACGCTCGGCAACGCCAACAAGATGATCGCGGACATTCGCGGCGGCAAAGGCACAATCGGGAAGTTGGTCACCAGCGATGAGCTCTACAACAACGTCAACACGATCGTCTCCGATCTGCGCGCGCAAAAGGGAACGCTCGGCAAGCTGCTCTATGATCCGCAACTCTACGATCAGTTGAAATCCACCGTGGACAACGCCAACGGAATGTTGGGCGACGTTCGCGCCGGCAAGGGGACTCTCGGCAAGCTCACGACCGACGACGCGCTCTACAACAAGCTGAAAGACACGAGCACGAATCTCGCGACCGCGACCGCCAAGCTCAACGACAACACCACGACGGCGGGCAAGCTTTTCTCCGATCCCCAGCTTTACGACAACTTGACCGGGTTGACCGGCGACCTCCGTCTCTTGATTGGCGATTTCCGCCAAAATCCGAAGAAATTCCTGAGCTTCAAGATTTCTATCTTCTAGTTTTGTGCTGCGCCGTTTCGATATCAATTACTTCGGGACAGTGCGGTGAATCGCGCATCGAGCGCAAACTGTTCCGCGCCACAATCTTTGAAACGAGAAAAGGAGCCTTCTCCAAATGGAGCTGTACATCGTCCGCCACGGTATAGCCATCGATCGCGAAGATCCGAAATCACCTGCCGATCCCGAGCGCTATCTGACCGAAGAAGGCGTCGACAAGACAAAACAAGTCGCGAAACGAATCGCGGGATTTAAGATCAAGCCCGATCTGTTGATCAGCAGCCCGTATGTGCGCGCGATGCAGACGGCTGAGATTTTTGCGGCTGCGTTTGATTATCCGAAGCAGAAGATTCACGGCTCGGATGCGCTTCTTCCGGGTACGGAGCCTTCTCACTTTTTCAAAGAGATCGCCAAGGAGAAGAATTCGTCTGTAGTTTTCTGCTTCGGTCACGCGCCGCAACTCGATGATCTCGTCGCTGCGGCGATTGGCGCGAAACATCACGTCACGTCGCTGAAGAAAGCCGGAGTGGCAGCTATCGAACTGAAGAGGCTGACTCCGCCGAGCGGGCAACTGCTTTGGCTTGCTACGCCTAAACTGCTTCGGAAATAGTTGGCTTACATCCATCTCGATTGAGGGCGCTGCAACGGTTCCATTTTGGGACAGTGGGGGTACCCCTCCCGGGGTGTTTTTGCGCAAGAATTTGATTCTAAATGGGTTGCACGCGCTAATTCTCTAAGAATGTCGTTGTGAGGGGTTTATTGGCGCCGGGAGTTCACGGCGCACACAGGTGAGGTGTGTCGGCTCGGCGGTTCGGGGAGAGATAAATCGCGGCAGCTAAGGGGCTTACGGCCGGGCGAGCTGGGGAGCAGCGATGCTGCGACCGTACACGGACGCGATCGATTTTCTTGCGGTCGGCCGATGGCTACTTGTCGGCTTGGCGGAAGTAGAGGCGGACGTGGAATTCTTTTTCGAAGAGTTCGGCGCTGC
>Ga0209006_10004402_pt1 | contig 12779 bp, 23 predicted proteins | sample JacPin_JW_Ref_O2_FD_188567 | JGI IMG/M metagenome (GOLD analysis project Ga0209006, IMG submission 188567) | Forest soil microbial communities from Algoma, Ontario, Canada - Jack Pine, Ontario site 1_JW_Ref_O2 (SPAdes) (version 2) | ecosystem: Environmental > Terrestrial > Soil > Boreal...
AGCTTTACATTGAGAAGGTGATGACCTCCGGCATGATACTTCAGTACAACCGCAAAACAGACCGGCTAAGCCTATGGGAATGGTGAGTACTCATATCATCGTCAGTCTTCATAGAGCTTGTTGGGGAAACCCATTACAGCCTTATCGGAGTCGCTCACCCCCTTTGATTGTCTTAGGCCGTGCTCAAATTATCTCCGTGTTCGTCCCTCCGACCTCCGCGATTACCGAATGTCACACCAAATGCGAGGTCCTGGCTGTTTTTGTCCCATGATGGATGAAAACCAGCCTGACTTCGTGGAGGCCGCAATATATGTACTTTCCGTGGCTGGCACACCGTTTACAGGAGAGTACGTCGCTAGCTGTGTCCGCAACCAATGCCAGTACTTTGGTAAGTGGTTTTGTAGCTGCCTGTAGATAACATGTTACTGATTTCATTGCTGAAAGTGCTTCTAGAGCGTATGTACAACAAAGTTGGCGTCCCTATTAAATGCTATCCTCCCAGAGGTAAGTGACCATCATGGATTTGATACTCAATTCATCGATCGTAACATTTAGGACCCACTGAACAAGTCCCTCGGCCCGTGATACACATCTCCAAGGCATCATCTGCATCACAGACTGCTGAGGAAATCGCACGCGGGGCTTGGAGCAAATTAATAGGGTGTTTCCCCTTAACTGACCAGTCATCAATTGATGACTTCATCACCGCACTAGTATGTACAACTGTATAGTATTGTATGAACACGACGAGAGCTTAAATCTGTCGCACAACATGATGAGGAACATTTAAAGACAGGTGTTGAGACCCTATGGTATGTAAAACAAACAAACCGAAGGAAAGGATCAGTCATGGTGATCATCAGAATCAGAATCTCCCGGTGGTTCAGAATCCACGACTTCCGCCGGTAAGATGTCGACTAGTTGCAAATCGTTGTAGAACCTAGAATGCATGTCAATTTCATAGTCATGTCAAAAACGGAATACCTACATGTTTGCCGATGAGATGCAGATGTTTTCCATATGCTCTCTCGTCACACTGTCTGAAATAATGGACGTCTTGACGCTGTTGAAGCGTCTGCTTTCAGATCCTTTCCATTCCTTTCGTTTGTGCACACCATTTCTCCACTCGCCGACGGCATGGCGAGCCTGGTCAGTGAATCAAATCGATTTCGGTAGCTTTAAGTGAAATTGGACTGACTGAGATAACTACCTGAACATGAGCGTTCAGGGGAACCCGTGTCTTCCATGCCAAATGAGGGGCAATGTGGTTCAGCGATGGGTAGCGGAGGAATACTAGGTGCATTCGGCGAACGATCGACTCGGATCGTGCATAAAACCCTTGACGCAGGATCATCAAGATTGTCGGGTGAATATACGCGCCTCGAATCGACTATAAGATGTGTAAATGGGACAGGAACGTAGAGTGGAGAGTACTTACACCGTCTTGATTGTACCAGTGTAGGTACGATGCTCGGGCGAGCAAAGACTCGTATTGATTGATGTTGGCGGCGCTTTGCTCGGGATCATAGCTGAACCCATAGGCCGTCATCCATTTGCGCGCCTCGTACTTGATCTCCTCACGATGTTTGATGATAGCGTCGGTGACCCACGAGACGATGCAATACAGCCAGAAATAACCGCCTGTAAAATGAATAGTCAGCGACGATGGAGGTTGATCCTAGGCCCGAACCTGGTTCCAGAACGACATGCGGGTGGTCTCTCGCGTGTGCCTGGGTTACAATGATAATCGCTTGATACGCCAGCATAGCCAATTGAGACGATCCGCTACCAGGCTCAGGGGCTGTGACCCATCCCAAGTTTTCATTGAAATATCCAAGGGTTATGGCTGTACTCATAATCGGTTCCAATAAATCGGCCCAGCGTTTGAAGTTGCGGCGAAAGCATTCTGGGGTGATTGGGGGATTCGAGGGCTGAGGGCCTTCGATGTTCAAGGTCGTTAAGGCATGTCGAATTTCGTCTGTTGGAACATACTGGCTCGGTATATTTTGGGTCCCGAAGTTGTCAGGAACCACTTGTCTAATCGGTTGGGGTGGGTGGATGGCAATCGACGACGCCGCTGACGAGAAAGTCGTGGTAGTTCCAGTCACACCGTAGAGATTGCTATTGAAAGGGACTTGCTGCTGAGAATCGAAGTTGTTTGAATCTACGTATATGACATTTCAACGTTGAAAGCGCGTAAAAACCGGGTACTTACCAGTTAGATATGTGTGAGGATATTGCTCAACCCATTGTTCCATTCCTTCGGAAATTTTTACATCCAGTGGATGTGACGGGAATTCTAGAGAGCTCCAACTAGGTGACTTTACTTTTTATCATCCACTGAATATTGAAGTTTGCCTCGACTCTCGGATCGATCCGCAAGTTCTGACATCATTCGGACAGGTGACTGCCCGAATGCCTAGATAAAACGTCGGTGGCGTGGCTGCGGCTGCGGTGGATCCTCCAGTACACCAGGAGGATAGAAATTTAATGGGAGGCCGCGCCAGTGACTCGGACTCGGGTGGCCAAAGTCATGTGATCAACCAATAACGGCCGAAGCCGTTCTTTATCAAACTGCATCGATTCATCATCATGACCGTCCCTTCAATCTCACTCAGTGACTCGCTAAACGCATGGTCCAAGACGATCACAACGACAGAGGAACTCGAGTATGTCTCATACCAATCCAGTCCATTTTCATTATCTAGGGTAAGTACCAATGTTCCTGTCACTATCATCGTAATCTGACCCCACAATCAGTATCGGAAACAACTGCACTTTCCTGCCATGTGCCTTTCACTATCGCAATCCAGTATGTACACCCATTAAGCCATGCCAGTGATTCCTGTCACTATCATGATCTGATCTCCGCATTACAGTGTCCCAGTATTCATCGGATGTGTTTCTGCTGGCAACGATGTAGTCCCCAAATGGACTCATTCAGGCAAGTACGTACTTTGAAACCCTCCCTTACGTCTTTCCCATGGAGAGATAATTCCGGTATGTCTGTATCATCGAGACTCCCTAACGGATGTGAATATTAAATAATATGATCTCTGCAGTCAATTCATTATCTATTTAGCAGTTCCTCGCCGCTGGATTTGTTCATCCGTGTGAGTTGTGGGTTTTGGGCGTTTATTGGAGTGATGTGAGCTCGTTTCTTTATCGTTGTTTCAGGTGTTAGGATTACATCTCGGATCGATTGGAAGGAACCAGGATGACCGGGTGATCAGGTTTCATGAACTTTGACTTCAGCATTTCAACATTATATTACAGACTCAAGAACAGTCGTATAATAGATATTTAGCACCTTCGAACTTAAGTAAATAAGAATAGCACCTTCGAACTTAAGTAAATAAGAATCAATAACCTACCGACTGGCAACTCCTTTATCATAACACGATCAACTAACTGACGCACCATGTCTCAGAAAAGCTCAAAATTGCGTTCATTTCTGATCAGCGTGAGCCGAATGCCCCATCGATTTCAGGGCCGTGACCCTCCAAGTGTGAGAGCCAACATTCCGCAAGATCAAGGCGATGTGGCGCGGAGTGTTGGAATGGTGGATAAATCCTCTTCAAGCTGTCACCAACCAGAGCCATCCACCCATTCTGAAGTTCTGCCGGCATACACCAATGCATCAAACGACCCAGTGGGTGTAGAGGAAACCCGCCTCAGAGAAACCACTGCTGCAGGGGTAAGCGGGCACTCACCTTGCTATATGAACCCCATTGAGGATGACCCTTCAGCCATCTGGTGCAATACCCGCCGAGTGGATTCAATCACTCCCCAACTACTTATGCACCAGTCACAACATAGAGTGCATCATGGACCTCGTTCGTAGCATAAGAGCGGAACGGACCGTTCAGAAGCGAACGGTCGAGCATCGAATACATTTGTGCGAAAAGCACCTCGAAGCCTTACGTAAAGAGCTGTTGGATGCAGACAAGGACATTGAGGACGTCGAGAACTGTGTTCTTGCGGTGCGAGATTTTTTGCTACGGGCTGTTCCAGACGTAGAGGTCAGTTCGGGAGGGTTGGAGTCGGAGGAGGGTCGCATCCCACCAAGTATGGTACTTTATCACTCAGATGGTTCCGATTCAGACTCCAGCTCCATTAGTTCTCTGTCCAACAATGCAGCCTTCAATATATGAGTACTTATCTTCACTCAGAATGGGACTTTTGGAGATGTGCGAGACGCGTTGGCGCCAGCAGTGTGCGACGCTTCTTACCGAGAGTCTCAAACTGGAGTAGATGGCCATATGTATAAGAATGGAATGAGTTGGCGAAAAATAAAGGTGAATATGTAAAATAACATTAGAGAATTAAATAATCGAATTAAATAATCGTATGGTCACGCAAGATCGGCACCCGATTCAGACGCATCACATGAGGCCTCGTGATCAAGCCATCAACTTTATTCAATCGTACTATCCGATCTGCCAACGGCGAGCATTCTTGCATAAATGCTACTCTGTTACTTGCTGCGATCTGTAGAGTCGTGAAAAATGCCCGCCTTCAGAACACGGAGTGCTCCCTTAGAAGGCGATATCACACAACGTCAACCTACTCCAACTCGTACTCCCCGCCGATCGCGTATACAGATCTTTGGCACTGGTGGGCTTGCTCTTAGGGCTGAGACTCGAACTCGCCCGAACACTCCCATGTCACCCACCATTCACATCAGAGCGAATCGTCGCCGCCCCTGCAAGTTGGCTCGCCATAGGATGAATATCCGATATTCTCCCGTTCATGACTTGGGGCAGGGTGAACGTCTTAGCTCAGACGATAACTCCCATGGAACCATCGGCTATGACATGAGTTCGTCCCTTGTCTTTTTCTTGCTTATAATCTAACATTTCATCTTGTGAAGAACGCGCCTTCGGTTACAACTCGACTCTGGCCATTACTATGAACTCTCCGCGTCGCGTATCGGGTGAGTTTGTTTAGTTCATTTTGATTCTGAGACTAATTTGTCTTAACACATTCAAGGGAGGTCCTCACTCACTACTGTTGCTACCTCTGCTATGCAATCCAAGACGGCTGCCGCATCTCAAAAACTTGTAAATGATGACAGTGAGTACTTCATTAAGAAAATGTCCGAGTCTGCTCAAATTAAACGATACTCTTCCAGATCTCAATGTCGCCATCGTAGAGATATTCGAACCAGTGCCGCTGCCAGTTCGGAACAGGGAATTTCGCTCGTTGCTAGACCTAGGTTGTTTCAGCGGGAGAGGTCTGACCGAGAAGCAGCTGCTGTCTCTACTTGCGAGATGCTATTCCTGCCGCAAGTTCATGACAAGAAACGCATTCGAATACCACGACTGTCCTAATTTCATCGATCTTACAACGGAGGATTAGTAGTTGTGATGGACTTGTAGTTGTGACGGTCTTCCTACGTGTAATACGGTACTCAAAGTTTCGTTTCAAATGGACTTGCAATTGAACGTTTGCCAACTTGAACATGATTCACAGCCATCTTTGCTGGTAATACGTTGCACGGAATCCCCTTCATCTAGCATTATGTACAGTCCTGAATTTGGAAAACTTTGGCTCATGTGTTTTCCAATTGACCAATCGCAAAAAATCGATAAACGTATTCTACGGACATCCAGGTTTGTGTCAACGAAGCTCGTTACACTTACAAAATGTTCTACTGTCCCAAATTCAACATTTGATCCCTGCCGCAAAGAGGATAAAGCCAACGAGAGTGGGATGAAAAACGGTCCCTTAAATGGGATGGATCCAGAGGTCCTTGTGATGCCAAGGATGGTGTTTAAAGTGAAATGGATGAAGATTTTGGGCCCGGGCTGTAGACCAACGGTGAAAGTAGTTTTGGATTATATTTTTCGCGATTTTTAAATACACGTGAGCCAATAAATAACCTAGAAGCTTCTTTCCAACTCACCGTAGAGGTTCTCAAATCTCATATATGTTATGAACTCATATCACGAAGTCTGTGTCTGTGGGCGTTCTTTCTCCCAGCAAGGCGCCTATAATCATCACAAGCGAACTTGTCAGCAGTCAAGAAAACGACTTTCTAGTGCTCTAGCCGCAGCAAAGGAGGTGTGGAGTCTCCGAAAGAGACATCGGGGTATCCAAGGAGTTGTGTCGACAACGGAAACTGTAACACCCAGCAATCCCATTGAAGAAGATCAGGTTCGTTTAGTTATGTATGTCACTTCAGATATACAAGATAAACTCACCTTGAACGTCTTAGACTGACCCAGGGCACTCAGGGTCTTCAGTCATCCATCTCGATGATCCATCGCAATCATTAGCAGAAGGTCGTCCCCGAAGACTTCACAGAAGACTGCCCAAACGATTCAGGGACAATCTTCCGGAGCCTCCCCCTCCCATTTTTTCGCCTACTCTCGCCACGGATCCATTAGAAGAACCGCTCCAGAGCGGTGACGCTATTCCAAGACAACTGAATATAGTTAGCCGTCTCCGTCAAAAGTTCCGGAGTGCACGAAATATTTTCGGGCTATTCCGACAGTATGAAGCCGAAACGTTACCTACTCACGATCCAGAAGAAAACTTCGAGTTCGGAGAGCTGTCGAATGCCCTAGCCCCTGATTCAGATGTATTCCATCCCTATCCCAACTATAATTCATTTCGTCTGAGCGACTGGTATTGGAATCATGGGGTGCAGAAGTCACAGGCAAGCTTCAAAGAGCTGGTGAACATCGTCAGTGATCCGGATTTCCGACCATCCGATATAAGGGAAGCAAAATGGGGCCTCATTAACGAGAAGTTGGCTGGAGACAAACCTGATGAGGAATGGTGTGAACAGGATGCAGGCTGGAAGAGAACGTCGGTTACGATCCCTGTCCCATTTCACCGAAAAACGGCGCACCCCGGCACGAAAGAATACACCGTTGCGGATTTCTATTACCGTAGCCTGGTCTCGGTCATCCGAGAACATTTGACAGATCCTACCCGACATCGACATTTTCATTACGAGCCTTACGAGCTTTACTGGCAACCACAAGATACAGGGAGTCCTACTCGAGTACATGGTGAAGTGTACACATCTCCGACATTTATTCAGGCGCATCGCGAACTCCAGGACTTGCCAAGGGAAGCAAGTGACGATCTCCCGCGTGTGGTCGTAGCATTGATGTTCTCGTCGGATTCTACACACCTAACTTCGTTCGGCGATACCAAGCTATGGCCGCTATACCTATACTTCGGGAACGAATCGAAATATCGACGTTGCAGGCCTTCCTGCCATCTTTGCAGCCACATTGCTTATTTTAAGAAGGTGAGTCCTTACTCAATGATGGCCTCCCCATCACTCAAAGTCAATTATTTCTCTTCATTTAGCTTCCAGCCGCCTTCAAGGACTTTGCTACCGAGAACATCGGTGGAAAAGGCCCTAACGAAGCATTCATGACTCATTGTCATCGAGAACTTCTACACGCCCAGTGGAAGGTTCTTCTTGACGATGAGTTCATAGAGGCTTACAAGCATGGCATAGTTGTAACTTGCTGTGATGGTATTACTAGACGGTTTTACCCTCGCTTTTTTTCTTATTCTGCTGACTACCCAGAAAAGTGCGTAATTTCTATTTTAGTAGGCAATTTGTATACTAAATAATAATCGAACTTGAAGGATCCTTCTTGCGAGCATCCGGAATCTGGGTGCATGTCCCTGTCCCCGCTGTCTCGTTCCGTTATCGTCTGTGCATAACATCGGCACCAGACGTGATATGTCCAACCGGGTATCATTGGCCCGTGTAGATGACCACGACCGCCGACGCAAGATCTCCACTGTGAGGGGATTGATCTATGAGAGCGATTATGCGGTGGATAGTACCGCCGTCAACAACATACTCAAGGCGCAATCCTTGGTTCCAACAGCGGTACGCCTTGCATTTATTTACCTATCTAGCTATCTCATTGTTACCTTAAGAATGCTTTCTCTGACAGGCTCTCCACGCTAGGTTTCAATCTCTTCATGATGTTCCTTGTTGACATCATGCATGAATTTGAGCTCGGTGTTTGGAGAGCCCTCTTCATCCATCTTCTAAGGATTTTAGATTCAGTGAGTCCCACCCTTCTGAATGAGTTGGACCATCGGTACGTGTTACCAATTTATTCATTTGGCAACAAACTCACAATCATGAAGATACAGGGAAACCCCTGCATTTGGAAGCTATACGATCCGGCGATTTTCGAACAACAGTTCGGAACTCAAAAGGATGGCCGCTCGAGACTTCGAGGACCTCCTGCAGGTGAGTAACAGAACACCACCAGCACAATGGGCCGTTGAAACACTAAATTTCTTCTCAACAGTGCGCTATTCCAGTCTTCGATGGATTGCTCCCAGAACCTCACAACACCACTATTTTGCAACTCCTTTTCCTCGCGGCGTACTGGCATGGCTTGGCCAAGTTACGCATCCACACCGATCTCACCCTAGATATTATGGACAACATCACCTCATTATTGGGCTGCAAACTTCGTGAGTTTCGTAGCGATACGTGCCCTGCCTTTCACACTCGCGAACTCAAGAAAGAGGCTGATGCCCGATCTCGCCGACAAGCAACCCTGAAACAACCTCAGGGTCCAGTGAATCAAACTGCGGGTCAACCAAGCACATCAAATTCGCGGCGTCCAAAGGTCCTGAATCTCAACACGTACAAGCTCCATGCACTTGGAGATTACGTGGCTACGATACGTAACTATGGCACAACAGATTCGTATACCACTCAGACGGTATGTATTTTACCTCACTTGAGTCCAATTCATTGACTTTTCTTCCAGGGAGAACTCGAGCATCGCAAAGCGAAAGCTCGATATGCTCGTACGAATCGTAAAGATTACATCAAGCAAATTACACAAATCGAACGCCGTCAAGCTCGTATCCGCCGTATCCAAGAAAGATGGATCAAGTCAGGCGAAACCTTCGATGCCGACGTTCCTTGTACTTCAAATGTACATCACCATATTGGGGCATCTCAGAACCGCCCGGAACTTATCCCACATTTCCTGCAGACGAATGCCGGCGATCCAGCAATCAAGGTAGCTATTTCCCTTTGTCTGGCTCACAGGGTGCTAAGATTTTTTCTAGAATTTCGTACCTAAACTGAAAGAACATCTTCTCTTGCGCATCAAAGAACTATTACGACAAGAAGCCGCTTCTATGGACCACGATACCGACCCTCCCAATCCATACGCCGAGACGCCATCGTTTCCCGCGAGGGCTGGCCGAGATGGTCTCAATGCATCCGACCATGTCTTCATCAAGAACGATATGATGTACAAGCATCATTTGGCGCGGTTCAACTACACAACATATGATGTTCGGCGTGGACAAGACGTCATCAACCCCAACACGTCGCATCACAATGTCATGGTGCTTGCTCACGCAGACAGTGATGGTGCCCATGACTGCCCATTCTGGTATGCGAGGGTCCTCGGAATCTATCATGTCAACGTCGTTTATACCGGCCCAGGGATGCTGGACTATCGTCCCCGGCGGTTAGAATTTTTATGGGTGCGGTGGTACAGCAACTCTACGGTGACACATGGCTGGAATGAATGTCGGCTCGATCGTCTACAATTCCCTCCCATAGCGGCTGAAAATGCCCTCGAATTCGTTGATCCCAAGTTTGTTCTGCGAGCCTGTCACCTCATTCCCGCTTTCGCATCTGGCAAACGCCATGTGGATGGAATCGGGCTCTCTCGTTGTGCAAAAGACTCCGAAGATTGGTGTTCTTACTACGTCATGCGGTATGTAGAATCCAGTTACTAGAATCTCCAAGTTTTGCTCAACATGATCCAAATTGCAGTTTTCCGGACCGCGACATGCTTCTCCGTTTCCATTGGGGACTCGGCGTCGGTCACACTTACTCCCATGCATCAATGTCACCTCAAACACAAAAAGCCCTTGCTGAAGATGACTTGGAGACCACTGCCGCCCCAGACGCTCAGGCCAGTACTGTCCGCGGTGAAGACGACCCAGATTCCGATGATCCCGAACTCGGCACGGGAAATCGCGAGGATGACAGTTGGGATGTTGCTACACAGCATGACACCGACTCAGGCGAATCCTTCAATTCCTGCGACGAGGAGATAGGGATCATGGGCGGGGTAATGATGGATACTCTGGACACGGGGGAGCTGGATTTTTATGAGTGAAAATATCTTAGGTCTGTCATCGGCACCCTCTTCGTTGTTACCCCGGTTTTCATTACTTTATCACACAGCTTTTCAATGAGGTGCAACACGAGGGCATTCGCGGTGTCGTTCATTCTATGACTTTTGCATGTATGTACTCGCAGTGGAGTCACGGCTATATACTTACTTCATGAGAGCTGGCGACTGTATGTACTTCATGATCCGCAAATATCTTTCTGGCAGAATAGCTCGGACGGTCGCTGAAAGTTGTGAACTTACCGTCTCGTACCACTATTCCACTGGATGGTCCAGCACAGGTCAATGCTGACAAGTCGCACTCAGTCCATTACCCATGTACAAGCCATGATCACTCGAGCCTAAGAATTTCATTGGATAGGTCATCGCTGGTCATATCGCAAACAGAATGGCCCCCATGATCCACCCCTATCTAGTTGACGACCAACCGTCAAGCCCTTGTTTTCACCTACCATGCATGGTCGGCACTCGGCAGGCACACAGCCACTTATCAACTCCGCCTGGTAATGCCGGCACCTCCACGATTCTCTGATGATTCCCTGCAGTAATGTGAGTATTTTAATTGCTACGAGCTTACAATTCCTCAAGCTTAGATTCTACCTCAACCATCCGAGGCCGATCCTCATCTCTGAAAGACCAGCAGCTGTCCATGAGTTCCCATAAACCATCCAACATTCCGGTAAGCGGGCCGGATTCCGGACTGTATGGTTTTATCCCATTCATGATGTCCAAGATGACAGACCAATCTTGCCGTCGATGACAGTATGGCAAGTTACCTGTCGCAAGCTTAGAATAATGCGTGTAGCAGAGGTCATCGTTTAGCAATGGGGAAGGTGACAAAGACGGTAGTGGCAATAGGCGTACCTCATACATGGTACATCCAAAAGCCCAGACGTCTGAAGCTGGTGTCATCCTGTTGGACGGAACATTGTCGTCATCATCCTCATTTTCGTTCCAGATGAGCTCTGGCGCCTGCCACCGTATGGAGCCAGCTATCATGGACGTGACTTGACCCGTCATGCTAACTAGCTCTTCGACGACCATCGAAAGGCCGAAATCGCTGATAACGGCATTCCCATCGTCGTCGACCAGTACGTTATTCTATTGCAGGCATTAGAAGGGAGATCGTTTATGATGTATATAGCACGGCACTGACGGCTTTTAGATCACCATGTACGATTGGTGGTTTCAGTGTATGAAGGTACACAAGCCCGTGGGCTATGTCCTTGATCTTTTTTTAGAAAACATCATCAATTTAGCACGCACATCTATTCAGGAGAAATTATCACCAGTGATAGTTTGTTCGATGCCGAGTTTTGTGTCTGCAGGTACTGTGAAGCACTTCCGTTCTTGTACCACTCCATTATCATTGACGGACGCTCCCACATATGGTAAGACGTTCCTAGGAACTTGGCAATATTTGGGTGGTCCAGGAGGTGCCAGACGGACACTTCTCGGTTAAGACGCTGAACCCGATTCGAAAGTCAACAACAACACAACCATCACTGAAACCATCGCTAGAGGGGAAAGTGTGCACTACTACCCACCCTCCTCAATTTATCACCGTCCAATTCTTGCTTTGTCAAAACACGCAGAAGTTTGACGGCAACCTGACATTGGCCAAAAGATGAATAGATCGTATTACATATACAAGCACCAGCAAAAACCAATCCCCTGACCTGACTCGTTTTCACAAGCACACTACCATCTTCTGACCGACTCTCACTCGTCATTCTTCCCAAGTATATATCAGAGAAACCACCGTGAGCCACTGGATTACGACCCGTGGTTTTTATTCTTGCCGTCAGGTCCAATATCGGGGAACTCTGTATATGCCGTTCTTCCTCTCCAGAATCGCAACTGATCAGCGATCGAAATGATTGGCTATCGTCATCTGATGCTATAGATGTCTGTGAGTGCTGTGGACACGGACGTAGCGTATATATATGAGAATCAGCCACCAAAAAAGACAAATAAAGAAGACTACATTGTCTGATTCGCACGAAGGGGTAGAATCCCGCCGAAGGGGGTTGAACCCACGACCTCTTTCCCCAGTTTGGCAATCCTGCATCCCGCAGTCGGCGTACCATGACCAGGGATTTGAAATTGGCATTGGGAAAGACACTGAGAAGTGGGCAATGGAGCTTGACGCCAGTGGGAGGTTTTTATACGCCATACTGAGATGGTAACTCGAGCGTTTAAATGCCCTTCGCGAAGCTTTGATATATGAAGAGGCCATGTCAAGCTGTTAAACCATAACCCTGAGGTAACCCTGAGGCACGCCTCGCCTTGTTTGAGTGTTCATTCATGTTGCGGTGAACGTACGTGAATGGCCCTCCTAATCGCAGTGTAGCGAGGTTTGAAGCGAGGACCCATTTCCTCCTAGTTGCAACGTGCTGATCGATTGGCGAACAAATGATGCTGTCAGAAGTCAGCAGACGGCGAAATGCTGTATAGTTTCGTTACGTAAGACGCCCTGACTTACATAATACGCGCAAAGGCAAATTATTGTACGGAGTCAAATTTTCAAGACCAAGCTTCGTCACATCGTTTATCAGGCCGTTTGCTATTTCTTCCTTTACAATCCAACTTGCCGCAGTCCTGACACGCATTCAT
>Ga0209006_10004403_pt1 | contig 12778 bp, 12 predicted proteins | sample JacPin_JW_Ref_O2_FD_188567 | JGI IMG/M metagenome (GOLD analysis project Ga0209006, IMG submission 188567) | Forest soil microbial communities from Algoma, Ontario, Canada - Jack Pine, Ontario site 1_JW_Ref_O2 (SPAdes) (version 2) | ecosystem: Environmental > Terrestrial > Soil > Boreal...
GCGGGGCGTCGAAGAGTCCATGGGTCTCAAGAAGCGGGTGGCGGACATCCGTGACCATCTGCGCTTTTTAATGGAGGCAGAGAGCGGCAATACCGTCTTCTGGATTGAGCGGAGGGCACGCAATACCTACCTGCAGGGCACGCCCATCGACGTTTCCGAGCTGCTTTCCAGCCTGCTGTTCGAGCAGTACCCCAGCGTGATCCTTACTTCCGCAACCTTGACCGTCCAGGGCGGTTTTGCTCATTTGCGCAAGCGGCTTGGGCTGCGCGACGCGCGCGAGCTGGTGGTGCCCTCCCATTTTCGCTATGAAGAGCAGGCGCTGCTCTATCTCCCGCCAAGCATGCCCGATCCCCGTGAGCCCACCTTTGCCCCGCAGGCGGCGCGCAACATCCGTCGCGTCCTCGACATCACTCGCGGCCGGGCTTTTTGTCTCTTTACCAGCTACACGCAGATGCGCGATCTCTATGAGCGCCTGCTGCCGGAGCTGGATTACCCCTGCCTGCTGCAAGGCACAGCCCCCCGCAAAGCGCTGCTGGAGGAATTTCGCAACACTCCCAATGCCGTGCTTTTCGGGACTTCATCGTTTTGGCAGGGAGTGGATGTTCAGGGCGAAGCGTTGAGCTGTGTGATCGTAGACCGCTTGCCGTTTTCTGTCCCAACGGACCCGGTGGTTTCGGCGCGCATGCGGGCGGTCGCGGCGAGCGGCGCCAATCCCTTTTTCGACTACCAGGTGCCCTCGGCAGTAATCACACTGAAGCAGGGCTTCGGACGGCTGATTCGATCGTTGGAAGACCGCGGCGTCCTGGTCTTATTGGACCCGCGCATTGAACGTCAGCGCTACGGGAAGGTCTTCCTGGAGAGTCTGCCGCCGTACCGCCTGACGCGAGACATCTCGGATGTCGAAAACTTCTTCGCCCAGGTCTAACGACCAAGAGAGCGCCATGTCCCGGAACATGTCTCGAAATCTCTACCTCCTGGCGGCTTCTTTACTCCTGGTTTCGCTGGTCTCCTGCGCCATGAGCCTGATGCCCAACCGCCTCCAGCCCGGACTGCCGGCCAACGGTTCCTGGTGGAAGATGGCCGGCCTTGTTTTCTTCCTCTTCTCGCTCATTTCCACCCTGGCCGCGATTTTGACCGCCATGTTTGAGCAAGTCGAGCGCCGGAGCCAGGAGCGAATGAAGCGGGAGTTGCAGGAAGGCCTGGCAAACCTGAGCCGCAACCGGCGCAAGTGAACCAGCTACAATCAACCAGGTATGTATGAAGTCACGGTCGAATCCGGTTTCTCCTCGGGACATTACCTGCGCAACTACCACGGCAAGTGCGAGAACCCTCACGGTCACAATTACAAAGTCCGTCTGACCCTGCGGGGCAGGGAATTGGACCCGGCCGGTCTCCTGTTGGATTTTAAGATGCTCAAGCAAGTGATGCGTCCGGTCATCGAGCGCATCGACCACCAGATGCTCAATGACCTTGAACCGTTCACCGAGCTGAACCCGTCAGCAGAAAACCTGGCCCGCTATTTCTACGATGAAACCAACCGCCAACTGAGCGAGATGACCGGAGGCCGGGTCGCGGTCAAAGACTGCACCATCTGGGAGACGGATACAACCACGGCAACCTACTACGAGTGATCCTAATTCGCAGCTTTGCCGAGGTATTTGTCGAAGGGGATCTCGAAATAGAAGAGTTCCTTGCCGTCGGCATTCCGCAGCATGCGCAGGTTGAGCTTGCCCCCGGCGAGCGGATTGGCAACTCCTTCGAGGTCATAAAAAAGAAATCCGGCGCGGGTAGTATGGGCTTCGACCGCGACCGCTGCGTACTCCAGCGATTTGAAGTCCTCCTCGACATCCTTATTCTTGGTAGAGGACTTGTTTCCAATCCGAGGCAGTGGGCCAGGCAGCTTATAGCCGCCGTCCGGCCGCTTGATACCCCCAATGCGGCGCTCCACATCTTCCGGCTCCGCAGCAGGGATCTTGTCTCCCGCCGCAGTGATGAAGTTGATGCGCGCATCGATCAGGGAGATAGGCTTGTCCCCGTTATTGGTAACAATGATGCGGATAGGCATGAAACCGTATTGCAGATATTTGAAACGAAAGATGGAAGCTTTTTCCGGCGTATTGTAAGGATCTGCGGCAATCGCCACCTGCTCGGCGGGATGCAGATCAAACGCCGGATAGCTGGTGGCGACCTCGGCGGGAGGCGCTGCATGATCACCCGCATCGGCCCGGAGGAGCAACAACGGACACGAAACAAGAGCAGCGAAGACCCATACGACAGCAACCGATTGACGAAGCATTCCCGCAATCGATTATGAGCTTTCGTTGTGTGGCGAGTAAAGAGGGCTAGCCGTCCATGGCGCTCATCATCTACACCTTCGCGCTCCTGATGGTGCTGGTCTTCGGCCTGCCTTATTGGCTGTTGATGATGGCCACGAACGGGAAGTACCGTGAAGGTCTCAGCGAGCGCCTGGGGTTTGTGCCCGGCCGCCTGCGCGAAGGCGACTCAAGAAAGACAATCTGGGTGCATGCGGTCTCGGTCGGAGAGGTCCTGGCCGCCAGCCGCCTGGTGAACGAGCTGAGCGCCTGCGCACCCCAGTATCGCGTGCTGCTTTCGACCACCACCCAAACCGGTCAGAGGCTGGCCAGGGAACGCACCGGGTCCAACCACACTTTTTACTTTCCCCTCGATTTCCCCTGGATTGTGCGCCGCTACCTGCGCGCTCTGGATCCTGTATTGCTGGTGTTGGTCGAGACCGAGTTCTGGCCGAATCTGCTCACCACCTGTCGCCGGTCGTCGATTCCTGTGGCGGTGGTCAATGGACGGATATCCGATCGATCCCTGCCACGCTATCTGCGTTTGCGCGCCATTTGGAAGAAGATCCTGTCTGGAGTCTCGATCGTGATGGCGCAGAGCGAGGAAGACGCCAAACGCCTGAAGGCGATCGGAGCGCCCTCAGGCCGGGTCTCTTTCGCGGGCAATCTCAAGTTCGACGTGCGCAGCGCCGAGCCGGCTGCCATCACGACCATGCTGCGCGAGAAGTTAGCCCCTGGAACCCGGGTACTGGTGTGCGGCAGCACCCTCGATGGCGAAGAAGAGATCCTACTCGATGGCTTCCAGCAATTGCTGAAGATCTTTCCCGATTGCGTCATGATTCTCGCGCCGCGCCATCCGGAACGCTTTGCCCGCGTGGCCGGGCTGTTAAAGAACCGCAAGGAGCGGTTTGTCCGGCGCTCCAACTGGATGAAGCGACCGGCGAAGATCAAGCCTGGCACCGTGATCCTGCTCGACTCGATCGGCGAGTTGGCGTCGGTGTATGCGTTAGCTTCCGTGGCTTTCGTGGGTGGCAGCCTGGTCCCTGGCGGCGGGCACAACCCGCTCGAGCCTGCGCAATTCGCCGTGCCCGTGGTGATGGGCTCCCACTACGCGAATTTCCGAGCCATTATCGATACCCTGTTGCAGGCCGAAGGGCTGAAATTAGCCACCAAAGAAACCCTGGTGCCCATGATTGAAAATCTGCTCACCGATGTGGATGCTGCCAACGCGCTGGGCGTGCGCGCCCTCGAGGTCTTCCATCATCAATCCGGCGCCACCGGCCGGGCGGTCACCGCTCTGCTGGGTTTGCTACCCGCCTCATGAGCCCTCTGCTGCTCGCTCCATTGGAGTTGCTTTACGGGTCGCTGATTCGAGCCAGGAATGCGCGCTTCGATCGCAACCCTGCACAGCGGTTGCGCTGGCCCGTGATCAGCATCGGCAACCTCTCGGTGGGAGGCGCCGGCAAAACGCCACTGGTGATTTGCCTGGCCAAGCTGCTTGAGCGCGAAGGCTTCCATCCTGATGTGTTGTCCCGCGGCTACGGGCGATCGTCGAGGACAGTAGAGCGGGTAGACAGCGCTGGCAGCGCGGTTCGCTTTGGGGATGAACCCCTGCTGATCGCTCATGCGACCGGTGTCCCGGTCTATGTCGGCGCCAACCGCTATGAGGCTGGCCAGCTGGCGGAGCGCGAATTTGCCCGGCCAGGAATTCATTTATTGGATGACGGCTTTCAGCATCGGCAATTGGCCCGCAACCTGGACGTCGTCCTGGTGCATAGGACGGATCTGCAACAGCGGCTGCTGCCGGCAGGCAGATTACGCGAGCCGCTTTCTTCTCTGCACCGTGCCGATGTCCTGGTGCTTCGCCAGGAGGATGCGGAACTCGAGTCTGTTCTCCGCGGCTACGTTAACAACCAATGCCGCTTCTGGCGCGTGCGCCGCACGTTAGCGCTCAAGATCCCTGTAGAGCGCGCAGTAGCCTTCTGCGCCATCGCGCGGCCGCGCGAGTTTTTCGACGGGCTGATCGCCGCAGGGGTTGGGATCGCGGAGCGGATCAGTTTCCGGGACCATCATCGCTATCGCGCGGCGGATATCGAGCGCTTGGCAAAGCTCGGCCGTGCTGCCGGCTGCGATGCATTTGTGATTACCGCCAAGGATGAAGTAAAGCTGGACCCCGCCATGCGGGCTCGCTTGAACGCGGTCGCTCCAGTCTCGACTGCAGCGCTGACTGTTGAACTCGAAGACGAGCAAGCCGCCCTCGACCTTATGAGAAAATCACTTATTGTCACAGCACGCTGAGCAAACCCGCGTCCTGATCGTGCGGCTGGGCGCGATGGGCGACATTCTGCATGCCCTGCCGGCGGTGGCCGCACTCCGCCAAGCCCATCCAGACTGGTATTTCGGTTGGGCGGTTGAGCCCCGATGGCGCCCTTTGCTGTGTGTCGACCGCATCCACCTGGTAAACGCAAAAGCCTGGGCCCGCTCTCCTTTTCACGCCGACACCTTGCGCGAGATCGCCGCATTGCGCCGGGAACTGCGGGAGGAGCGCTACGACCTGTGCATCGATCTGCAGGGGGCAGTTCGTTCGGCGGTCATCGGACGGCTTTCGGGCGCCGGCAGGATAGTTGGCGAAGACCATCCTCGCGAGTGGGCCGCGCGATGGCTCTTCGGCGAGCGAGTGCCCACCCGGGGCGTGCATGTCATTGAGCAGGCAGTGGAAGTGTGCGCCGCGGCATCGGGTCAACCTCTTTCTCCCATCCTTCCGTCGTTGCCGGTAAGCAGCGACGCGGAAAAGTGGGCAGACGCAGTGCTCAAAGGAACGCAACCGAAGCCCGTAGTTCTTTTGAGCCCCGGCGCGGGATGGGGCGCAAAGCGCTGGCCTGCAGAGCGCTATGGAGCGGTCGCAAGGGATCTAGAACAATGTGGCTGCAAGGTTCTGGTCAATGCCGGACCTGAAGAGCGGGCAATCGCTGCTGAGGTTGTCGAGGCCAGCGGCGGTACGGCCGAGGCGCCGGAGTTTACTTTGGAACGGCTGATCGCATTGACCCGGCGAATCAACTTGCTCATTGCCGGGGACACGGGGCCTTTACATCTGGCCTGCGCGCTGGGCAAACCGGTGGTAGGAATATACGGGCCCACAGACCCCAGCCGCAACGGACCCTTTGGAGTTCCCTTTAGAGTGCTGCGCCATCCCGAAAGCAAGCGCGACCATACCCGGCACGCCGAACCGGAAGCAGGTCTATTGACGATTAGCCCGCAACAGGTGGTTGCAGCAGCAAAGGAGTTACTGCAGCCATGCTGAATAACTGGAGCCGAGTTGCGCGCCGTATCCGGGTCCCTTGTGGCTTTCTCTTCGCAGCTTTCTACCTGTGGAGAGCCCGCCCAACGTATGTTTCGCTGGCCTGGAGTCTCCTTCTGGTGGTCCCGGGAGTCCTGTTAAGGGGCTACGCTTCGGGCTACGTGAAGAAGAATGCGGAGCTTACCGTGACCGGGCCGTATTCCTACACGCGTAATCCCTTATACCTCGGTTCCATGCTCATGGCTTTCGGCTTTGCCGCCGCCTCGCGTAGCTTTGGGATCACGGTTCTCCTCGCGCTGCTCTTCCTCATCATTTACGCCCCCACCATCTATAGCGAAGAACAGTTTCTGCGCTCCACCTTTCCCGACTTTGATAGTTACGCAAAGCGTGTACCGCGTTTGCTGCCGCGGTTCACATCGGCACGCACGGCGGGGGATGGTAGCTTCTCCGGTACTCTCTATCGCCAGCACCGCGAGTACAATTCAATTTTGGGTGTCTGCGCCGTTTACGCTGTGCTGCTGGCTACTCTGTGGCTCCGCCATTGATTCGTTGGAGTGGGTTGACGGTGATTAGGTATCCAGGACTTCTCGTGTGCTGTTTGGCGCTCACCGGTATTGCCCAGGCGCCTCCGCCTCCTCTGCTACCCCCCGCTTCAAATTTTTCGTTCCCTGCAAAACAGACACTTACCTACGCGGTGGACTGGCGTGTTTTTCCTGCAGGTACCGCCACCTTCCATCTGGAGCAGGTGGCGAACATGGAGCACGTCATTGCCACCGGTGAATCCATTGGGGCCGTCAACTTGCTGTTTCGGGTGAATGATCGTTTCGAGTCTTACTTCAATCGCACCACGGGTTGCTCCTCGAGTTTTGCCAAGCAGCTCCAGGAGGGTAGGCGCCAGCTCACCAGCACGCTGCGGTTTCAAGATGGCAAGCAGGTGTTGGAAGAAAAGAATCTGGTGACGGGAACCAGCAAGCACCAGGAAGCCCCGATTCCACCGTGCGTGACCGACCTGATGTCCGCGATTTTTTACGGTGGGTCTCAGCCGCTACAGCCGGGAACCAGCTTTCGGATGCCGGTGGCGGATGCGATGCGGGTGGTGGATGTGACCATGAAGGTCGAAGCGCGGGAGCAGGTAGTGACTCTTGCCGGAACCTTTCAAACCATCCGTGTACAACCGGTAGCCGATGCCGGCGTAGTCAAGAATCGCGGCAACATCTGGATCTGGTACACCGATGACGACCGCCATATGCCAGTGCAGATGCGAGCCCGGCTCTTCTGGGGAACCATCACCATGCACCTGGTGAGCACTGCAACTAAGTAAAACCGCCAGGAGGGACCGGCGGTTTCCCTTTCACTGAATGCGGTATCGCTCGCGCATCAACCTTTGCAGCCTGGGCTTGTAGATGATGTTGTAAGCCAGCTCCTTATCGGGAAACATCGCCAGCGCAGCCTTTTTACTATCGGCGACCAGCTCTGCAGCCTGGTCCACCGTGAGGCTCCCGTCCTGGCTAATTACCGACATCACCATGTCCATCATCATTTGCAGGCGGCGGATCTTGCGCTGTTCCTCCATTTTCTCCTGGGCTGACTGGACGGAAGGTGGCGAGCTGAGCGGGTGGCAGGAAGATTCGTTGTTGCGATCGGACTCGCTTGACCCCATTTTGGATGACCCTTCCTCCTGATTTTAACGAATCGTATAACGGACCCGACCAGCAGGGAAACACAAAAAGGGTGTAGGTTACCTTCCCGCCAGCAGCTCGGCGCTTACCGAAGTTCCATCGAGATAAAAGGAAGTAGCGCCCAGGGCATCGGTGCGAAAGGTTCGGACGCCGCGGGCCTGCAGCCGGTCCAGGACGTCCATCTTGGGATGACCGTACGGATTGTGGTGGGCGACGGAAATGACGGCATAGGTGGGAGCCACCGCTGCCAGGAACCGGGGAGTGGTCGAGGTCTTGCTCCCGTGATGGCCAACCTTCAAGAGGTCAGAGCGAAGCTCCTCGGAAAGCATCTGCCCCTCGCTGGGCGCCTCGGCGTCGCCTTCCAGCAGCACCGACGTTCGTCCATAAGCCACATGCAGGACCAGCGAATCGTCATTGCTGGCCCCGGAGCCAGGAACATAATCAACCGCGGGAGCCAGAACCTCCACTTGTGCCCCACCAAACTCAAAATCGCTGCCCGCCGCCATCGATAGGATGGGAATCCCGAGCCCTCGCGCTTCGGCCAGCAGCGCGTCATAGGCTGGGATGTCAGGGTTGGTCCCCACCCAAATCACCCGCGGACGAAAATTGCGCAACACGGAAGCCATTCCACCCATGTGGTCACTGTGTGCATGGGTAAGCGCAACGGCATCCAGGCGACGAATATTCCGGGACCACAATACCGGCGAGACCACGTCTTCACCGATTTCGAAATTGCCGCTGGGTGCCTGGGAGCTACCACCGGTCGGACCTCCGGCGTCGATCAGCAGGGTCTTTCCCTGGGGCGAAACCAGCAGCAGCGAATCTCCCTGGCCCACGTCGATCGCCGTCACTTCCAGTACCCCGGGGCGGTAGACCAAAGCCCGGGGATAAAAGACACAACCCGCTGAGCAGGCAAGCGCTGCGATGGGCAGCCACACCGGAAATCGGCTGTTGCGTGCCCCCCAAACCGCGATGCCGATCAGCAGAATGCCCGCCACAATAGCCAGATTGCCCGGGTTCGGGATCCGGATGTCGCCCGCGCCTAAGCCGCTGAATAGCTGCACGATGCCGTTAATGGAATGCAGCAGGGCCGCCGTGACCGCAGCGGGCAATATGGCCGCCGCCGGCCAGATCAGCAAGCAAGCAAACGTGATCAGGGCGGAGGGGAGCGCCAGGCCGATCAGCGGCACCACCAGCAAATTTACCGGAAGTCCGAGTGCCGTGACGCGATGGAAATAAATCCCCATGGGAAGAGACATGGCCAGCTCGATAAGCGCCGAGACGAGCAGCAGCTCAAAGCTACGCAATGTAACGCGTACCAGGGCTGGTGGCAGCGTACGCGCCAGCCAGCGGCCCAGAAACGGTTGCAGATGGAAGGCGACCAGCCGCAGGGTGACCCGGAACTGCGCCAGTCGAGGCGGCAAGTCAGGATCAATCACCACCAGTCCCACATTCCGGGTGGCTTGCAGGTAGGGACCAAAGGTGTGCTCTGCGACCGGAACCGCGACCCCCGCGACGATCAGAACCGAGAGCAGCGTCATCTGAAAGCTGGCTCCTGCGAGCGAGCGAGGATCCAGTGCCAGCAGGCAAAGCGCGGCAAAGCCGATGGCGTTGAGGCTGTTCCGTTGCCGGAAAAGAAGGCGTGCCAGTAGATACAGGGTTACCATCCAGAAGGAGCGTTGCACCGGCTCGCCAAATCCGGCCAGCAGAGCATAGGCGAACGAGCAAGCAATCGTCACGGTAGTCGACCACACGCGGGGAAGCCGCAGCAGCCGGGCCAGGGCGAAGATGCATCCAGCAAAAATAGCCAGGTGCATTCCCGACACCACCAGCAGATGAAAGGAGCCGGTACGCTCAAACCCTACCCGGGCCTGGTGATCCAGGTAAGTCCGATCGCCAAGAATCATGGCGCTGAGCATGCCCGCATCGGAGTAGTTGAGCAGCAGCCATCGTGGCCACCGTGATCCGCTGGACTTGCCGGCGAAATCGATCAGGTGCTGGGTGCCCGCCTGCTGTACCGAATGAAGCCAGCAAGGAAAGCTACCGCCTTTTGCCCCCGGCGTGACAGTGAGGTTAGACGCTTTCAGCGAGCCGACCACTCCGATACCCTGCTGACGCAGCCACGCAGTGGCATCCCACACCCCGGGATCCAGATAGCGTTCTGGAGGTCGCATGGCAACCAGGGCATGGATCTCATCGCCGCAGTGAACCGCAGGAAGCGCCTGTGCTGCAGGGCCGTACACGGTGGCCCGCAGACCGCCCGCCACCGGAACACCATCCGCGGAAGCCACACGCAGATCTAGGCTCTCGCTCTCTTCCTGCCTCGTGCCTTTGCCGAAGGGAAGACTGGACTGCATGAGACGGATAGGTGTGGTGCGCGTCACTTGACCCACCACCACAGTCGAACCACCGGAATCAGCAATCAGTCGCAGTTGCGATTGCGGATTGGACGCCGGTTCGACCTCGCTCAGCAAAGCGCCCAGCAGCATCCAGCTGAAGGCGAGGGGCAATAAGGCAACACGATTGGCCTTTTCCGCTGCCAGCCAGGCGATCAGAGCCAGGAGCAGGGTGGCGGCCATGAGTATGCCGGGTTCCAACCACCAGTAGGAGGCAAGCACGATGCCGGCGGAGAGCCACAAAGCGCCGTAGAGCGCTGGCGCGCTGGAAAACGAAAGCCGGTCAACCCCGCGAACTCCCACTGTGTTCCGCCTTAACCGCGGACAAGAACGGTGACCGTTTCCAAGTGAAAAGTCTGCGGAAACATGTCCACCAATTGGATCGTCTCGATGAAGTACCCGGATTCTAACAACGTCTGCAAGTCTCTGGCGAGCGTTGCAGGGTCACATGAAACATAAATAATATTTGGCGCCGCGATACGCGAGAGGTGACCACATATCTCCTTCCCCAACCCGGCGCGCGGTGGGTCAACCACAATCAAATCCGGCTTCGCCTGTGCTGAGGACTGGCCACGCAGAAAATCAAGCGTGCTTGAGCGGACCACCTGGTGCGGCCTGCTTTCTAAATTTTCATTTAGATCATCACTCGAAAATCCTTCGGACTCAACTGCAGTTACGAAATCAAACTCCAGTGCTCGCGCGAACAGGCCGGCGCCTGAATAGAGATCCCACGCCATCCGGCCAGTTCTGTTTTTCACCACCAGCTGCAGCAATTCCGGTAACAGAAAGCGATTGACCTGAAAAAAGCTTCCCAGACTGACACGGTAAGGTGTCCCGCAAGCCGTGTAGGTAAGAGAGCGCTGTCCCCAGTACTTGATATTCTTTTGTGTGAAGAGCCCCACACCGGTGAGTGCAGGGAGTTCCGTCTGGGCTAGGTCTGCGAATGCCTCGAGAGCTTGCTCTCGAGGCTTCTGCTGCGGTCCGGGAAATAAGGAGATCAGCAGCTGGTCTTGCTCGCCGTTCGTGAAAAATTCAATCTCGTCGCAAAGGGCTTCGAGACCCGCAATGCGCTCGACGACTGCAATGGCTTGCTCCAGAATCGGCGCGGCGATCGGACAATGGTTGACCGGTAATCGTTTATGCGACCCACGCAGCCGATATCCGAGCCGTGATCCCACTACATGGAGCCGGACACGGTTGCGATAGCCCCATGAAGGACCGGCTAGAGTGGCAATCTCATTCGGAACCGTTACATGGGCGCGCCCCAACGTTTCCTTGAGAATGTCGAGCTTCATTTGCAGCTGGAAAGCGGGGTTGGTGTGCTGGTACTGGCAGCCACCGCAGCGGGAGAAATACTCGCACCCTGGCGTCACGCGTTCCGCGGACGGCTCGAGCACCGCGTCCAGTTTTCCGGTAGCGAAGCTGCGGCGGTCGGTTGCTATCGTGGCTTCGACCAGTTCGCCCGGCAGCGTTTCGGGAACAAAAACCGTTTTACCTCCCGGAATGCGTGCCAGCCCATCGCCGCCGTAGATAGCTTTCTCGATGCGCAGCTTCATGCCTGGCTCATATAGAACAGGCTTAGCCGCGGCAGGTTTAGTTTTTCCAGCAGGCGCTTGTGTAGGAACTGCTGCTCCACCTGGCGAATCTGCATCGCCGGCATACGGCTGCGGTAGGGTGCCAACTCGGCAGCGGCCTGCTGACGCAACGCGAGCAGCTCGGCTTCGGGAGTGGTGGTGAGTACGGCGGCAAAAAGTTTTTGCTCGAGCACCGTGAGATTCTGCTCCAATTCCTCGAGCTGTGGCATTTTGCCCCTGACCTCGTGAGCAAGCGCTCGCAGACGATCGGCAATCTCTGCCTGGCCGGCGGCGAGTAGCTGTTCTGTGGCGCCTTCCAGGTGCCCTGCGATCCGTTCCTGTTCGAAGCCCTGGTCGGCCGCTCCGGGTTTAGCGGGCGCCGTGCCAACCGCGGCTTCGTGCATCGCTTCAACCGCACCCATCACCGCTTGCGCGCAGTAAGCCAGGCCGTTGACACGCCGGACCCTTGCCTTATTTTTACGAGCGTCGTGTTTGTCGAATGCGGCGTCGATCCCCTGAAGCACCGCGGCCAGCGGAATACCGGCCTCACGCCATGTCTCGATCAGCGCCCAATCAAGAGTCGAAAGCAGAAGCAGCGAACCGCGCCGCCGCTGGAAGTGCTCTTCAATTTCAGTAAAGTAGTTGAAATAATTTTGCACGACCGCTTCAGGCGTGCTTTCCAGCTGCTTCGCTGTGGCCGTGCTTGGCCTTGACCAGCCGGTTCCGCTCATAAATCAGCCGCAAACCTTCGAGCGTGAGCATGTCGTCGATGGTCTCAATGTATCTCGAATCCTCCGCGACCAGACGGGCCAGACCGCCAGTAGCAATCACCTTGGGCGTGGTTGAGTCCGGGGTTCGCATCTCGTTCAACATGCGTTCCAGGATGCCATCCACCAGGCCGATGTATCCGTAGTACAAGCCACTCTGGATATGCGCCACGGTGTTGGTGCCGATCACCTTGGCCGGCTTTTTGACATCCACGCGCGAGAGTCTTGCAGCCCGCGCGAACAGCGCCTCGGCCGAGATCGCGAGCCCGGGAGAAATCACTCCGCCCAGGTATTCGCCCTTCGCCGAAATCACATCGAAGGTCGTAGCAGTGCCGAAGTCAACCACAATGCAGGGACCGCCATAGCGAGCGAACGCCGCCACCCCGTTGACCAGTCGATCTGCGCCCAACTCGGCCGGGTTATCCACCAGGATGGGCATGCCCGTCTTGATCCCCGGTTCGACAAACATCGGCTTGATATTGAAGTATCGTTCGCACACCTGGCGCAGGGTGGACTCGAGCGGGGGCACCACCGAAGAGATGATGATGCTCGAGATCTCCGTCGACTCCACCTTGCGCATGGAGAAAAGGTTAAGGAACAGCACGCCATATTCATCCGCGGTCTGGGTTCTGAGCGTGCTGATGCGCCAGTGGGTCACCAGCTCTTCAGAAGCGAGCCGGTAAAGACCGAGCACAGTGTTCGTGTTGCCTACGTCGAGAGTGAGCAGCATAGAGTTTTCGTCATTCGTCCCG
>Ga0209006_10004404_pt1 | contig 12778 bp, 7 predicted proteins | sample JacPin_JW_Ref_O2_FD_188567 | JGI IMG/M metagenome (GOLD analysis project Ga0209006, IMG submission 188567) | Forest soil microbial communities from Algoma, Ontario, Canada - Jack Pine, Ontario site 1_JW_Ref_O2 (SPAdes) (version 2) | ecosystem: Environmental > Terrestrial > Soil > Boreal...
GAGCAGGCCGGCGGCGAAGAGAATCATGAGCGACAGCGCAATTTGAAAAACAATCAGGAATCTTCGAATCCTGACGCCACCCAAACTCACTTGTGTTCTGCCGGGCGAGCCTTTCAATTCAGGGACGATCTCCGGTCGAGCCGATTGCCATGCCGGCACCAAGCCAAACAGCAGCGCGGTAAGCAGCGACAGTAGAATCGAGAATCCGATCACCAGTGGATCGAGCCCGACCCGAAGCGTGCTTCCCCCGGTAACCCCGGCATTCAGATAGGCCAATAGAGTGTAGACAATCCACAGCGCCAGCAGCAATCCCAACAGGCCTCCGGAGCAAGCGATAGCAAGGCTCTCGACCATAAGTTGCCTCACCAATCGCCAGCGGGATGCGCCCAGCGATAGCCTTACTGCGAACTCCTTCGCGCGGGCGTTCGCGCGAGCGAGCAGTAGACTCGCCAGGTTAGCGCACGCGATCAACAGCACCAGCGACACGATGGCCATCAACACGATTACGGGTTTGGAAAAATTGGAATCGTTATTGGTGCCCTGGCTCCCATCGTTCAGGAGGAAGGTCGCTTTCTCGTTCGTCCCACCCTCCATATTTGCGCGCGCAAGCGGTTCGATCATCACCCGCGCCTGGACCGCGGACATACCCGGTTTCAAGCGCGCCAGAGGCTGAAGCCACCTGAATCCCGGCGACTTCCACATGGCTCCTCCATCTCCAGATGAGAAAAAGCCGCCCATAAAATCGCCCATGCGCGAGACCGGTAGCTGCATGTCGATGCGCGATTGCAGCTGCGGTCCGTAGAATCCTTTTTCCGTCACGCCGACGACTGTGTAAGGATGCGCGTTGAGCAAAAGCTTGCGCCCAAGGATATCCGGATTGCCTCCAAAGCGTTCCTGCCAGATGGAATAACTGATGACGCAGGCTGGTGACCCTACCGCCGCGTCGATATCTTCTTCCGTGAGCAGGCGGCCCAACGCGGGCTTCACCTGCAGGGTCCTGAAATAGCTACCCGTAACGACCTCGCCATTCAGCGGTTCGGCGAGCGAATCCGACGTAAGATTGACACGTACCGGATAGCGGCCGGTGAGTCCGTCAAAGGAGCGATTGCGCTTATCCAATTCCGCCAGGAAGGGATACGAAAAGACAGAATTCGTCAGCTTGCCGTCTTCATACTCGGCGAGTTGCACCAGACGCGCGGGTTCAGGCACAGGCAGGTGCTTCAACAGCAGTGCATTTACAAACGAAAAGATCGCCGTGTTCGCGCCGATCCCCAGCCCCAGCGATACGATCGCGGTCGCCGCGAAGCCCGGACTTCGGCGCAACCCGCGCAAAGCGTAGCGCAGATCCTGCGTTGCGGTTTCGAGCCAGACGAGAATGTCGTTTTCGCGCGCAGACTCTTTCAAAACGGTCGGATTGCCGAATCGCAGCCGCGCATCGCGACGCGCCTCCTCCTCCGACATACCCGCGGCGATGTTCTCGTCGACGCGCTCCTCCAGGTGGAACCGAAGCTCGTCATCGAGGTCGGCGCCGAGCCGGTTGGGGCGAAACATGGTCCGAAGCCGCCCGAGCCACTTCATGAGCCCTCCGAGAATCGCAGCACGGTCGCCACCGCCGCAATTAATTTATCCCACTGCCGTTCTTCGCGCGCGAGCTGTTTTCGCCCGGCCGCGGTGATGGAATAAAACTTCGCACGACGGTTCTTTTCCGAAACACCCCATTCGGAGCGAATCCAGCCCTCTTGCTCGATGCGGTGCAGAGCCGGGTAGAGCGAGCCTTCTTCGACGCGCAATGCTTCCGCGGAAATTCGCTGAATCGTGGTTGCAATGCCGTATCCATGCTGCGGCCCCCGAGCCAGCGTCTTCAACACCAGCAGATCGAGAGTACCCTGCAAGACGTCAGGATTTGATTTCCCCATAGATCTCTATGCCTAGATGCCAATGTTAATCCCGTTTGGCGATTTGGTCAATAGTCTCGTTTTGGCTCGCTCCAGCAGGCTGCTGAACAAGTCTAAGATAGGGTTGGCCGCTGATGAACACGGATGAACGCAGATCGAAAACAAAGGCTTTCGCGTATTTGGATCAGCGTTCATCTGTGTTCATGAGCGGCCAATAAGGCTTTTTAGCTTCCTGCTACAGGGGCTTTTACGACTGCCCGTGATTCGATAAGCTATCGTGCGAGGTCACGCTGCCTGATATTGAGGCCGGATCTGGATTTGAGATGTTTTTCTAGCGGGAGGAACTCATGGCTAATTGGACGCGAAGAGGATTTCTCGGATCGCTCTCGGGAGTAGCAGCCGCAACGTCGCTTATGGCTCAGCAGAGCGGCCCCGAAAAGCGGACGGGGCATGGATCTATTAAAATCACCGACCTCAGGTGTGCCATCATCGGCCGCAACCCGGTGGTTCGAATCGTCACGGATCAGGGCGTCTCCGGGTACGGTCAGGCCGAGTCCACCAAGCCGTACCTCAAGCCGATGGTGCTTTTTTATAAGGACTATATTCTCGGCGAAGATCCTACCGACGTCCAGCGGGTGATGCTGAAGATCCGCCGGCTCGGTGCGTTTAAGCCCTGGGGTGCGGCGGTGAGCGCGATCGAGATCGCTCTCTGGGACATCGCAGGGCAAGTGGCTGGCGTGCCGGTATACAAACTGCTTGGAGGCAAAATCCGGGATCGCGTCCGCGCCTACAACGGAGGCGTCCGCTTCCCTATGACCGGCCAGACGCCACAGGACTACGCCGAGAACGTCGCCAAAATGAAAGAAGCCAAAGAAGGTTTCACCCTGATCAAACAGGCAGTCGGCTTTCACAATCCGGCGATGATGCGGGCCATGACCAACGGGTGGTACGACGAACCGAGGACGGGAGCATCGCACCCCGATCGCGGCCTGATGACGGAGAGCGGCCTCAAACAGGTCATCGCTTGCGTCGAAGCGATGAAGAAGGTCCTGGGCGATGAGATCGGGCTCGCCCTGGACTGCGGACCGGGCTGGATGGTAAAGGATGCGATTACGTTTGCGCGGGCGCTCGAGCCGCTCCACATCACCTGGCTCGAAGACATGATTACAGGCGACTATATGCCTTACCCCAACGCGGATCTTTTTCGTGATCTGAAGCAGGGTACTTCGCTTCCGATTCACACCGGGGAAGAGATCTACCTTCGGGAAAATTTCAAGGATCTGATCGAAAAACAAGCCGTCGACGTGGTCGGCCCCGACCCGGAAGACGTCGGCGGATTGGCGGAAATGAAGTGGATCGCGGAATACGCCGATCTCCACGGCATCCTCATCGCTCCGCACGGGATTTTCGACGGCCTGATCGGGCTCGCCGCACATGTGCATCTCGCGGCCTCTTTGCCGCAGAACTATATCGGCTTCGAGTATCCCGTGGGTCAGCCCGAGTGGTGGTATCAGATTGTCGACGGGTTGCCGGACCCGATCATGAAACGTGGCTTCATCGACGTTTGGGACCGGCCGGGTCTCGGTGTCACGTTCAATCAGGCGGCTAAATCGCGCCTGGCGGACGAGGATCGTCACTTCTTCGACTGAGACTTCGCTCAGGGCGGGCTAGCCTGCCTTCGCTGTGTTGTGTTGGCCGGACGGGTCTATAGCAACCAGAACCTAGCAGGAGGCCCCTAGTAAGCTGTCCCAGCGACTCTGTTAGCGGAAATGCTCGCGTCTACCCGCATGCTTATCCACCCTGAACCGCCATGCGTAAGCATGCGGGCAGACGCAAAAGATCTCGACATCGAAATGACCGGCAGCCAGATCTTTAGCATGGCCCCTCCTTTACAGTCGGGGCTCGGTTTCGGTATGATCGCGCGCAACCGAACCCCGACCGTCAGGGAGGGGACGCTAGAGCAATTTAATAGTTGCCATAGACCATGATGTTTCCCGCATGCCCGGGTTATAACCCCGACCGTCAGGGCGGGGATTCCCGCTTAGCCTGCCTTCGCTGGCCGGCCGGTCTATAGCAACCTGATCAGAGCCTTAGCAGGTAGCAGACTCAGAATCGCGCTATCCCGCGGGATCGTAGTTCAGATTCGGTCCGAGCCATCGCTCGACCTCCGCCATGCTCATCCCCTTGCGCTCGCGATAGTCGGCGACCTGATCGCGGTCGATCTTTCCGAGACTGAAATAGCGCGATTCCGGGTGGGCGAAGTAAAGCCCGCTTACGCTGGAGCCGGGCCACATCGCGAAGGACTCCGTAATCAGCATCCCGGTGTTCTCCTCCACATTCAGCAAACTCCAGAGAGGACCCTTCTCCGTGTGATCCGGGCACGCAGGATAACCCGCGGCCGGTCTGATCCCCCGATATTTCTCCTGGATGAAATCCTCGTTGCTCAGCGTTTCCGCGCAGCCGTAGCCCCACTCATCGCGCACTTGCTTGTGCAGGCATTCGGCGAAGGCTTCCGCGAGCCGATCGGCGATGGCCTCCGCCATGATGGCGTTATAGTCGTCGTTCTGTGCCTTGAACCGGTCGCATAGTTCCCGCAGGCCGATTCCGCTGGTCACCGCGAAGCCGCCGATGTGATCGGGCAGTCCTGTTTCCTTCGGCGCAATGAAGTCGGCGAGCGATCGGCACGGCTCGCTTCCTTCTCTATGCGATTGCTGGCGCAGGAAGTGGAATCGGGTAAGCACTTCCTCGCGGGCGCCATTCGTATACAGTTCGATATCGTCGCCCACGGCGCTGGCGGGAAATAAGCCGTATACGCCGCGCGCGGTAATCAGGTTCTGGTCGATGATGACGTCCAGCAAAGCATTGGCTTCGGTGAAAATCTGACGCGCCTGCGCGCCTTGTTCGGGGTGCTCGAAGATGCGGGGATAAATGCCTTTCAGCCCCCAGGTGTGGAAGAACGGCGACCAGTCAATGAACCTGCGCAGAGTTGCAAGAGGAAAATTGTCCAGCACCCGGACGCCGGTAAAGGCCGGCACGGGCAAGTCTTCGGCACGCCACTTGATCGGAGTGCGCCGGGCGCGCGCCGTCTCAATCGGGACGGCCTTGTGCTGTGGCGACGAATGGGATTTGCGGAGCGCATCGTAGTCGGAGCGATGCTGCGCCACGAATGCCGGCTTGCCGTCGTCGCTGAGAAGGCTGGTGGTAACGGGCACCGCGCGGCTGGCATCCAGTACGTGGACCACCGGCTCGCTATAGTGCGGCGCGATCTTGATAGCGGTATGCGCCCGGCTCGTCGTGGCTCCGCCGATGAGCAGCGGCAATTTGAAGCCTTGACGCTCCATCTCGCGAGCCACGTGCACCATCTCGTCGAGCGAGGGCGTGATCAGGCCGCTGAGGCCGATCAGATCCGCCTTCTCCGACCGGGCTCGTTCGAGGATCCTTTCGCAGGGGACCATCACGCCCAAATCGATAACATCATAGTTGTTGCAGGCCAGTACCACGCCGACGATGTTCTTGCCGATGTCGTGAACGTCGCCTTTGACCGTAGCGAGTACAATTTTGCCCTGCGTTTTGACCACTTGGCCAGCCGCCACCATCTCGGCTTTCTCGGCCTCCATAAACGGCGTCAGGTGCGCTACGGCCTTTTTCATGACCCGGGCGGACTTGACTACCTGAGGCAGGAACATCTTGCCGGCGCCGAACAAATCGCCCACCACGCTCATGCCGTCCATCAGCGGTCCTTCAATCACCAATAAAGGGCGGCCGAGCTTGACGCGAGCTTCTTCGGCGTCGATCTCAATGTACGTGTCTATGCCCTTGACCAGTGCGTGAGAAAGGCGCTCCTCCACAGTGCCGTTGCGCCATTCCTCGGCCCTCTTCTCATTTACCACCGCGCCCGTGCTGGCGGCTTTTAACTTTTCGCCATGTTCCACCAGGCGTTCTGTCGCGTCTGGGCGCCGGTTCAGCAGCACGTCCTCCACCAGCACCTTCAGTTCAGGCTCAATCTCTTCGTATACTTCCAGCATCCCGGCGTTAACGATGCCCATATCCATACCCGCCCCGATGGCGTGATAAAGAAAGGCGGAGTGCATGGCCTCGCGAACCGTGTTGTTGCCTCGAAAGCTGAAAGAGATGTTGGAGACGCCGCCGCTGACCTTCGCGTGCGGCAGATTGGCCTTGATCCAGCGCGTAGCGTTGATGAAGTCCACCGCGTAGTTGTTGTGCTCCTCCATGCCGGTGGCAACGGTCAGAATGTTCGGATCGAAGATGACATCCTCGGGCGCGATACCGACCTCATCAACCAGAATGCGGTAGGCGCGTTCGCAGATGCGAATCTTCTCCTCGAAGGTCGCGGCCTGGCCCTGTTCGTCGAAGGCCATCACGACTACCGCAGCGCCATATTTAAGCACGCGAGCGGCGTTCTGCCGGAACTTGTCTTCGCCCTCCTTCAACGAGATCGAGTTGACGATCCCTTTGCCCTGAAGGCATTTGAGGCCCGCCTCGATGACTTCCCATTTCGAGGAGTCGACCATGAAGGGCACCTTGGCGACCTCTGGTTCGCTCGCCAGCAACTGCAGGTAACGAGTCATCGCCACCACGCCGTCGATCATGCCCTCGTCCATGCAGATGTCGATCACATTGGCGCCGTTCTCGACTTGCTGCCGGGCGATGCTTACCGCCTCCTCGTATTTGCCTTGCTTAATCAGCTTGGCGAACTTGGGAGAACCTGCAACATTGGTCCGCTCGCCGATCATGATGTAAACGCCGGCCTGCTGAGTGAACGGCTGTGATCCGGATAGACGCAGCGGTTTGGCCGCGGCCGTCATGCTCGGCTCTCCATTTGGTGGGCGTGGATATTTCGGGGAGGCATGCCTTCAAGTGCTTTCGCGATAGCCGCGATATGCTCAGGCGTGTTCCCGCAGCATCCGCCCGCGATATTGATCAGCCCGGCACGCGCGAAGTCGCCCAGATAACGCGCCATATCCGGTGGACCCAGATCAAAGCCGGTTTCCGACAGCGGATTCGGCAATCCGGCATTCGGGTAGCACGAGATCGCCACATCCGCCTTCTCCGAGAATTCCTCCAGGAAGGGATACATCAGATCGGGGCCGAGAGAGCAGTTGAGCCCCACCGATAGAGGCTTTACGTGCTGTACCGCGTTCCAAAACGCCTCGGTCGTTTGCGCGGAGATCAGCGTCTCGCCGCCCCGCCCCACCGCCGCCGAAATCATCACCGGCAGTTCCTTGCCATCCTCATCGAACACCTCGCGAATGGCGACCAGCGCGGCCTTGGCGTTCAGCGAATCGAAGATGGTCTCGACCAGCAGCAGATCCGACCCTCCGGCAATCAGGGCACGCACCTGCTGCATGTAGGCGGTCTTCACCTGATCGAAGGTGACCACCCGGAAGCCTGCGTCATCGGCATCGGGAGAGTTCGAAAGAGACACAGTCAGCGGCCCGATCGCTCCCGCCACAAAGCGTTGGCGGGAAGTCGCGTTCGCGACCCGATCAGCCCATTCGCGGCACTGCCGCGCCGACTGTTCATTGATCTCCCAGGCTAAGCTGTTGAGAAACTTATCGTCGATGACTTTTTGGTAGAACTCGGGGTCCTTCCGCCCCCCGTGCTCCCGAGGATCTTCCACGAAAAACTCACTCTGGGTGATACTGGTGGCGCCGAAGGTGTTCGTTTCGATGATGTCCGCCCCGGCCTCCAAGAACCGCCGATGAATGTCACCGATCATCTTCGGCTGAGTCAGGGAGAAGAGGTCTCCGTTGTTCAGCAAGTCCTTCGTCGCGTCTTTGAACCGCTCTCCGCGAATGTGAGCTTCGGTCATGCCGTAGGAGCGGATCGTCGTGCCCATCGCTCCATCGATGATGGCGATCCGACTCTTCATGAGCTTTTGGAGCGGATGTTCTTGTGCTTCTGTCATGTTTCTTGCTGGTGGAAGGCAGACACTTGTGAAGGTTAACGGATGCCAAAAACCCCTGATTCACATCCCACTCATTTCATAATAGCGAGAGCGGATCGTGCAGGACAATTTTTAAGTTTCGAAAAGCCGCTACCGTTTGCTTGGCGTGCGAGGTTCCGCGCCGCTGGCTCGGATCAACTTCACGAACAAATCCACAACCGCATCGATCGGAATGGTATCCGCAATGCCCATCGGAGTTCTGCCGTTGGCATCCAAAGCGTCGAGATCGGCTCCTTTATCGGCCAGGAACTGCACGACCTTGCAGATCTCCGTCGGCGAAGACGTTTGCAGCGTACCCGTGACGGCCGCGTGCATCGGGGTACTCTTCGTATTGGCTACTGCTTTAATATCGGGATTCAGTTCGAAAGCATACTTCACCGCTTCCACATGGCCGCTACTGGCGGCGGCGATCAACAGGGTGCTGCCATCCTGCGCCTTAAATTTGGGATCGGCGCCCGCGTCGACCAGCGCATGCATGACCTCCGCGTGATTCCCTCGGGCGGCGAGCATCAGAGGAGTCTGCTCCCCCACCGGACCGCGAAACCGGCCGCCGCGACCGCCTGTATTCTGCGTAGTGTCCGTCTTCGCGTTCAGGTCAACACCCTTCTCGATCAGCTTTCTCACAATCGCGAGATCGCCCAACTGCGCCGCGATGTGCAGCAGCGTGGCCCCGCTGCGATCTTTCGCCGTTACGTCAGCGCCGTTCGCAATCAGAACCTCCGCGACCCCCGACTTGCGTGCGTTGATCGCAACAGATAGAGCGTTGGTCCCTCCCGGAACCGCATAGTTGATGTTCGCCCCAGCCGCAAGCAGGCTCGCGACCGCCTTTGCATCGCCCTGCTCCGCCGCGAAAATAAGGGCCGTGAATCCAGCCTTCGATGCGATGTTCGGGTTCGCCGACGCCTTTAGCAATCGATCGACGACCTCCGCGTGGGCCCTCGCCGCGGCCCACATGAGAGCATCTTGCCCCTTCTGCGATTCGACCACATCGACTTTCGCGCCACGTTCGATCAGCATGCTCACCAGGCGTGCATCGCCCGACCCGGCCGCAATCATGAGCGCCGTTTCTCCATCCCACAGCGCGGCATTCGCGTCTGCGCCGGCTTTGAGCAACTTCTCGCCAATCGCAACATTGGCGGTCGCACACGCCAGCGTTAACGGTGTTTCGCCGTACTCGTTGGCCGTATTCACCTTCGCCCCCGCCTGGAGCAACATTGCAACCGTCTCCTCATCATTTTCGTAGGCCGCCCACGCTAGCGGAGTGGAACCGTCGGGCAGCGCTGCGTTCACGTCAGCGTGAGCCTGGATCAAGGACACGACAGCCTTGCGGTTCTGGCTCTTGATCGCGTCGATCAGACTGAACTCTCCGGCATTGCACATCGCCGGGGCGAGAATCAGCAGCAGCCTGACGGAGTTTCGCATGCCGTCTCAGACCCCGGAGAGCTGATCGACCTTACCCGTGCTATCGCCGAGCGTTTCGCCCGGCACGCCCACTTTATCGAGCAGCGTCAGCAGCAGGTTGTTCATCGGCGTCTCCGGCTTATAGCGGATATGCCGCCCGCTCTTGACGCCGGCGCCTTTACCGCCGGCCAGAACCAGGGGCAAATCGTGATGATCGTGGACGTTGCCGTCGCGGATGCTGCTTCCGTAAAGAATCATCGAGTGGTCCAGCAGCGTTCCGTCGCCGTCCTTGGTTTCGTCGAGGCGCTGCAGCAGGTAGCCAAACAATTTGACGTGGAGCTCGTCGATTTTCTGAGTCTTCGCCATCTTCTCGGGATCGTTTTGATGATGCGTAAGAGAGTGGTGGCCGTCGGGTATGCCGATTTCCCGGTAGCTGCGATTCGAACCCTCTCTCGCCATCATGAACGTAATAACCCGCGTCATATCGGTCTGCCAGGCGATCACCATAAGATCGGCCATCAATTTACAGTGCTCTTCGAACGAATCGGGAATTCCCCCCGGGCGCTCCATCACGGGCATCTTCATGGACGCGCTCTGCTGCTCGGCTTTCTGAATGCGCCGCTCGATGTCGCGGATGGAATCGAGATACTCGTCGAGCTTGCTTTTGTCGCGCGCGCCCAGTCCCGGCTCCATGCGCGCAAGATCGCCTCGAACATAGTCGAGGATAGTCCGATCCTCGCGGGTGCGTTTAAGGCGCGCGGCCGGATCGGTTGTGCCTCCGTCCCCAAACAGGCGCTCGAACACTACGCGCGGGCTGATCTCCACCGGGTTCGGCGTCGTCGCACTGCGCCACGAAATGGTATTGGTATAGGCGCAGCTATATCCGGAATCGCAGCTGCCGGCCAGGTACGGTTCTTCCATGCCGATTTCGAGCGACGCGAACTGCGTGGACTTCGCCATCTCCTTCGCCGCCAGTTGATCCGCCGAAATGCCGACGTGAATATCGATACCCTGGGTCTTCTTCGGATGAACACCGGTGAGCCACGTTGCGCCCGCGCGCGCGTGGTCTCCTGCGCCATCCCCCAAAGCCCTCCCGTTGACTTGCGCAAGGTTGCTCAGCACCAGGAGTTTTTCTCGGTACGGCTCCAGAGGCTTCATCGTGGGCATGAAATCAAATCCCGAGCCTTCCGTCTTGGGGAGCCAGTCCTTCGGAATAATTCCGTTGGGCACATATACGAAACCGAGCCGTGTCGGCACCTTCGCCCCGGCCGTCCCCGCGAACGCAGGGATCATGGAGTCCAGCAGGGGAAGCGCGATAGCCGTTCCAATGCCGCGAAGAAAAGTGCGGCGAGCCAGCGCTTTCTTGGTAATCATCATAGGTCTCGGGTTCTCCTCATCTGAAATTCCGGGCTCTTCACAATGGCGTCGATCAACGCCGGAATGGTCGTATTCTGTTTGGCCGCTTCCCGCATAATCGCGCGCATCGCCGGCCTGTCATACGATTCAACGCCGCGGCCCAAAGCATAAATCATAAGCTTTTCCGTGAACGTGGAAATATACTCTTCGCGATGGCGGCCCAGCAGCAGGCTGGTTAAGCCCCCCAGGCCGTTAAACGCCGACCCGTCCGGCAGCTTTCCCGAAGCATCGATCGGCGCCCCGTTATCCTGATCGCGCCAGCCGCCGATCCCGTCGTAATTTTCGAGCGCGAAGCCGATAGGGTCCATGCGGGAATGGCATGCCGCACAGGTCGGGTTCGCCCGATGCTCTTCCATCGCCTGACGCATGGAGAGCTTGCCGTTCTTGCCGTGCGGATCCAGCGGCGGAACGGGCGGCGGTGGCGGGGGAGGCGTCCCCAGCAGATTCTCGAGCACCCATTTCCCGCGCTGTACAATCGACGTTCTGTTGGGATAGGAGGTCACCGTCAGGAGGCTTCCCTGGCCAAGAATTCCACAACGATTGCTATCGGTCAACTCGACTCGCCGGAACTGGGGACCATAAACACCCGGAATCTTATAAAATTCGGCCAACCGTTGGTTGAGATAGGTGTACTTCGCGTCGAGCAGTTCGGTGACCGGGCGATTTTCGCGCAGCACCGATTCGAAGAACATTTCGGTTTCCTGCTCGAACGCCCGGCGCAAACTATCGTCAAACTGTGGGAACTCGTCGGGATCGGGAGTCTGCGCCGGCAGATTCCGGAGATAGAGCCATTGACCCGCGAAATTGCTCGCGAACGACTGCGATTTCGGGTCCTCCAGCATCCGCGCCACCTGCTGCGTCAGGACCGTGGGATCTTTCAATTTGCCCTGCTCCGCCAGATTCAGCAGTTGATCGTCGGGGATGCTGGTCCACAGGAAGAACGATAAGCGGGAAGCAAGCTCAAAGTCGTTGATCCGGTGAACGCTGCCCGGTGCAGATCCGGAAGGGTCGCGCTCCACCCGGAACAGAAAATCAGGCGACACCAGGACCGCGCGCAGCGCCATCTCGATGCCGTAGTTGAAATTACTTTCCCGGCGTCCCGCCTGATACACGGCGAACAAAGACTTGAGGTCGGAATCGGTAAGGTAGCGCCGGAACGCGCGCCGGCCGAGCGTAGAAAGAATCTTGCGCGCGCATCCGTCCTCTTCCTTCGGAGAGGCTGGTTGACAGACGAAAATCCTTTGCCGGCTGGGCGAATTGCCGGGACCGGAAATGTTGTAAGGTCCTGCGATCGTCAGCTCGGTAAAGGCCGGAGTACCGTCGTTTTGAATTTGGAACAGCTTGAGTCTCGCGCCATCGAGCCGCAGGTCGAGGTGCGACGTCACCCGCGGCGGTGGCATCCCTCCTGGGCCGGCTCCTCCGCGGCCGTTTACGACGGGCAGAATTTCCGCAACCGCACCAGACCGCATCAATGTCAGCCCAACTTGATGGACGCCCGCCTTTACCGGAATGCGTAAGTCGAGAATCTGCCCCAGCGGCACGGCAGTCTCGCCAAAACCAGCCGAGGGGCCGGGAACTTTAATCTTGAAAACGTATTCGCCATCGACCGGGAAAGTGTAGGGAAACGCCAGTCCGCCGGCAGAACCGAAAGGCAGCTCTTCGCTGATTCGCTCGTTAACGGGACCTTTAGGTCTAGCTTTGGCTCGAATCTCCTTCGCGGGAGCGAAGATGTCGTTCACCGGCTTCACATCCGTGTCGCCGACAGCGAGCGCTGCGACGGAGTGAGCCACGGACATGTAACGCTCCAGCAAGACCGGAGAAAGCGTTAAGACGTCGCCAATATTATCGAAACCATAGCCGGTATCGTCACGAGGAAGCCTCTCTCCAGGTTTGACGTCCAGCGCGAGCAGGTCGCGGACCGCATTACTATACTCGTTTCGATTCAGGCGATGAATGGTCGGACGGCCCGGATTCGGGTTGATCTCGGCGGCGTGGTCGAGCTCACTTTCGAGCCCATCGGTAAACTGCTTTTGTACAGAAGCTGTCGGTCGGGGCAAGCCGGGAGGAGGCATCTGATTGGCCCCAAGTTTACGGAGCA
>Ga0209006_10004405_pt1 | contig 12777 bp, 13 predicted proteins | sample JacPin_JW_Ref_O2_FD_188567 | JGI IMG/M metagenome (GOLD analysis project Ga0209006, IMG submission 188567) | Forest soil microbial communities from Algoma, Ontario, Canada - Jack Pine, Ontario site 1_JW_Ref_O2 (SPAdes) (version 2) | ecosystem: Environmental > Terrestrial > Soil > Boreal...
GCTTGTAATCCTGTTATTGAATCGAAGCACCCACACCCATCCGCCATCAAACACGTGGTGCACCGCCGCATCATCGACAGGGTAGCCCACTGTGTCTCCGGAGCAGGCCGTACGGTCGACCCCGGTGAAGTGGCTGTACAAGCTTTCCGTCCGCGGCATTCCGGGCAATGCAGATTCCGGGAGTTGCAACCTACGATGCAAAAAACCACGGGGGCCTGTGGCATCAATCAGCAGCCTGGCCGTCAGCCGGAATGGCTTATCGCCCGCCTGCCCGCCAACGAGTGCTTCCTCTTCCGTAAAAACCAAGTCTTCAATGCGGACACAGTCGAGGTATTCGACTCCGAGACTCTGCGCTTCCATCACCAAAAAGTGGTCTACTTCTTCCCGGTACCAATGGGTGTCGGCAATGTCATCCCGCGGACTTGCGGCCACCAGCAGTCGCTCCTTCTGGTGAAAAAAGCTGAAGCCTCGCTTGAGCCCGCACGAAATCTGCGGATAATTACGTTGCCAGCTTCCCCATTTTGCAAGCGGTGCGAGCCGCGGTAAATCATACGTCGCGCTAATTCTCTCCAACAAGAGATTGCTAAGTGGGGTAGTAGATTCCCCGATCGTCATCCGTGGATGCCGGCCTTGTTCGAGCAGGACAACCGACAGCCCGAGCCGGCGAGCCACCATCGCCATAACACTCCCGCCGAAGCCGGAGCCAACGATCACCAGGTCAACTTGCACCAAAGCACCGCGCGCAGGAAATCTTATTGAGGAACACTTGCTGCAGGTTCATCAGCCGCAACCGGGCGAGCCGCTGTGAATGACAGTCAGCGCACCGCTCGTGCATTCCCCAAAGGTCAGCGAAGACTCTACCCGCCCTGAGGCTCAAACCGTACTCCATTGCCGCCTCCAGCGTTTTCAACGAGGGAGGTTCAAACTGGCCACTCGCCGTAAGTTCTTCCATGGCGCCGTTCCCGCCCCGCGTGGGGATCAGGACTGTAGCCGTCGCCCCTTGCTCCATGGCGAAATCCAAAGAGCGCTCTGCCCAATAGAGCGCCTCTGCAGCCGGCAAGTAAGGAGGCTGCACGAGAATGAATACACGAAGGTCGATCCTATTTCGACGAAGGAACCCCGCCGCATTCGAGAACTGATCGAGCGTCATGCGCTTGTTCAACCTGGCCAGAACCTCAGGGTGTGCTGTCTCCAGGCCCATCGCCACCTCCAGTCCGCATTCAAGCAGGTCACGGAAGCGCAAGCAGGCATCCCCGGTAAGGGCGGGATGATTCTCCACGATCAACCGATCGAAGCGGTTGGCGCGTTGCGCGATCGCCGCATAATTCTGCGTAGGAATCGCGTGCGGATCGAAAAAACTGCCGCTGTTATATAACTTCAGATGCTTCGCCGGGGGAAGTTTAAGTAACGCGTGGTCGATCTGGGCCGGGATCGCACCAGCGGGCACGCTTTCGGTGAGTGTGTTGCGCCACAAGTCGCACATCACGCAACGAAACGGGCATTCTTTATTAGTAATAAACACGGTGGCAACCGGCGCGACTATCCCATCGGCTGACCGCTCGTCTTCTACGAAAAATTCATAAGGCAGATACGGATCAAGTTTTTCCCGCGTCGGGCGGCGGCTCATGATCCAGGCATCAACTTCAGAGCTCATGAATACAAAGACAGAAACTTCTGACGATACTCCGCCTCGCGAAAAGGCAGCTTCGAGTGCAGCGTTTCCTCGGCAACGGCGCCATGTTGAAAACGCCTCTTGGAAAATACGGGCATATCGAAGCCGGTAACCGCTTTTACTCCACGCGCTACGATTTCGCCTTTGAGCTGATACAACCGCTCTACGTCGTAGTCAGTGAGGGCGATGAACGGAATAGCTTCCGCGACCGCAATGACGCGAGGCTGGGTAAATGGGCTGAAGCCAGAAAAGCCGAAGTGATGCCCCGGAGCGTAGGTTCTGCTATACGAGCGGCTGAGTCCTCCGCTATACGTCAACGAGTGCTTGATTTTGCCCACGCCCCAACCTTCCTGGTAGAGCAGGGGGTTGTTGATGACGCTGCGAATCGTGAGTTCAGGGTTCTGCTCGATTGGATAATCCTTGAGGTTTTCGTCGCCGCCGTCGCCGTCGACCAGATACCGCCAATCGGGATAGCGTTGACGCAATTCCCGGCATAAAGCCATGGCCATGGTTGCTGATTCAACGTCCAGCGCCTTATAGTCCTCGATCACACGAATCGTCTCATCGACGTCCAGTGACGATGCATCCGCAGCAATTGGTTCCAGGAAAAGTCCCAGGCCGAGGGATTCCAGGAAGACGCGAGCCTGGCCAACATCCGGGCCACCTCCCACGTCGAGCACAAAGGCCTTCAGACGCGAGGGATTCATCCCCAACTTAAGCATCACGTGGTAAGTAGTCAGGAAGACGCTGCCGCTGTCAATGCCGCCAGAAAAGCAGACACCGATGGGCTCCCGTGCAGGCACACTGGGTAGCCACTGCGCCAGCTCGTCGGCTAGGGCGCCAATATACGCTGCGCCGATCTGATCGAGGCCGGTGCTCATCCCACCGTGGGGAGGGGTGAAGAAGCGCGTATAGACTGGGTCCGGATCGGGGCAACCGACCAGCTGGAGTGTCACCACATGGTGAGCGGGAACCATTCTGGTATAGCTGGGTTGAAACTGCGCTGCAAGCCCCTCAGCCTTCAGCCACCGATAAATGGCATCGATGCGCGCCGCGACAATCAGTACCGGGCCTTCCTGACGCTTGGCCAGAAAATAGCGCAGCGGGCGATCAAGCGAGCGGGCCATCTTGACCGTCTTGCCTTCACGGGCAACCAAAGCAAACGAACCTGCTATGCGGCCCACCGCCTCCGCTGATCCATGCAACACGATCTCTTTGGCTTCCTCGATCGGGAGGCGATAGATCTGGTTCGCTTCCGGTTCTGTGAGATCAACCACGCGCTCAATGTATTGATCGTGCATCGATTCCCAGAATAGCGCATTTCATAGCGACGCCCAGTCCCTCCCTCCGTCAAAAGTTTGACCTGGGCCTCATCCCTCCGGTGGTTGACCCGTGAGCCTCGATCAAGCAACCTTACCCAGACAACACAACATGAAAAGAAACGTCTTCACCCTGCTCTTTCTTCTGGTGGCCACAACCAACTCGTTGCTTTCCCAGGACAACTTCTTTGCCAAATGGGAGGCGCGCACCAGCGCGACCCAAGCCAAGCAGCCGTCATGGCCGCCGCCGCTTATCTCGCCCTATCCCATGCTGATCCAGGTTTTTCGTGCGGACTTCTTGCGCCAAATTACGCCCACGCTCACGTCGACATGGAATTACGGCGCAAGCCGGGGTCTCAACCTGATTCCTGGCTTCAATAGCGAATTCGATTTTTATTACCCGCCCTATATGCAGCACAACACGCCAAAAGTCAAAGACGGTTTCGGCGATGTGGGTTTTCTTTACAAGTATCGTTTTCTCTCCCGGAACGAGAAGGAGGGCGACTATATGTTGAGCGCGCAGATCACCGCGACCATTCCCACTGGGAGCCACAGCAATGGCAGCCCCGATTCCTCGGTTTCGCCGACGCTTCTCGGGGGTAAGGGATATGGCAAGTTCGATGTTATTTCGTGCCTGGGAGGAACCCTGCCCACGGAAGAAACCAACAAGGTAGGCCGTTCCATCGCGTGGAATACCACCGCGCAATATCACATCTCCAAATATGTGTGGCCTGAACTGGAATCAAACACCACCTGGTTTTTTGCCGGAAAGAACGATGGGAAGAAGCAAAACTTTATAACCCCGGGGATTGTCTTCAGCAAATTCAAGTTTCATCCAGACGATGACAAAAGTCGCACCGGCGTCGCGGTCGGCGCAGGCATGCAGATTGCCACCTCACAGTTCCACACCTATAACCATGAGCTTGCTTTCACCACGCGATTGATTTTTTAGGCTGTGCTTGCGAAGAGGGCCACTTGCAAAACTGGTAAAGCAGGTATTCCCCCAAGCGCAATACATACAGCACGCCGCCAAACAGGAGTGTCTTGAAGGCTCCGTGCGGCTGGAAACGCGTATAGATTGCATTGAGGCTCCACGCCGGCACTGTGTACACTTCGCCCGCCAGCAAAACGCCGATCCGGTTCCTGATGGGCGACTCGTAAATCACTCGCTCGATTCCAAGATTGAAGAACTTCGCCAGGCTCAGGATCCGCCGGCTATACATGGCCGCTGCCAGGGAGGGGATCCTGCGCCGGTGGCGAGACTCGATAATCAGGCGAGACGCCTCGGATGCATGCCGGAGCGCCGCCGTCACCCCGTTCGAGGTCATCGGATCCACCATTGCTGCCGCTTCGCCGGCGATCAGCCAGTTTGGTCCGGCGACCCCTCCGTGCATGCGGCAAACGAAAGAGGTGGTAGACGGAGCGATGGCCGGAACAGACTCCAGAAGACTCGCGAAGCGGGGAAAGCGGCTTAGCTTCTCGCGCAGAATTTCTTCCACCGTTTGCCCCCCTTGGCGCTGGGCCTTGATGGTTTCACCGGTAGCGACATATCCCACGCTGATGGTGGTGGGATTGATCGGTATTTCCCACACCCATTCCATGTAAGGTGGCTTCACGCCGTCGGCGTACAGCGTCGTCCCTTCAGTTGGAGTGGTAACCGGGAAGTAGCCCCAGATAGCGACTTTGCGCGGCCCAGCCTCATAGGCCGGCAGATGGAATGCCCGCGCAAACAAGCTCGCAGCCGAGCCCGAAGCGTCGATAAACCACGGCGAGGAAATTCTGTGGCCATTCTGTGTGCTCACGGCTACCACTCGTCTGCCGTCGGTTTCGACGGTCACGACTCGAGCGGGTAGAAAAGTGACTCCCTGGCTGACAACGATTTCTTTCAGAAGCCGATTCAGTTCGCTTCGGTCCACATGCAGGGTGCGCAGTTCGACATTGTAGGGAGGCTCCGCTAACCATGCACCGGGTTCGTAGCTGCGGTCGCAGCCGTCGCCAAGCTTCAGCGTGACATGTCGTTTGTAAGTCGCTATCTTCCTGGCGATGAGCTCTTCCATGCCAAGCCCTAAAGCGTTCAACAAGGCGGGTGCTGACCAGTCCAGTGACTCCCCAACCGAGCTTAGATCTTCCACGTCCGGCTCGATGCACAAGACCCGCAGTCCGGCCTTCGAGAGATGAATGCATGCAGCCGTGCCTGCCAGACCGCCGCCAATCACAGTCACGTCGAACCCGTCTGCAAAGGTCTTCGCGGGCGGCTGGGGCTCATTGTGAGTGGCTTCGTACGGAATGGCTGGCATACTTTCAAGCGGTTGCGACCGCGCCCTTCGCATGACCAGCATACTGGTGAACGCGGCTGTTCGCCAGCCTGCAGCGGCTCATCTAATCGTTCGGCGTATAGTCATCGTCGTCAACCTCCGTGCGCGCGCTCGTATGCGCATAATGGCCGCTCGAGGTTAGAATCCCTGAAGTCCCGTAGAAGTGTTCGGTAGAAGTAACGAGATCTTCCGCGAGAAAGGTGGAAGGTCTATCCCCCGTAAACCGCAAGCGTACCCAAAACATTGAGGTAAAACATGTCCGATCACGAAGTTGTAGCCAATCAGAAAACGATCCTCGGCCACCAGGCGACGATTCTGGAAAATCAGAAAACGCTGCTCAACAATCAGACGGCAATCTTGAAGAACCAAGCCGTCTTGGATGAAATTCTCGCCAATCAGAAGACAATCCTGGCTAATCAGAAGACAATTCTCGCCAACCAGAAATAAGTCTCCTCGGTTGCGCACCGGTAGTTTCCTATACTACGAGATAACTATGCAGGACCCTCGGGTCCTGCATGGCCGTCTTCAGGGGTACCTCCATCGCAAGGTGGAGTGCGTTGTCAATCTTAAGGTGGGAGACTTCCGTTCAGTAGTTATTTACAGTCCAAGACGTCCCCAGCCGTTGCTGCAGAGTTAGCCGAAAAAGAGAACCTTTCAGGATGACCGCGATTGAACGAGAAAACAAATCGAGGTCGATGAGCCTGCTAACCAGGCTCCGCCCTGTCGTGTTCATCCTGGTGCTTCTGGCTCTCTGGCAAATCGCCGTCAGCCGGCATCCAGATCAACTCCTGCCCGGTCCCTGGGCGGTGGTCAAAGCCATCGGCGAGTTACTTCAGCACGGATTGCTGCTGAAGTATGTCGTTGCGTCGCTCTTCCGTGTCACCTGGGGCTTTGCCTTGGCCGCCGTTCTTGCCATTCCCCTTGGGCTCACGATTGGCTGGTACCGGCGGAGCGAAATGGCAGTTTATCCACTGGTTCAGATCTTTCGGCCCATCTCGCCGCTGGCGTGGATCCCGCTCGCCATTCTCTGGTTCGGGGTAGGCGACTTTGCCGCTATTTTTCTTATCTTTGTGGGTTGTTTCTTTCCCCTGCTCCTGACAGCGATGAGCGCGGTGCGCAATATTCCTGCCGTTTACATCAACGTAGGCCGCAATTTCGGCATGAGCACGGCTGAATTCATTTACCGTGTCTTGTATCCGGCTGTCATGCCCCAACTGATCGTCGCCTCACGCATCACCATGGGGATCGCCTGGCTGGTAGTGGTGGCGGCTGAGATGATCGCGGTGAACTCGGGATTGGGTTTCCTGATTGTCGACGCGCGCAACGCAGGCAACCGCTATGACCTGGTAGTCGCCGGCATGGTTGTGATCGGAGTCATCGGTCTGCTCCTGGATCTGGGAATGCGATCCCTGGAACGATTTCAATCGCTTCAGTGGAGTTATTCGGAGGAATAGGTTTGGCCACAGAAACTCTCAAGCCGCCACCTGGCTCGCCTGGCAAGCTACGCATGGAACACGTCAGCATGGTGTTCGACCGCGATGGCAAGGTCACGCCTGTTCTCGACGACATCAACCTGAATGTTTCCGATGGAGAATTCGTCGCGGTCGTCGGGCCTTCAGGATGCGGCAAGTCGACATTGCTGAATCTGATGGGAGGCTTTCTTTCTCCGACCGGTGGATCGATCTCTATCGATGGCCAGACCGTCAGTGGACCAGACCCTCGCCGGATCCTCGTTTTCCAGGAACGCGGTGTGTTTCCCTGGCTTACCGTCGAAGGAAATATCGGCTTCGGACTATCGAAGCTGTCGCGTGCGGAACGCGAGCAGCGCATCGCCCACTACGTTCAATTGGTGCGACTGCAGGGCTTCGAGCACACCTATCCTTCCGATCTATCGGGAGGCATGAAGCAGCGGCTGCAGGTAGCCCGCGCATTAGCCGTCAATCCTGACATCCTTTATCTCGATGAACCCTTCGGCGCGTTGGACTCCGTCACCCGCCTCATTATGCGTGGCGAGTTACTCCGGATCTGGCAGACTGAGCGGCGAACGATTATCTTTGTGACCCACGACGTTGACGAAGCAGTGCAGCTTGCGGACCGTGTCGTAGTCTTGAGTTCGCGACCGGCAAAAATTGAAAACATTTTAACCATCGACATCGCGCATCCACGAAATATCAGTTCACCCCGCTACCTGCAACTACGTGACGAACTCCTAAGTAAGATCGGCCTCGCATACACCGTATGAATTCGCTTGCCAAACCAGCTGTATGGGAAAAGTACTTCTGGCCGCTGCTCGCGGCCGGGCTGCTCCTGGCGGTGTGGTATTACTCCGTCGTTTGGACCGCGACCAAGGTCTTTCCCTCGCCAGTGAGCGTGGAAAAGGGTTTGGCTGGGCTACTGCAGAAGCATGTGCTGTGGGCTGACATCGGTGATTCTCTGCGCCGCGTTGCCCTTGGATTTGGCGCCGCGGCGGTCGTAGGAATCCCCCTGGGCCTGACCCTGGGCTGGTATCCGGCGCTGAACCAGGTGGTGAATCCAGCGCTGCAGATCCTTCGCCCCATCAGTCCCCTCGCGTGGATTCCCGTGGCCATCGTCTTTTTCGGGGTCGGCGATCGGCCAGCCGTTTTTTTGATCTTTCTCAGTGCCTTCTTTCCGATATTGGTTGCGTGTATCAGCGGCGTTTCCAATGTGCCTGCCATCTTCCGGCGCGCGGGCCGTAACTTTGGTCTATCCTCTGCGCAAATCCTCACCAGGGTGGTCTTTCCCGCGGCTCTTCCGCAGATTCTTATCGGCCTGCGCATCGCCCTGGGCGTTGCGTGGCTGGTTGTTGTCGCCGCGGAAATGATTGCTGTCGATTCCGGGCTCGGGTTTCTGGTTATCGATTCACGTAACTCGGGCAAGCGCTACGACCTGGTCGTGGCAGCCATGCTGGTGATCGGCCTCATTGGCTTGGCGCTGGACTTGGGCTTCCGCAGGCTCGAAACAATAAGGTCCGTGCGATGGGGGTTCCGTCATGAGTCTTAAAGGCAAGATCGCGTTGGGTGTTTTCGCGTGGCTGTTCCTGATTACAGGACTGCATGCCTGGTTGAACGTGAATTGGGGGGCTGTTCTGAATGACTATCGACCGTTGGAGAAACGAAAAATCACGGTTGCGTATCTCCCTGTAACCTGCCAGCTCACCTGCCCGGTGACCGACTACATCTCGAAGTATTCCTTGTCGGGTGAAATGTATCTGCCCAGGATGTTTCAAGGCTTTCCCGAAATCAAGGAAGCGCTGATCTCGAATCGGGTGCAAGCTGCGTTTGTGGTTGCGCCTTTGGCCATTGCTCTGGTGTCGCAAGGGGTTCCCATCAAGGTTGTCTATCTGGGTCACCGCTACGGCAGTGCGGTGGTGGTCCGCAAGGACGGCCCGATCAAGACTTTCGCCGATATGCGCCGCCGCACCATCGCCATTCCAAGCCGCTTCTCCGACGAGCGTCTGCTCTTGTTTCGCGCTATGAAGGTGTACGGCATCAAGCCGGCCGAAATCAAGATGGTCGAGATGGCGCCGCCCGATGTATCGAGCGCACTTGCGGCCCGTGCCATCGATGCATTTGTGATGGGGGAGCCCTTTCCTTCACAGGCGGAACTTGGCGGCTTTGGGCGCGTCCTGTTTCAGGCCCGCCAATATTGGCCGGACTATATGTCGTGCATTCTGGTGGTTCGCCAGGACCTTATCGATAAGCGTCCCGAGGTAGTCCAGACCCTGGTGGATGGGATCGCCCGTTCCGGCCTCTGGCTCGATACCAGCAAACCCCATCGTGAGGACGCCTCTGATTTCGTCGGCCGTTTTTATTACAACCAGAAGCCGGCACTCCTTCGCTGGGCCCTTACCAAACCGATGGACCGGGTTACCTACAGCCCCCTTGCACCGCGCAAAGCGGACTTCGACATGGTGCGCGATCTGATGATGGAAACCGGAGTCTTGAACAAGAAGATAGAATTCAGCGACTACACCGATACACGCTTCTCTGACCAGGCCAGTATCCAGACACCCTGGAAATATGAACCCGGCACAGCAACCGCGAGGTAAGGAGACAATGAAATGTTTCGCAGACGATTTCTTCAATTAGCAACCATGGCCAGTGTCGGTGGTCTGGCCCCGCTCGAGGGCATGGCTGCGGGGGCCAGCAAGACCGTGACTTATATGGTCAAGGGATTCAGCTGCATCACCTGCGCCACCGGTCTCGACACTATGCTGAGCCAGCAGAAAGGCATCACTTCCAGCAAATCAACCTATCCGGAAGGAAAGGTGATGGTAGGCTTCGACCCGAAGCAGACAAACGAGCAAGCGATCGTGAGCTTCATCTTCTCGCTGGGTTTTAAGGTGGAAGGCTGAAATGACCAGCAAGAGAGAGTTGTCCGCCATCCTGACCGCATCCTTGGATCTCAAGCAGCCACCAGTGGCGGTTTCCTTTACCGATACAGTTCCCGGCAACGTGAACATGCATGCCGGCCGCGCTCCCGCGGGCTGCAGCTTCTGGCAAGATGGTGCGCACACTGCATTCGCCACTACCGCCGCCGATCACAGCCTTTGCGCCATAGGCGTTTATACCCACAATCTTCAGCCTTCTCCGGCGCAACAGACTGACCTCATGGATGCTCTCAAAGTGTTCGGAGAACTGGACTACGTAAGATCAGAAGATCTGCAATTGATTCCGGTTCTGCAGTCGCAGCCTGGCTACGTCGTATATGCGCCTTTGGCCGATTCCCCATTGCCTCCGGACGTAGTGCTCCTCTTCGTGAACGCCAACCAGACACTCATCCTGTCGGAGGCCACGCAGCAGGTAGAAAATCAAAATCCTCCAGCGATGGGAAGGCCGGCGTGTGCGATTGTTCCGCAGGTCATGAACTCTGGCCGGGCAGCCTTAAGTCTCGGCTGTTGCGGGGCGCGGGCCTATCTCGACGTACTCACCGACGATGTGGCTGTTTTTGCGATTCCCGGACCCAAGCTCGAGGCCTACGCTTGGAGGATCGAAGCTCTGTCCAAAGCAAACGCAGTCCTCTCCAAGTTCCACCAAATCCGAAGACGCGACATAGCCGCCGGCGGAACGCCATCGATCAAGGATTCGCTCGCTGCCCTCGCCCCCTAAGTTTGGTAGCCCCCATATTCGCACCAGCGTTGCCCGGATTTCCTGCTATGCAGCCCTAGCCACGATCACGTATGCGGCTTTCTCTCAAGAAAGCCGCATGAAGTTGCTCAACGCCACCAACCTGGTCAGGAAATCCGGGATACATGGGACGAAAAAGATGGGCGAAGCCCTTCAACAGCTTTCTTTCACAACGAATCAAAAGCCCGGTCATTGGTCATTGGTTATCGCGCGGCGTGGCGAAACTCTTCGCCGAACAGCACGATCTATGGAGCATCCAACTTTCCGCCCGTACCTAGAACACCCAAAATTCTCTCGATTTTAACGCCCAAACCAAACACCGCCTCCGCCCTCCCTTTTCTTCTGAGAGAATCCTTGCATTGGCAAAATTACCCAGGACAGATCCAAAGTGCTGGTGGGGCATCTAACCTCCTGAGCCCATCAGGGAACGGAGCAAAGCTATGGCAACAGCATTGAAGGTGCAACCTCTCACCCAGCGAGCCGCCTGGAAGGCGCTCGTCGCGCATCACGAAAAAATTCAGAACACCCCTCTGCGTTCCCTGTTTTCCGACGATCCACAGCGGGCTTCCCGCTTTACTATTGAGGCGGCCGGCCTGTTCCTCGACTACTCCAAAAACCGGATCACCGAAGAAACCCGCAAACTCCTCCTCCAACTCGCTGAGGAATCCGGTTTGGTTGAGCGTCGCGACGCCATGTTTCGCGGGGAAAAGATCAACATCACGGAAAACCGCGCCGTCTTGCACGTCGCCCTGCGAGCCCCAAAAGGGGAAAAGATCGTGGTCGATGGCGAGGATGTCGTCCCCGCCGTCCACGAAGTCCTCGACAAGATGTCTGCTTTTTCCAACCGTATCCGCAGCGGAGACTGGAAAGGCCACACCGGCAAGCGAATTAAAAACATTATCAACATAGGCATTGGAGGCTCCGACCTGGGCCCGGTGATGGCCTATGAAGCTCTCAAGTACTACAGCGACCGCAAGCTGGTTTTTCGCTTCGTCTCCAACGTCGACGGTACTGACTTTGCCGAGGCCGTCGTCGACCTCGACCCTTCTGAAACCCTCTTCATCATCTCCTCGAAGACCTTTACCACCCTGGAAACCATGACCAACGCCCACACCGCGCGTGACTGGGCGTTAGCAGGACTGAAAGACGAATCCGCGGTCGCCAAGCATTTTGTTGCCGTCTCCACCAATGCCAAAGAAGTCACTAAATTCGGCATCGACACCGCCAACATGTTCGGGTTCTGGGACTGGGTCGGCGGTCGCTATTCCATGGATTCCGCTATCGGCCTCTCCACCATGCTGGCCATCGGCCCGGACAATTTCCGCGCCATGCTCGACGGTTTCCACCAGATGGACGAGCACTTCCGCACCGCCCCCCTGGAGCAGAATCTTCCCGTCATCCTCGGCCTGCTCACCGTCTGGTACACCAACTTCTTCGACGCGCAAACTATGGCGGTCCTGCCCTACGAGCAGTATTTGAAGCGCTTTCCCGCCTACCTGCAGCAGCTCACCATGGAAAGCAACGGCAAGCATGTGACGCTCGATGGAGAGCGGGTCAACTACGACACCGGCCCCATTTACTGGGGCGAACCGGGAACCAACGGCCAGCATTCTTTCTACCAGCTCATCCACCAGGGCACGAGGCTGATTCCCTGTGACTTTATCGGCTTTATCCACTCCCTGAACCCGCTTGGCCGCCACCACGACATGTTGTTGGCAAACGTCTTTGCCCAGGCAGAAGCCCTGGCCTTCGGTAAAACCCCCGATCAGGTCAAGGCCGAGGGAACCCCCGACTGGTTGGTGCCGCATCGCGTCTTCGAGGGCAACCGGCCGTCGAACGTGCTTTTGGCCGACAAGCTTACGCCCGAGGTCCTGGGCAAGCTCGTGGCCTTGTATGAGCATTCCGTCTTCACCCAGGGAACCGTCTGGCAGATCGACTCCTTCGATCAGTGGGGAGTGGAGCTGGGCAAAGTCCTCGCCCAGAAAATCATTGCCGAGATCGAAGCCCCCTCAGATGCGGGCCTGCAACACGACCCATCCACCAATAACCTTGTCCGCCGCTATCGCAAAGGGAAGTAAGCGCGCACAATCGACGAAAAACAAAAAACAAGAGGAGCACGTATGCAACTAGGAATGGTAGGTCTGGGCAGGATGGGCGCCAACATGGTCAAGCGTCTGTTGAACAACGGTCACACCAGCGTCGTGTTCGACAGGTCTGCTCAGGTTGTTCAGGAGTTGGAGAAGCAAAAGGCCGTGGGCGCTTCCTCGCTGGCCGACATGGTCAGCAAGCTGTCCAAGCCACGTGCAATTTGGCTGATGATCCCG
>Ga0209006_10004406_pt1 | contig 12776 bp, 11 predicted proteins | sample JacPin_JW_Ref_O2_FD_188567 | JGI IMG/M metagenome (GOLD analysis project Ga0209006, IMG submission 188567) | Forest soil microbial communities from Algoma, Ontario, Canada - Jack Pine, Ontario site 1_JW_Ref_O2 (SPAdes) (version 2) | ecosystem: Environmental > Terrestrial > Soil > Boreal...
GCCTTCAGATTCTCCGTGGACGGTCCGATGAACACGTCAAGATCCTTCGTGAACCGCGGCTCGGCATGGAAGCCGACGGCCCAGCCGCCCACGATCAGGTACTCAGCGTTCGTGTCGGCCAACGCCGAAAGCAGATCCTTGAAATCGGGGTGGAGGTCCATGCTTTCCATTGATGACCCATGCGTCGACCAGGGCGTCCTGGGTATGCCTATCCTGGGTTGCGGGACTCGGCGCGCGCTGTTGCCGGTGAAAGAAGTACATGCCCGTAACCATGGCGGCCTTGTCTTCGCCGGCGGCCAGCCATACCTGGGTGCGGTGACCCTGGTCCAGATTATCGGGTGCATTGGGACCGCCCATCTTGGTACGTACCCATCCGGGTTCCAGAGCGTTGGAATTCACTTGAGGCCAGCGGCGCGCCACTGCAAAGGCTAGCAGCACGTTGTGCAGTTTGCTGTCAGAGTAGGCCTGTTCCCCCTGCCAGCGACGCCGCTCCCAGGTTAGATCCTGCAGGCTGGCATCACCGCTCCTGTGCAGGCCCGAGCTGAGGTAGACCAGCCGCTTCGGTGGGTGGATGAGTGCGGTCAGAATGTAGGGTGCGAGCGAGTTAATGGCGAACACATGGGGCAGGCCATCTTCGGTTGCAATGCGCTGCGGCTCACGATAGCCCACGGCGGCGTTGTGAATGACCGCATCGAAAGTGCCCAGGCGGTTTACCTGATCAGCGACCATGCGGGTTTGCGCGATTCTCGACAGATCGCCAATGACGACGGCTTCTGCTCCGGGGACCGCGGCCAGCGCCTCTTCCCCCCGCTGCTCGCTGCGTGCGTGCAGGACTGCAGCGTGACCTTGTTCGATGAGCAGCTGAGCGGCCATCCGGCCCAGGCCGTCGGAAGAACCTGTAATGAACACGCGGGCCATGTTATTTCTCTCCGTCTCTGGTAGAGATGCGATGTTTTGTGTTGTAGGCTCTTCCTGGGCTCCAAAGCCTCTCAAATGAAGGAACGATGAAAAAGACAACACTGTTCAAGCAGTATCTGCTGGCAAAAGAGATCCTCATGATTCCGGTTGCCCACGATCCGCTGTGTGCAACGATCATCGAGCGAGCGGGATTCAAGGTGGTGGGCTGCGGCGGATATGCCAATTCGGCAGCGCTGTTGGGTGCTCCTGACATTGAGTTGCTGACGCTTACCGAGATGGTGGATGCGGTGTGGCGATTTGCGGATGCAGTCGATCTGCCCGTATTTGCCGATGGCGACAACGGGCACGGAAACACTACCAACGTGCAGCGGACCGTAAAACAATTTGAAAAAGCGGGCGCCGCTACGATCATGTTGGAGGATCAGGTCTCACCCAAGCGCTGCGGCCATATGTCCAGTAAGCATGTAGTGCCGACGGATGAAATGGTGGCCAAGATCAAGGCGGCAGTCGATGCTCGCACCGATCAGGACCTTACAATTCTGGCGCGGACCGATGCTATTGCCGTGAAAGGACTGGCGGAGGCGGTCGAGCGCGCGCATCGGTGCGTGGAAGCGGGAGCCGACTGGGTCTTCCTCGAGGCGCCTGAGAGCCTGGAGCAGATGAGGCAAATTCCCGCCCTGGTCTCCGTCCCCACGCTGGCCAATATGATTCCCGGCGGTAAGACGCCGATCCTGCCCGCCTCGGAACTGGAGTCGGTTGGGTTCGCGGCGGTGATTTTCCCCAATGTGTTCACCTACGCATACGCCCGGTTGGCGACCGACATCGCCGCGGAACTTCTGCGCACCGGAACCACGGCACCATTCCACGACCGGATGATCGAATTTGAAGCCTTCAACGACTTAGTTGGCTTAACCAGGATTCGCGACGCGGAGCAGCGATACTATGCGGGACTCGAAGATGCCCACCTGAGAGGCGCCTGATGCGGTTTCTCTCCCCCATACTCACCGCAGGATTCATTGGCTTCCCAGGTTGTAGACCACGGATGCCTCTGTCTTCCGTTGTTCTCCAAGCGCACTGCGGATGACTGCCAGGAGATGGGCGTTACTAACGGGTTTTTGTAAAAACGCCTTGCCTCCCAGGGCGATAACCTTCTTTTGATTGGTTTGTAGGTCGCGGCCTGAGACCACGATGACCGGAACCGCAGCCAAAGAAGGCACCTTGTTGAACCTTTCCATCAACACGAAACCGTCGCCGGCGGGCAGGCCCAGGTCGAGGATAATGAGATCCGGCTCAACTCTCCGCGCCTCGGCCATACAGGTGATTGCGTCGCTCGCAGAGTAAGTGTCGTAGTGGTGGGCCCGTAGACGTACGTGCATGCTGAGCAGCACATCCGGATCGTCCTCCACGATGAGAATTTTCTTAGCGCTCATGACTCAAAAGCCTCCATGCAATCGGTGTATCGGCTTGGGTCGTTGGAAGCGTGAGGGCTGACCCGACTCGAATCACACAGAGGACAATTTGTGGCGAAATCGGGCGCACAGAACGTACCCACGCTGGTGGCCGATGAAGCAGCCATGAACCCGGCGTGAGCCGTAACGCGCAGCGCCATCGCTCACGCTAAAAAAACGCCACTCCAAACAGAGTGGCGTTTTTTTGAAATGTTCTGGTACGGGGTCACTGAAGGTAGACTGGATGAGGGGGCGCACGCGCGCCGATCATGACAACAGAAGCAAATCGCTTCGCTGTCCCGGACCTGGTTGAGTTTTGTGTGGCCTATGGCCTGATCCTGGCAGCGATTTGGACCCTGAATCCCTGGCAGAGGTTTTTCTACTGGGCCACCATCGCATGGGTCGTCGTCACTACGTGGATTCACCGTCCTACCTGGAAGGGCCTCGGCTTGGGCCTGCCGGGTTTGCTCCGGTCACTTTGGGTGGTGGGTGTTGCTGTCGTCCTTGCAGGGCTTGCGGTCGTTACCGCCAAACAGATGCACACGCTGCACCGGTTGCACGGTCCTATACCGCTGCCCTCCCACTTCTGGGGATATTTGATCTGGGCGATTATGCAGCAGTTTTTGTTGCAAATTTATTTCCTGCTTCGTCTCATGCGTTTGCTACCAGGTAAGGTACTGCCAGTGATTGCAGCAGCCGGTTTCTTCTCCCTCGCTCATCTGCCTAACCCAATTCTCACGCCGGTCACCCTGGTGTGGGGCATCGCAGCCTGCATCCTGTTTCTGCGTTATCGGAATATCTACTCCCTCGGCGTGGCGCACGGGATCCTGGGGCTTTGTGTCGCAGTAATTGTTCCAGACTCTCTCAATCATCATATGCGGGTCGGCATCGGTTATTACCGCTATCATCCTCACCGCAGCCAAAGAGACCAGATCGTGTCGACGGAGGCGTGGGTGATAGCCGAGGCGCCTACGCGGCGCTGCTGACGCCAAGCAAGCCCGTAGAAAATGCCGGCCAGGGTTGCCAATAACACATAGCGCCAGTTAAACCCCGCCGCACGCTTGTTGAAGTGTGAAAGGCCAAACAAGGTGGAAGTAATGAGCAACCCCCGCGCCGGCCGGACCCGCCGCTCGAGAAGATTCTGCATCCAGCCGCGAAAGAAAAGTTCTTCCGGCACGGCAATAAAAAAGAACGTGAATACCCAGGCGGCGAGAGCGTGAATGACCGACGGGAGGACCGGGTGGAAATGGAGGAAGCCCAGTATGAGTCCCAGCACGACCGCGATGGGAGCATAGGCGGCGAGCGCCGCCAGACCAGTGCCGAGATCGCCCAGCCGTAGACGAAGATCGAAGCCGGCCGCGCGCAGCTCACGGATGACATGAAAGCCGTAAATCCCTACATCCAGCAATAACATCTTGTTGAAGACGGCCAGATGTGGCGCCCACGCCCCCTCAAACCAGCGCAAGTCTACCGCGAGGCCGAGCAGGAGAAGGACGAGGAAATCTCGCCATTCTCCTCGCTGCTGTGGGTCAGATACGCTGGCCCGGTACAGCAACAACGTGATGGCTACCGGCAGCAGGGTATAGAGCGCTAGCCAATGCCAGCGGAAAACTCCGGTAGCAATTGAGACCAGAATGTAAGGAAGTCCGATAACGGCAGGCGCCAGAATACGAGGCAGAAGGGGCAGCCGGCGCGGCAACTGGAGACAACTGGGGCAAAACGCTGCTGCGAAAAAAGGGACCAGCGTCAGCAACGCAGCCAGAGCGATCGGCGGATTGAACAACACGCCCAGCATTCACCGCCCAAACTGACGCAGGTGGTGGTCGGCGTGCAGATACCCCCAGCGCATCCAGTCCTTCGTGGTCATTGGCCCGAAGATAGGGTGCTGCAAATGGGGCGTTGGCAGTGCGTCGCAGAAACGTCCAAAAGTCGAGAGCAATGAGTCAAGATCCTGGCGGAATTCCATCGGAGGCGAACCACCGTTGCCTTGTTCCATCTCCGGGCGGGTGGGAAATCCTTTAGCCCAGGTGATGGGCACGTCCAGCGCCAACGACTTGAGTAGCGTTCGTTGCAGGAAGCCAGTTGCCGGGCTGGCAGATTTCTCTCCGAGCGCAACCTTGTAGGAGTCATCTAAATGGCAAATCATCTGGTGAACGGACATTTTTCCCCATCGTGCCGAGTCTTGCGGCGAAAGCTGCGAAAGACGGCTCGAGATGTTCTGCCGGCCGGCCGGTGTGCTTAGGCTGTTCACTTTACTTTGCGCCGACACGATGGCACGCGGACTGCTTTTTGCCCGCAAGCGAATCAGAGTAAAAATTGACGGATCCAGCCGCATCCCACCAGATATATGGTCCCGCCGCATAACGTGCGCCAGAAGCCGAACTAACATTGGTGAAGATCAGCGATGACCCATTCACCGGAACGACCACCAGGCTGTTTCCAGCGCCGTTAATGTATTCGACCGGGAAGGCGGCGGCGGGAAGCCCGGTCGCTGCGGCCTGCCCATCGCACTGGTACTGCACCGTTTTGCGAGAGAGCGGTTGTGAGCCGGTGAGATGAATCGTTAAATCGGTTGCGCCGGCAAGGGTGCTCCACCCCAGCGCGCCTATCATCAGCAGATTCCACTTTGAACGCATCGCAACTCCTCCCTTACGTGCCTGTTGCCACCACAAAGTATTGCGCCTTTTCTGGTCCCGGATTATGAACGCCGTGCAATTCATTGGAATGAATGAACGCTGCAGATCCAGGCCCGATCAGCGTTGTCTTGCCCTCAATGGTCACAGCCACGTTGCCTTTCATGAGCAAGAATAGTTCTTCGTGCTCGTGCCGGTGGGGCGGATGCGGCTCGCTTCCCGCAGCCAGGGTCGTCTCGTGCACCTCGAAGTGCTCGCCTGTGTGCAAGGCTCCGTCGAGGATTGCCCGGGATTCGTTTTGCCCATTTTGCTTAACGGGGAGATCGCTGTAAGGCTTGACGAAGGAAGGGATGACCGCGGTGTCGAGGGCGAATGCCCTGGACGCCGCGATTAGAGGAATTGCCTGCAGAAGAGTACGCCGGTTGCTATCCATAACAGGGTTTGTTATAGGCCTTCACCACGCGCCAAATCAAGACAGGTCTCGCACTTGGCTGATAAGATCGTCGGGAACAAATTGACCGGGGGGCCCATGGCATTTACGCCTAATCGCCGCAGCTTCATCATTGCAAGTGGAATGACCGCTCTTGCCTCGACCAGAGTCCTGGGCGCCAACGACACGCTTCGCATCGGTGTAATTGGGGCCGGCGGTCGCATGAGAAACCTGCTCGATGCTGCCGACGCCTCCGGCACGGAATTCCAGATCGTGGCCGTAAGCGACGTGTATGGGCCCCGTCGTGATGAGGTAAAAGAACGATCCAATGGCATCGCCACCACTCATCTCGATTACCACGAGGTGCTGTCAAAAGATATCGACGCCGTGTTGATCGCCGCTCCCGATCATTGGCACGTGCGCATGGCCTGCGACGCGCTGGAGGCGGGCAAGGATGTCTATTTGGAAAAGCCGGTCACCCATACCATCGAAGAAGGGGCAACGCTGGCTCATGCGGTTCATTCGAGCAAGCAGGTTCTGCAGTGTGGAATGCAGCAGCGCAGCTGGACCCACTTTCGCAACGCCGTCGACCTGATTCAGGGGGGTAGCCTGGGGCGCGTTGTCCAGGTGCGCACCTACTGGTGGCAGAACTACAACCAAACGAATTGGAAGCCCAAGCCGGTGGATGTCCAGGAACTGGATTGGAAGATGTGGCTGGGAGGCGCGCCGGATCAAGCTTTCAGTGAGGAGAAGTATTACCGCTGGCGCTGGTACTGGAATTTTGGCGGCGGCGCCATGACCGATCTGTTCGCCCACTGGATCGATGTAGCCCACTGGGCCATGAAAAGCGATACGCCGCGCGACGTGCAGATGCTCGGTGATAAATATGTGTTTGAGCAGTGGGATTGTCCCGATACTATCCAGGCGGCTCTTCGCTATCCCGGTTGGGATGTCGTGTACGAGGGGATGATGAGTTCTTCGATCGACGATGGAGGACTCGAGTTTCGCGGTACAGAGGCAACGCTGAAACTCAATCGCAGTGGCTTCGGCATCTACCGCGAGGGATTAAAAGATGATCGGAACCCTATCCTCAGCGAAAAAAGCTTTGTCGACGGAACCGTGACCCACATGCAGAACTTCTTCGCATGCGTTAAGTCGCGGAAGGAGCCGAACGCGCCGGTCGAAACAGGAATCGCCGCAGCGCGCGCCGGCCACATTGCCAATCTTGCCTACAAGCACACGGGGCAGATTTCCTGGCCTCCGAAGGGCTCCGCTTAGCTCATCGCGCGTCGGGTAGCAGACCCTGTTCAACCAGAACCGGTGGCCTGCGATGCCGGGTGACCTGCTCATAGGCGTAGGCCCATCCCAGCAGATCGCCGTCTTTCCACGGCCGGGCGGAAATCTCCAGGCCAAAGGGCAGGCCGTCGGGGTAGAAGCCGCCGGGCACGACGACCGCCGGCACGCCAATCATGTTGACCCAGCTGGTGTCGCTGTGTGGGCCGCCGCTGATCTTCCCATCCTGCGGCATGGTCTCATCGGGCGGCGGCATCTGTGCCGCCGGGTAAACGTAGCCATCCAGATGCAGGCGGTCCAGTGTTTTGACGTAGGCTTCTATCGTCCTGCGCCTGGGACCCAGGAAGTCGGTTTCGGCCTGCGGATCGCTCTCCACGTTGGTCTGCTTCAGCGTTGGCCGCACGTTATCGTCGTCTGTGCTGTTGATGATTTCATGCGGCATCGGAGAGCCGGCGATTTTTTCATACTCTTCGATGGAGCGATACTGCGGCGGCCCATAATCGGCGAGAAACTTTTCCGTGCCCTCGCGGATGTAAGCAAGCGTACAGATGTGCGAGGCTGCTTCTGCGAAGCTGTCGTCCAGGATGGAATCATCAAAGACGATGGTCGCACCAGCGGCACGGAGCCCGTCGAGGGCCTTCATGAAAGCCGCGCGGGTTTCCGGCCGCAGAGGCGTCTGCGCCGCCGTTCGATCTGCGGCCGCCCTGTTCGGCTGCTCCGTTGATGGCATGCCATGAAAGGGGATCCCTGCTCCCTGGAGAATGAAAGCGGGTACGCCGAAACGTTTGCCTTTGAGCGCATCAGTCTTCAGATAGCCGGTGTAGGGGCCCGGCTGAGCGTGTGGGTCATCTCCCGCCATGACGTCCAGCGCAATGGTCGCGTCAGTTACGTTGCGAGCGATTGGTCCGGTGTTGTCGAGTAGCCAGTCCAGCGGCGCGATACCGGCGATGCTCACCAGGCCGCGCGATGGGAATACTCCAACTACGGAACTGGTGGCGGCCGGCATACGAATGGAATTGCCGGTATCCGTTCCGTTGCCCAGGACCGCGAAGTTTGCCGTGACCGCGGTGACGGTGCCGCCGGACGAGCCTCCCGGGCTAAAGCGTACATCGTAGGCGTTGCCGGTGCGTCCAAACGCGGTGCTGCGATTGGTATCGCTCGCAGCGAAGTCCGGCATGTTGGTTTGGCCGATGATGATGGCGCCCGCCGCTCGCAGCTTGACGACGATGTCGGCGTCTTTGGGCGCGATTAGCTCGTGGCCGGGAATCATGTAGCCTTGCCAGCCGTCGGTGGTTACCAGACCCTTCACCGAAGTGTTGGCCTTGGTAACGACGGGTACCCCCCACAGCGCACCGTGTGGGCTTGCCTCCGCATCTTCTCGAGCGGCGGCAGCCAGGGCGCCTGCAGCGTCGACGTTCTGTACCGCGCGGTAAATGCCGTTGTACTTCGCGATCCGCGCCATATACCACTGCACGACCTGGGTAACGGTGTATCTGTGCTCGCGGTACATCTGCTCCAGCTGAGGGACTGTAACCTCGAGCAGATCGTGGTTCATGCGGTCTGGTGACTCAGATAAAGACGGTGCGGCGATGAGTGCCAGGAGCAAGTAACAGGGAAGAGTCCGCATCTTCGTAACATCCTCGGGAACAGCGGGGAAAGAGTGAATAGGAATCGAGGGGTTTCCCAACAGAATGACATATCAGCAATTTTGCTGCGCTGATAGACTGCTGGCACAAATGTTTGGCCAGAGATGACGATCGCTGAGGGAACACAGTTTGGACCCTACCGCCTGATCGAGAAGATCGGCTCCGGCGGTATGGGGGAAGTGTATCGGGCGCTGGATACGCGGTTAGAGCGCGAGGTCGCGCTCAAGCTGGTTTCCGACAGCTACCTCATCACGGGGGTTGGTAGTGGTTCGCCCTCTCCGCTCACCCCTCACGCCACTCCCGATTCCCACATCTCGCACGAGCGCTTCCTGCGCGAGGCGCGCTCGTCTGCCACTCTGAACCATCCCAACGTCTGCTCCATTCACGACACCGGGGAGCACGATGGCCGCCCATACCTTGTCATGGAGTTACTGCGAGGCGAGACGCTGAAGCATTACCTGGCGAAGGCGGGCGGCAAAGGATTAACCCCGGACGAGGTGATTTCGTTCAGTCAGCAGGCAGCGTCTGCACTGGCTGCTGCCCACGCCAAAGGAATCGTCCATCGGGACATCAAGCCGGCTAACTTGTTCGTCGTCGACGCCGGCCGGGGCAAGCGAGTCATCAAGATTCTTGACTTCGGATTGGCTAAGAAGCAGCCCGGGGTCGCCCCAGCGGAGTCGAGGACTTACGATCTTCCCGCCAACGGCAGCGCCGACCAGACTGCAGTCGGACCCGGTACGGCGACGATGGAGCTCACCAGTCCTGGATCGGCGGTGGGAACCGTGGCGTACATGTCGCCTGAGCAGGCGAAGGGTGAGCCGCTGGACGCCCGTACCGACCTCTTCAGCCTGGGGAGCGTCATCTACGAAATGGCCACCGGCAAAACTCCTTTTGCCGGCGGGTCTACCGCCGAAGTGTTTGCCGCGCTGCTCAAGGACAATCCTCCTCCGATAAGCACGCTGAACCCGGCGATGCCAAAGAAGCTGGATTCCATCGTGGCCAGGCTGCTGTCTAAGGATCCTGCTCACCGCTATGCGACCGCCGAGCAGTTGCAGGAAGCGCTCGATGCACTGGAGCCGCAATCCGGCAAGATGATGGCGGCACCCCCGGACGGCGAAAAGAGGTCGAATCGCTCCTGGGCTGTCGCCGCGGTGCTGCTGCTGCTGCTACTGGTCGCGGGCGGAGTCACCTGGTGGAAGTTACGGCCTGCGGCGCCGGTATCTCCATCCCCGGAGAGCGCAGCCGGAGCGGCTCCTACGACGACCAAGGACTCCATCATCCTGGCCGACTTCATCAACCGCACCGGTGATCCCGTTTTCGATACCACGCTCAACCAGGCGCTGCAGATCGATCTGGAGCAATCGCCGGTGCTCAATATCGTGAGCCAGCAGCACCTGGCGCAAAGTGTGAAGTATCTGGGCAAGCCGGCGAATACTCCGCTCACCCCGGAGATTGCACGCGAGATCGGCGAGCGCGAAGGCGTCAAGGCAATCCTCACGGGAACGATAGCAAATTTAGGCAAGCAGTACGTACTTACGCTGACGGCGCAGAATACCGCGACCGGAGACGAGATCGTGAGCGAGCAGGCGCAGGCTCCCGACAAAGAGCACGTACTGGATGCGCTGGGCAAGGCAGCCGCCGCTATGAGGGCCAAACTGGGCGAGGATCTGGCCAGCATCAAGAAGCTGGACACTCCCTTTGGGCAGGCAACGACCTCATCCCTGGAAGCATTTCGGGCCTATGCGCTGGGAGATAAGGCTCACGTGAGTGCCCATGACATCCCGGAGGCGGAGGGTCACTACCTTCGCGCAATTGAGCTCGATCCGAACTTTGCCATGGCCTATGCGCGGCTGGGGGTGGTGTATATCAATTCCACCCAGGTGGCGAAGGCGAACAAGTATTTCGAAAAGGCTTATGCGCTCTCGAAAAATGTGAGCGAACGCGAGCGCTTGTACATCACCGGCCACTACTACCAGAATGTCACCGGCAACATGCCTAAGGTGATTGAAGCCTTACAGGAATCGATCCAGACCTACCCCAGCCAGGTGGACAGTTACATCAACATCACTGCGGCGTACACCGCACTTGGCGAATATGAAAAGGCTCTCCCGTTTGCCAGGAAAGCGGTGGAGATGCAGCCCGAGGATTCGATCGCGGCAGAAAACATGCTGTCGTCTTACCTCGGCTTGAACCAGATGGCTGCGGCAAAAGTCGAAATGGAGCGAGCTCAGAAGCTGGGGCTCGACACCAGCACGCTGGATTCCACCGGCTATCTCCAGACCTACTTTTTGCTCGGCGAGCCCGATGAAGTGCAAAAAATTATGGCCAAGGTGGCGGGCCAGCCGGATGAATTCCTCGCGACGCAGGTTCTGGCCAGCACACAACTTTTTGCCGGTGAGTACAACAAAGCAGCCGGCACCATCCAGCAAGCTTACGACCAGGCCGGCCGTGCCAAGGCACCGGACGTGCAGGCAAATCTTCTGCTCACCAACGCCGCCAGCCGAGGACTTGCGGGTTTGTGTGAAGGCAGCGAGGCCGCAGTGCAAAAGGCATTGGGGTTAGACCGAAGCCGGCAGACGGAGTCGTTTGCGGTGCTTGCTTCCGGCATCTGCGGCAACGGTAAGTTGGTGCAGTCCCTGGCAGAGGATTTGGGCAAGAAGTACCCGGACGACACCCTGATCCAGAACGTATATGTGCCTCTGGGCAAGGCATTTGTCGCACTCGGAGCAGGCCAGGCGCGAGAAGCCCTGGAAGATGCGGAGCCGGCACGGGTTTATTACCGAATTTTTCCCGCAGCCTATCTGCAGGGCCTCGCATACCTGCAATTGCATGATGCTGGCCGTGCCGTGAACGCATTTCAGAACGCAACCCTGTCGCCTGGCGGCAATCTGCAGGCAACAACGATCTTTTATGCCCAGGCGCAACTCGGATTGGCGCGCGCGTATGCCATGGGCGGCGATAAGGCACAGGCGAAGAAAGCTTACGAGGCATTCTTTGCCACCTGGAAAACCGCGGATGCGGACCTGCCTATGCTGCAAGCGGCCAAAAAGGAATACGCCTCCCTCTAGGGTTGCATCGCCAGCTCAGGGCTTTGTTAATTAGAAGTCATTGAGGCGGTAGCGCTGATAGACTGCTGGCACCGATGACGATCGCAGAAGGAACACAGTTCGGACCGTACCGTCTGCTGGAGAAAATCGGCGCCGGCGGCATGGGCGAAGTCTATCGCGTGCTGGACACCAGGCTGGAGCGCGAAGTTGCTCTGAAGCTGGTTTCTGATAGCTACCTGATTGCCGAGCTGGGGAGCGGATCCCCCTCACCCACTCCCGGGTACCCCACACCCACACCGACGCCGCACTCTGGCAGCCATGTGTCGCACGAGCGCTTTCTGCGCGAAGCCCGGTCAGCGGCCACGCTGAACCATCCCAATGTATGCGCGATTTATGACACCGGGGAGCAGGATGGCCGCCCCTACCTGGTGATGGAGTTGCTCCGCGGAGAGACGCTGAAGCGTTATCTTGCAAAAGCCGGCGGGCATGGGCTTCCCCCCGAAGAGGTGATGGCCTTTGCCCAGCAGGCTGCCGCGGCGATCGCAGCGGCTCATGCCAAGGGAATTATCCATCGCGACATCAAACCGGCAAATCTGTTTGTGGTCGATGGTCCTCGCGGCAAGCGGCAGATTAAGATCCTCGACTTTGGCCTGGCGAAGAAGCAGGCCGGCCTCGCGGTGGCGGACACCAGAACCTACGATCTGCAGGGCAATGGCAGCCTGGACGAGACGGGGGTAGGGCCGGGAACAGCCACCATGGAGCTGACCAGCCCTGGTTCGGCTGTTGGAACGGTTTCGTATATGTCTCCGGAACAGGCACGCGGTTCGCCGCTGGATGCACGCACAGACCTGTTCAGCCTGGGTACGGTTATCTACGAAATGGCCACAGGCAAGACGCCCTTCGGTGGCGGATCGACGGCGGACGTGTTTGTCGCCCTGCTGCGGGAGGATCCGCCGCCGGTAAGCAAGATCAATCCGGCCATGCCCAGGCAGCTCGATGCCATCGTATCCAAACTATTGGCCAAAGATGTGGCTCTGCGCTATGGAAGCGCAGAAGAGCTGCAGGAAGATCTGGAAGGCGTCAGCGTGGGCGGCACGGCTGCGCACCCGCCCGTGAAGGCCTCGTCTGGAAAGGCCAAATGGCCGTGGGTGGCCGGAGCGGCGGTCGTAGCACTGCTGCTCGCACTTGCCTGGTGGAAATACCAGCCTGCGTCTGTGCCGGGTGCGAAGCCAGAGAACGGGACTGCCGCAACCGGGCTAGAGACGAAAAAGGACTCGCTCATCCTGGCAGATTTCGTCAACCGTACGGGTGATCCCGTGTTTGACACGACGCTGAACCAGGCGTTGCAGATCGATCTGGAG
>Ga0209006_10004407_pt1 | contig 12774 bp, 8 predicted proteins | sample JacPin_JW_Ref_O2_FD_188567 | JGI IMG/M metagenome (GOLD analysis project Ga0209006, IMG submission 188567) | Forest soil microbial communities from Algoma, Ontario, Canada - Jack Pine, Ontario site 1_JW_Ref_O2 (SPAdes) (version 2) | ecosystem: Environmental > Terrestrial > Soil > Boreal...
CGCGCCGGGGTATCTCACGGAGTTAGGTGAGCAGGCCAAAGGCCTACTCTACAACGGGCTATTTGCGTTTGGTCGCGAGGAGTGCGGCGAAAAGCTTGTCCTCCAGCACGGTGAGATGACGTTCGAGATCCTCGAGTTTTGAAGTTGTTTTCTGGCTACTGATTTCGTCGGCGAGACGGCGGAGAGTAGCGGCGCAATCTTTCGCGACAGATTGAACAGAGATCCCAGTGCTTTGCGTGAGCCTGGCTCGCTCGAGAGAATCTGCATTGCGGCGCAGAAAAGCGGCGACAGGCTCTGGTTCAAAGCCTTGACTGGGGGCAGATTTGGCTGGTGACGGACTATCAGCCGCGCCCACTGCCGCTTCTTTCATGTCTTCGGCCGCCGACAGGATCGCTTGCGCACACCAAAGAATGCTATTGATCTTTTCGTGCCTTTTGGATTTCCTCTGTTCATACTTGTCGAAGGCGGCGTCGATGCCACGCAGCACAGCTTCGAGAGGGATGCCGGCGTTTTTCCAGATTTCTATCTGAGCCCAATCAAGGGTTGAACCGATCAGGGGCGCTCCGCGTCGCCGCAGAAAGTGCTCTTCAACTTCCGAGAAATATTGGAAATAATTTTCCACGGCGATCTAACGGTGCGAACGCGGTGTGGGGGGATTAGCGGCGCCGCGATTGGTTTGTCTGGCGGCAGGCTTCGACGAAGCTGGAGATGCCAGTTTTGGCGCGTTGCGCTCCCAGATGATGCGCAGACCTTCGAGAGTTAAGAAATCGTCGATCTGCTTGATGTATCTCGAACCCGTACCGATCATGGGTCCAAGGCCGCCGGTGGCGATCACTTTCGTATCTCCGCCCATTTCGTCCAACAGCAGTGCGAGGATGCCGTCGACCAGTCCGAGATATCCGTAATAGAGGCCGGACTGGAGGCTGCCAACGGTATTGGTGCCAATGACGCGGGCAGGCTTGCGAATCTCGACGCGGGGCAAGCGGGCGGTACGTTGGAATAGAGCGTCGGCGGAAATGCCAATGCCGGGACAGATGATTCCGCCCAGATATTCGCCTTTCGCTGAAACGCAGTCGAAAGTGGTCGCGGTGCCGAAATCGACAATGACGCAAGGGCCGCCGTATTTCTCGAATGCGGCTACAGCGTTGACGATGCGATCGGCTCCAACTTCCGCGGGATTGTCGTAATGCACGGGCATGCCAGTCTTGACACCCGGCTCGATCAAGAGCGGCTTGGAATGAAAGTAGCGTTCGCAAACCTGGCGGAGCACGGGATCGAGGGGTGGAACGACCGATGAAATCACGATGCCCTGAATGCCGGAAGCTTCGAGACTGGCCATCGAAAAGAGATTGCGGAATAGCACGCCGTACTCATCCACCGTGCTGTGCTGCTTGGTGGCGACGCGCCAATTCGCCACCAAACGTTCGTAGCGTGGCGGGGCGCCGATGTCGCCAGCGGAATTACCTTTCGCCTGTTCGGCGAAGACGCCAAGAACCGTGTTCGTGTTTCCGACATCAAGAACGAAGAGCATGGTTCCTCAGGGGCTAACGCCCCGCAAGCTTTTCTGGGCTATGGCAGCACGGCTGAAGCTCGCGCCCTTTCAAAACGGTTTAGTCGAAGCGCGCAATCTTAGCAACTATTGTCAAAGCCCCGCCGTTTGTGAAGCCCGCATCTTTCAAACATCTCACCGCTCTCGTACTGTGCCACTTAAAATCGTTTGCACGCCGTTCGGGGTACGCACCTGCAGAAATCCGCGGTCGTCGAGGCCTGCGGTGACACCTTCAATTTTCGATCCGTTCTCCTCGATTCGAACGTGCTTGCCTTGTACCCAGGAAGACTGCTCAGCAAACTGGCGGAGAATGGACTGCGACGCGTCTTTCTGTTCGATCAACTGTCGATATTCCCGGTCGAGCGATTTTAACAAAGCCGCAGCCAATTCCACGCGCGACCATTCACTTCCGGTGGCCATGCGCAAGGAGACCGCCTCATTCTCCAACTCCTTCGGGAAGCCGGCATGGTTGACATTGATGCCGACGCCCATCACGACGTAGCGGACGCGGGTGGGTTCGGCGTTCATCTCGGTGAGGATGCCGCAAACTTTCTTGCCCTTGATCAGCACGTCATTAGGCCACTTCAAGTCGGGGCTGACGCGGGAGTCGATTTGTTCAATGGCTGAGCGGACGGCCAATCCGCCCGCGAGCGCCATTACGAGAACTTCGGAAGGCGGCAGCGCGGGCCGCAAGATAACCGAGCAATAGATTCCGGTGGAGCGCGAGGAGTTCCACGTATTTGCACCGCGACCGCGGCCTGCCGTTTGCTCCTCCGCAAGAAATACGCTGCCTTCCAGCGCGCCATCGGCCGCGGCGGCCATAGCGGCGGTGTTCGTCGAGCCAATTTTGTAAAAGTGATGAATCTGGGATTCGAAAATGGTGCCGCGAATCAGCGGTCCGAGAATTTCAGGCAGCAAAAGATCGGGGACAGACTTGAGCTGGTAGCCGGTGGCGGAATGTCCGGCGACGTCGACGCCGAGGCCGCGCAACTGCTGGATCAGGCGCCAGACCTCGGAGCGGTTGGAGGAAATTTCCTGCGCGATTTTGGTACCGCTGACCACCACGGTCGCGTGCTCCATGAGCAGGCGAACGATGCGGCCGAGACGAACGTCGGTAGCTTGTTCGTGAGGAGCAGGAGCCATGGCCCGTGCCAGGCGGCGGCTGCGAATTGGGGCGGCGCTCTTGATGCAGGAATTATGCGGGAATCGGCGGGAAACAACAATCGCAGGGTTTCCCTCCAGCGAGCCGCGCTGCTAGACTCGGCGCATGATTACCGGCATTCACATCCTGCTGAACAGTGAGAAGGCTGAAGCGGACCGCGCCTTCTTCCGCGACGTTCTGGGATTCCACTCGGTCGACGCGGGTCACGGCTGGCTGATTTTTGCGGTGCCTCCAGCCGAGGCCGCGATCCATCCCGTCGAAACCAAGCGTAGCTGCGAGCCGAACGATGGGCGTTCGCTGCTTGGCGCCGTGGTTTACCTAATGTGCGACGACCTGGGAGCCGAAATCAAACAGCTGAGCGCGAAGCAAGTAACGTGCTCGCCGGTGGAGACTCAGCGTTGGGGTATCACAACCACCATCCGCCTGCCCAGCGGTGGTGGATTGGGGCTATATCAACCGAGGCATCCAACGGCGATTGATCTGAAACGAAACTAGCTGAGCCCCACGTATCGCGCAAGCCTGCGCTGTCACTGCGCGGTCTCGGTAAACGTCACCACCGGATGTCCGAGCGCGTACTGACCTTCAGCGGTCACGTGCACGGTTTCCGCCTTGGAAGGCAAGGTCAGCACTACCGAAGCCACGCCGGAAGAATTGGTGACGACGGTTGGACTGGAAAGCGTTCCGGCGGAGGTGGTGAAAAGCATAGTGCCGCCAGCCGCGGTGCCACCGGACAGCCCGGGGTTCAGAGTAACGGATAAAGTCAACGTAGTTCCCGCTTTGCCTTTCTGCTTGTCGCCAGTTTTGGTCAGCGAAGCGGGAGGATTGCCGACGAGAATCCAACCGCCCTGCACTTGTGCCACGCCTGTGCTGTCATCGCTGGGAACCGTGTAGTGATAGAAGCCGGGAGTGGAACCGGCAATCACGGTGATGGCGCCTTGCTCGCCGTGGCTGAGAGTCGGTTGGGTTACGGCAACGCTGATGCCGGTATCCGATTGCGGCGTGCCCAACGTTACCGTGGCCGATCCGGAAACCAATTTTGGATGCAAAGTAACTTTGGCGCCGGCTGCGACCATGGTCGTATCCGGATTGAGATCCCACTCTGCGCCCGGCAATTGCGAAGTTCCATGAACAACCAGCAGCGTTAAGGAATATGGCGCGAAGTTCATGGCGGGCGCCCATGCATGGGCGGAAGAGGCCACGATCCTGGTGGGGTTGGTGGACGACAGCGTAAACGTGGTGACTTGCTGGGGCGTGAATCCATTCACCGTGAATGTCACCTGCGTGGTATTGACCGGATCTTTGTTGAGGATCATCGCGGTGAGGATTTTTCCCGTCGGATCCATGGCCGCATAGCTGCTGAATAGATCGGGATCTCCGGTGTTGGCGGCGGAGACCGAAGTCGCGGCAAATGCGCCGTGCTTTCCGTCGTAATTTCGGTAGAGCTTCAGGGTCAGATAGTTTGGATTGGCGGGAAGAGGTGCGACCCAGCGAGAGGCGAGGTAGGCGCGCTCGCGGCCGAGGATTCCGTAGGCGTCGGCATCGGCAATGGCGGTGGAGAAATCGGATTCTCCAGCGAAGGCGGCGCTCCACTCGGTCACGCTGAGAGGCGTGGCAGGATAAATCATGTTGACGATGGCGCGCATGCGCGGCAGGCGAAACGGAATGGTCTTGTTGGGCTGAAGAAAGGTAGTCCAATACTGGTTGATGTCGCCAGACTCGCTAACGTAGGTCGGGTCCCAATAATCGCGATAGATTCTCGCCGAGAGCGCCTGCAACTGAGCCTGCGTCCAACCAGAAGTGTCCGGGCCATCGGGATATGCGTGGATATCAAAAACGTCCACCGAGCGGGTCTTGTTAATTTTGTCTTGCCAGTACACCTGATTGAGCCACCAGGGGAGGAAGTCGACACCGGCGTGGGCGGCTTTATCGTTGTTGTTCTCACCATTCCAGTAAAACCACCAGCAACAACTGACCGGACCAAAGCGAATCGCCTTAGGATCCCAACCCTTCAAAGCCTGGGCTTCCGCGAGATAGGTAGCGCTCAACTCGTCATAACCGGAGGGATTGGGATGCACATCGCGATGCGTGCTGCCCCAGATATCGATCTCATTGTCCATGTCGTAAAAATGGGGAGAACTGCCAAAAGCCGTGGCCAGCGCAGCCGCCCATTGATTGCGATACACGCTTCCGGGGGGATCGTTGGAGCCCGGTTGATCGAGCAGCGGCCAGTAGGCGTCGTTTGGATTCGCGGTGAGGTCGGTGACACAATCGGACTTCAGGCCGTCGCCTGCGTCGGTGTTGTACTGGTCCACACTGCACTGCGAACCATATTTAGCCACTGAGAAACTCCAGTGGCCGTTTCCCGAGCCCTCCGCCGATTTCGCCACCCAGGGCAGCATGGGCATGGTCATGAGGGGATTGCTGCCTGCCGCTTTCACGTCCGAAATGTATTTCGTGGAATCGTCATCGCCGATTTCGGTGTAGCCGAAATCTTCGTAGTAGTAGTCCGCTGCCGCATTATTGGTGAAAAGCTGCCAGTTGTACGTTGAAGTGGAGTCGCCGCCCCAGCGCACCGCCGTGAGCCCGCTATCGGTGATGGTGGGCGCGTCCTGAGGATAGGCACCGCCATAAACATACGGGCTGATCGGATGGCGGTTGGTGAGGACGTCGAGGGTAACTGTCACGTTGGTGGTGGAGGGAGTGGAGGCGTCGGCGGAGGCGTTTGCTGGGCTTGGTTGGGCTGGGAACTCGCTTCCGGAGCCGGAAGAAGTGCCAGCGGCAAACAAGGCAAGGCACAGAATCGTAACGGGACGATACAGGGGAGTCATGGGGGCGGGCCTCCGTTCCGAGTACTGTAGCCCCGGCTTGGGAAATTCGCCCCTCTCAGAAGTACAGTGCGGCGGCAATGGCGAAACGCCCTCTGCCGGTGAACATATGGCTAAGTTGGTACAGGGAGTGGATCGATGCGAGGCTGGAAATTGGACGATCTAATTTGAATATTGCACGAGTGCTAGGCGGGCGACACGCGCATGCTCATGTCGGCAGCGTGAGTGGAGTGAGTGAGCAGGCCAACGGAAATAAAATCAACTCCGGTCTCGGCAAAGGCGCGAACATTTTCCAGACGAATGCCGCCCGAGCACTCCACCGGAATGGTACGTCCGACCTTGGCACAAAGCTCGACTGCACGCCGCACATCTTCAGGAGACATGTTATCGAGCAGAATTGCTTCGGCTCCGTGAGTGAGGGCACCATCGAGCTCCTCCAGAGTGCGCACTTCAATTTCGATGGGTTGGGCGCCGCGTCGATTACGAACGGCGCGCTCGAGGACAGGCACAATTCCGCCAGCAAGGGTGATGTGATTATTTTTGATGAGGACGCCATCGGAAAGATCGAGGCGGTGATTCTGCCCGCCACCACAACGCACCGCGTATTTGTCGATGACGCGCAGGCCGGGAGCGGTTTTGCGGGTATCGAGGATGCGCGCCTTGGTACCGGAGACCGCTTCCACGAACTTCCTCGTCAGAGTGGCAATCCCGCTCATGCGCTGCAGGAAGTTTAGTATCACACGCTCGCAGGAAAGAAGAACGCGCGCATTGTGCCGGATGACTGCGACCGATTGCCCCTTGTGCAGACGCACACCGTCAAAAATTTCCGGATGCGTGGTGACCTCATAGTGCGAAGTGACTGCGCCATCGAGAACGGCGTAGACATCGAGAATGCGAGCGATCACGCCGATGCCAGCGAGGATGCAATCCTGCTTGGCGAGAATGGCCGCAGACGCGCGCTGGTTGGGATCGATGCAGGCGTAGCTGGTGGCGTCGCGGGTAGCGTGGTCCTCGAGGAGAGCGTTTTCCAGAATTGCGGTGATGCGTCGACTATTAAAGTCCATAGGAAAGTGGCCAGTGGCTAGTGCCGGTTTCTAGATGCCAGGTCCGTCGCCATTCAACTCATGCAACTGATGATTTACCTTTTCGCGCAGGGCAATCAATTCTTTTTCGCGACGTCGCAATCCATCGACCACCTTTTCCGGAGCCTTCGACAAGAATTGTTGGTTGCTGAGTTGCCGTTGATTGTTCCCGAACTCTTTCTCAAGCTTATCCCGTTCCTTGATTAAGCGTTCGCGTTCGGCGGCGGCGTCAATCTTTCGCTCGTAGATTACGTGAACGTCGAAGCGCGCGGTGCTGCGGGCGCCAGCCTGCTTGTCTAGCGAGGCGTCAACGAAGGAAAGTTTTTCCACGTTGGCCAGACGCTCGACGGCGGCGTGGTTCTGTTCGACCATGGCGCGGATGGCGGGCTCGGGAGCGAAAACCTTGATCGCAACTTTCACCTTGGGTTCCACTTTCAGTTCGGCGCGCACGTTGCGGACGTTCACGATCAGGTCTTGGAGGATTGCCATCTCGGTCTCGGCGGGGAGATTGAATTGTTTTTCGTCCGCCTGCGGAAAACCAGCGAGAGCAATCGACTTCCGCGGAGGCTGTCCTTCGTACATTGCATGCCAGATCTCTTCGGTGATGAAGGGCATCACAGGATGCAGCAAGCGCAGAGAAGCATCGAACAAGTTGACCAGATTAGCGCAGGCGGCCAGAGCTTCACTTTTGTCCGCGTCCTCCTCAAAGTTCAAGCGCACCTTGATGAGTTCCAGATACCAGTCGCAGAACTCGCCCCAGAAAAAATCATAGATGCGATTCGCGGCTTCGTGGAAGCGGTAGGTGGCGAGGGCCTCGTTGACTTCCGCAGTAACGCGATTGAAGCGGGAGAGAATCCAGCGGTCTTCGAGGGATGACACAGTAAAAGCTGTGATCCCGCTCCCCGCTGAGCTTCCGGGACTTCGTCTCTGGACAGCCGAGGGCGGCTGCCCCCACATAAAGCCTATTCGCTCCACATTCATGAACATAAAGCGGGCGGCGTTCCAGATTTTATTGGCGAAGGCGCGATACCCTTCGGTGCGGCTCTCGCTGAAGGCGATATCGGTGCCGGGAGCAGCCATGGCTGCCAGAGTGAAGCGAGTGGCGTCGGTGCCGAAGCGCTGAATGATTTCCAGCGGATCGATCACGTTGCCTTTGGTCTTCGACATCTTCTGGCGGTCGGCGTCACGCACAAGGGCATGAATGTAAACATGGCGGAACGGCACGCTATCATTCTTTTTTCCGGCCTCACCGCTCGCTTTCTTGATCGCTGCGTCCTGCTCGTGACCCTGCATGAAGTGGCATCCGAACATGATCATGCGGGCGAGCCAAAAGAACAGTATGTCGAAGCCGGTGATCATCAGCGTGTTGGGATAAAACACTTCCAGATCGCGCGTCTTTTCGGGCCAACCCAACGTAGTAAAGGGAAGTAGTCCGGATGAAAACCAGGTGTCGAGCACGTCGGAGACCTGCTCGAGCTTTCTGCTCTCGCACTTCGTGCAGCGCGTTGGCGTTTCACGCGACACGATGACTTCGGCGCAATCCTGGCAAGTCCACGCGGGGATGCGGTGTCCCCACCACAACTGGCGCGAGATGCACCAATCGTGGATGTTATTCATCCAGTTGAGATAAATCTGTTTGTAATTTTCGGGAACGATGGTGATCTCGCCGCTCTCGACGGCTTCGATCGCCTTTTGAGCAAGCGGCTGAATCTTGATAAACCACTGCTCGGAGAGGCGCGGCTCAACGACGGTTCCGCAGCGTTCGCACTTGCCGAGGGAGAGAGCGTAATCTTTTTCGGCGACAAGAAAACCCTGCTCCTGCAAATCGGCGAGCACACGCTTGCGAGCCTCATATCGATCGAGTCCCGCATAGGCACCAGCGTTCGCATTCATATGCGCGCGTTCGTCCATCACGTCGATTTGCGGAAGATTGTGGCGTTTACCGGCTTCGAAATCGTTGGGATCGTGCGCGGGCGTCACTTTTACCGCACCGGTGCCGAACTCGGGTTGCGCGAGTTCATCGGTGATGATGGGGATTTCGCGATTCATCAGCGGCAGCAGAACTTTCTTGCCGTGAAGATGCGTGTAGCGCTCGTCTTTGGGGTTCACGGCGATTGCGGTGTCACCCAGCATGGTCTCAGGACGAGTGGTGGCGACGGTGATGAACTCCGTTTCTCCCGAAATCGGCGCGCCGACGACGGGGTAGCGAATCTCCCAGAGTTTGCCAGCGACGTCTTCGTGCTTCACTTCGACATCGGAGATGGCGGTCTCACAGCGCGGGCACCAGTTGACGATGTACTTGCCGCGATAGATCAGGCCTTCTTCGTAGAGGCGAACGAAGACTTCGCGAACAGCGTGCGAAAGATTCTCGTCCATGGTGAAGTATTCGCGGTCCCAATCGACGGAGGCGCCGAGGCGCTTCATCTGGTCGAGGATGGCGCCGCCGTAAAGCTTCTTCCACTCCCAGACGCGCTCGATAAATTTTTCGCGGCCCAGGTCGCGGCGCTTCTTGCCTTCCTTGGCGAGGTCGCGTTCCACCATCATCTGGGTCGCAATGCCGGCATGGTCCGTGCCGGGCAGCCAGAGCGTGATGAAGCCGCGCATGCGATGCCAGCGCACAACGATATCCATCTGCGTCTGGTTGAGCATGTGGCCCATGTGCAGACGACCGGTGACATTGGGCGGGGGCAGGAGCAGCGTGAAGACGGGGCGCGTTTCGCCGAGGGGCGGCGTGGGAACAGAGAAGAGTTTTTCTTTGACCCAGTATTCGGCCCAGCGGGCTTCGATGGCGCCAGGTTCGTAGGATTTGGGCAGTTCGTGCGGCATCAGTTGGGGATAGCTCGTTCAGCTCTCCGAGTTCTTTAACACAGAGGGCACAGAGGAACGCGAAGTATATGGATTCGTGTGTCCGTACGTGAGATTCGTCGAATGCTGATGAAGATTGATCTTACAGGGCAGAGAAAAGGAGGGTCAAACGTGAGGAAGGGAGGTGTATACCGACGGCAAAATGATCCCTACAACAGCTGATTCCGGGTCTGACATCGACATGGGACCGTTGGCCTGCGGTTTGAAGCAACGAGCCGGAAAGCTGAAAAAATCCCGCCTAGGAGCAGATCCCCGTTGTGGCCTACAGCGAATACTGTATGGAATCGCTTCCTCGCACTTGGCTAACCTTAGCTTCCTCCGATTCGTGGGGGCTTGGCAAGCCGACTGTCCGAGAGCACGTCCTCACATGAAGATTCCGACGGAACCTATAGGAAGTATTCCCAGGCCAGTCGAGTTAATTGCTGCGATTGCCGATTCCGGGGATTATTCTGATCCGAAGTTGGACTCCCTTTACGAACATGCGATTCGAGACACGATTCAGGCATTCGAGGCGACAGGCTCGCCGGTTATTACCGACGGCGAGCAACGCAAGTATCACAACTTCTGGACCTATAGTGTGCATGGGCTGGATAACACCGCCCCTGACGGTTTCAAAATCCCTTTTTCCGCCGGACATGTCCGGCGCATGCCACGTTTAACGGCCGGACCATTCCACTACAAAGTTTACGCGGATCGTTACCTGGATGTGGCCAAGCGCTACGCGCAGAAACCGCTCAAGCAGGCGGTAATTTCGCCTTCCGCTCTTAGCCTCATGTATCCGGCGGATGACATCCCGGGGTACTCACGCCAGCAATTCATCGATGATCTGCTGCGCGAGCATGAAACGGAGATTCGCCGCTGCTTCGAGAAGGGCGCGACCAAAGTACAAATCGACTTTACCGAAGGCCGACTGGCGGTCAAGCTCGATCCGACGGGCGATCTACTAAACAGCTTCATTGGCCTGAACAATCTGGCGCTGTCCGGGTTCACGGCTGAAGAACGGCAATGTATCGGCGTACATACCTGTCCCGGCGGAGACTGCGATTCGACGCACAGCGCTGAGGTCGATTACGCGGATTTATTGCCCAGTCTTTTCGAAATGCGCGTGGGAAATTTCTATATCGCTCTCGCCGGAGAGAAAGATCGCGAGCGCGTTTTGAAAATGATTCGCCAATATCTGAAGCCAGACCAGCGTGCGTTTGTGGGCGTGGTTTCACCGATCGATCCGCGAGTGGACACGCCGGAGGAAGTTCGCGACCGGGTGCTCGAAGCTGCAAAATTCCTTCCCCTCGATCAATTCGGCACGACCGATGACTGTGGGTTTGCCCCTTTCAGCGATGACACTTCCACAACGCGCGAGAAAGCCTTTTCCAAGATTCGCGCTCGTGTTGAAGGTACCCAACTCGCGGAAAAGGTGCTTGGACTCTAGCATGAGCATGGAGAACGACGAAGATCGGTTGCTGCGTTCGGTGGCGCTTCAGAATGCGCGGGCAGTGCTGCTCGCCCGCGAGAGAGCCGAGCGCGAACTCCGCGAGTCCAACGAACGCATCACTAACATCCTGGAGAGTATCTCCGACGGATTCTTCGTGTTAGACACGGAATGGCGCTTCACCTATGTGAATCCACAAGCAGAACAGATTTTCGCCCCGCTGGAGAAAACTCGCGCGAACCTCCTCGGCAAGAGCTACTGGGTGGAGTTTCCGGCATCCGTAGGCACGATTTTGGAAAAACATTTCTATCGCGCCGTGGCTGAGAAAGTGAAGGTGGAGTTTGAGAACTTTTATCCTCCACTGAACTCGTGGTTTCAAATTCGGGCATATCCCTCGCGCGAAGGCCTGTCGGTATATTTCGTTGAAATCGCCGAGCGCAAGCGGGCCGAGGAGGCAACCGGCTTATTGGCTGCCATTGTAGATTCGTCAGGCGATGCGATTATCAGCAAGAATCTCAATGGCATCATCACGAGTTGGAACAAAGGGGCGGAACGCATATTCGGCTATGCAGCCGAAGAAGTTATTGGCCGGCACATTACCCTACTCATCCCAGACGATCGCCTGAAAGAGGAAGTGGATATTCTAGCGCGCCTGAAACGTGGTGAACGCATTGACCATTTCTCGACTGTTCGCTTGCGAAAAGATGGCAGCAGCATTGATGTCTCCCTAGCTATTTCTCCAGTGAAAGACTCCTCCGGGCGGACCGTTGGAGCCTCCAAAGTAGCGCGAGACATCACGGCGCAAAGACGCGCCGAGACGGCTCTGCGTGAAAGTGAAGAACGTTTCCGCAACATTGTGCAAGCCACTCCGGAATGCGTCAAAGTGGTCGCGCCAGACGGGGCTTTGCTGGCTATGAATTCCGCAGGCTGTGTAATGGTCGAAGCGGGCTGCGATGCCGACATCATCGGACAAAGCGTCTATGGGCTTATCGCACCTGAATATCGCCAAAGATTCATTGATTTCAATGAAAATGTCTGCAAGGGCAACAAAGGCCAGTTTGAATTTCAAATTATCGGACTCAAGGGAACGCGGCGGTGGATGGAAACTCATGCGGTCCCGATGCTTGATCCTTCGACCGGCAAAACCGTACAACTTGCAGTCACTCGCGATATAACCTCCCGAAAAGAAGCCGAAGAAAAACTGCGCCGCAGCGAGGAGGAACTGCGAGCATTGGCGAATTCCATCCCTCAACTTGCCTGGATGGCCAATCCGAACGGCCACATCTTTTGGTACAACCAAGTCTGGTACGAATACACGGGCACTAACCTGGAGGGAATGGAAGGGTGGGGCTGGAAGGCGGTGCACGATCCAGCGGCACTCCCGCTCGTTTTGGAACGATGGAATGAGTCGATACGAACTGGCACGCCATTCGAAATGGAATTTCCTTTACGTGGCGCCGATGGCGTATATCGCTGGTTTCTGACGCGCGTCAGCCCGTTTCGCGATCCTCAAGGCAATATCACCCGCTGGTTCGGCACGAACACGAATATAGATGAGCAACGCCAATTGCTTCAGTCGCTCAGCGAAGCGCGGGATCAGCTTGAAAAACGAATAGAAGATCGAACCGCGGAGCTCAGGGCTGCGAATGAAAGCTTGCGCGACCTTTCCGCTCGCCTTATGAAAGTTCAGGATGAAGAACGCAAGCGATTGGCTCGGGAGTTGCACGACAGCGTTGGTCAGATCCTCGCAGCGCTCGGCATGAATATCGCGGCACTACAATCGCAGGCGCATAAACTGGATTCGCTGGGATCAAGAGCGCTGGCGGAGAACGCCCAGCTGGTTCAACAGGCCTCTATCGAGA
>Ga0209006_10004408_pt1 | contig 12772 bp, 11 predicted proteins | sample JacPin_JW_Ref_O2_FD_188567 | JGI IMG/M metagenome (GOLD analysis project Ga0209006, IMG submission 188567) | Forest soil microbial communities from Algoma, Ontario, Canada - Jack Pine, Ontario site 1_JW_Ref_O2 (SPAdes) (version 2) | ecosystem: Environmental > Terrestrial > Soil > Boreal...
CCATGCGGCCGAACAAACCGCCCAGAATCAGCAGGACCATGCGCTCGGGACGTTCCATGAATCCCACCTTGCAGAGCGGAATCAACGACTCGGCGCGCGCCCGGGAATAGCTGACCATCACCGAACCTGCTGTGGCAACCGCGGATAGAACGACGTAGGAGGTGCGCTGGGCCACGGCGTAATACACGAGCAGGCCCATATAGAGCGCCATATCGGCGTAGCGGTCGAGAGTCGAATCGTAGAAAGCGCCGAAAGCGGTGACGCGGTTTTGACGGCGAGCCACTTGTCCATCCAAAATATCGAGGAAGCCCGCGAAGAAAATAATCAGCGCGGCAATCCGGAAATTTCCCAGAGCGAAATTTGCCGCCGCAATAAAATTCACTACTAGGCCGAGAAAGGTCAGAAAATTGGGATTGACGCCCGTGGCGGCCAAGACGCCGACGATCTTGTCGAGCAGCCACTTGCTTCCGGTTCCTATCGCGCCAGTAAAGGTAGCCATTCTTTTGCTACAACCAATCGAGAATTTGATTTTTCCGCGTGCCAGCGAAATCGTACACTAGGGTCGCAGCATGCCGCAACGAGTGAGCCAAATTGGACTAAATTGTTTGCGTGCCGAGCCGCTTTCTTCTTGACCCTGCGCGGCTCACAGCATACATTCACTTTACTTCTTTCGCGCCGTGCGCGCGAATCTATGGACAGCCATCTCTCACGCCGTGGTTTTTTGTCTCAAACTCTAACGGGGATTTCGGCTGCCTGGATTTCGGCGCATTGGCCCGCCATGCTTTCGGCCGCCACGCATGCGCGCCGGTCCGTAAAATCTGCTTCGCCTGCGAAATTTGAATACTTTTCCCCCGAGCAAGCTGCGGAGATCGACGCAATCTCGGCCCGCATCATTCCCGCCACCGACACGCCGGGCGCTCAGGAAGCGGGCGTCATATTTTTCATCGACCGGGCTCTCGTCACTTTTGCGAAAGACGATCAAAAGATGTATGCGGAAGGCTTACCCGAACTGCAGGCCAGAGTCCGCGAAATGTACCCAGGCATCGGCAAATTTTCCGCCGCCACTCCCGAGCAGCAAGACCAGATATTGGAATCTTTGGACGAACAATCCGGCCGTGCGGAGCGAAGGCCGTTCCGGTCTGGTGCCGGGGCTCAATCTTTCTTCGAAACCCTCCGCGTCCACACCATCTCTGGATTTCTGATCGACCCCGATTCCGATAAACGCGGCAACCGCGATGGCATCGGCTGGAAAGTGATCGGCCGCGATAACGAACACATGTTCCATCCGCCGTTTGGTTACTACGACAAAGACTATCCAGGCTGGCAACCAAATTTTCCTGACGCGGATAAAACGAAATCATGACGCTCGATCAGCCCAAATACAAAACGACGGACGAAGTGGACTTCGCTGTCATCGGCTCCGGCGCCGCCGGGGGCATTCTCGCCAAAGAGCTATCCGAAAACGGATTCCGTGTCGTCGTTTTGGAACAGGGGCCGTATCTCACCGAAAAAGATTTTATTCACGACGAAATTAAGGTCCTCAACCAGGATCTCCTGACCAATCATCCGGACCTGCAGCCCAATACCTTTCGCAAGACGCCGGACGAAAAGGCCAAACCCCAGCGCGCTATAGCGTACGGCCGTCTGGTCGGCGGCACGAGCACGCACTTCACGGCGAATTTCTGGCGCTTCCATGAAATTGATTTCAAGGAACGCAGCAAAGTTGGCCCCGTCGCCGGCGCGGCTTTGGCAGACTGGCCCATCACGTACGCCGACCTCGAGCCGTATTACACCAAAGTGGAATGGGAAATCGGAGTCTCGGGCCAGGCCGGCGCCAGCCCGTTTGACCCACCGCGTTCCAAGCCTTATCCGATGCCTCCGCTGCCCGTGAAGTCTTCGGGTGTGATTTTCGAACGCGCCGCGCGCAAACTCGGCTGGCACCCGTTCCCCGCGCCGATGGCGATTCTTTCGCAGCCGCGTCCCGGACGCAGCGCCTGCATTAATTGCGGTTTCTGTCTGGGATTCGCCTGCGAAGTGGGCGCAAAATCCAGCTCCCTCGCCACAGCCATTCGCATGGCCGAAAAAAGCGGCCGCTGCGAAATCCGGCCCAATTCCTACGTGCACCGCATCGAGTTAGACGCCAATGGCCGGGCCACCGGCGCAGTTTATTTCGATGAAAAGCGCAATGTCCAGCGTCAGAAAGCAAGAGCCGTCGTTGTCTGCGCGAACGGCGCGGAAACGCCTCGCCTGCTTTTGCTCTCCGCCAACAAACAATTTCCCGACGGCCTCGCTAACAGCAGCGGCATTGTCGGCAAGAATCTGATGTTTAACAGCGGGGCGCTTTCGGTAGGCGTTTTCGAGCAACCACTGAACGACTACAAGGGTTTTGCTGTCAGCCGCATCCTCCACGATTTTTACGAACTCAACCCCGATAGAGTCGGCTTCCATGGCGGCGGCGGGCTCGATGCGCGCTTCGATATGACGCCGATCAATTTCGCCCTCGGCGGACTTCCGCCCGGCGCTCCACGCTGGGGCAAAGCCTTCAAGGACGTCTTAAGCCACAATTTTACGCGCACCGTCGAAATTTTTTGTCACGGCACTTCGCTTCCCGTCGAGAACAATAGTTTCTCCCTCGATCCGGATTTGAAAGACGCCTGGGGCCTCCCTGCCCTGCGCATGACTTATAAAGATCATCCCGACGACGTTAAGTTGAGCACCTGGCTGAACGCCCGCGCCGCAGAACTTCTCCAGGCCGCCGGTGCGCAGAAGCATTGGTCATTTCCGGCGGGCGAACAGGAGTTCAGCGTGCACCTCCTCGGCACCTGCCGCATGGGCAACGATCCGAAGTCGTCTGTGATCAATTCCGACCACCAAACGCACGACGTAAAGAATCTTTTCCTCTGCGACGGCAGCAGCCTTGTCACTTCCGGCCGCGGCCAGCCCACCATGACCATCGAGGCGCTCGCCTTTCGTGCAGGAGATCGCATCACCGCTCTCGCAAAACGCGGCGGCCTCTCCGCCTGAGCTGCGAGTCCGCGGCCATTATTTCGTTCCAGGCAGCCGGAGTCCGCTTTCTGATACACTTTTCTCGCAAAATTACCGCTTAGGGGGTTCGGGATGGATTTGAAACGACGCAACACAACGGTTGTCCTATGTGGACTGGCGCTAAGCACGGGCTTGGCATTTGCTGGCGCGAGGGCTCAATCAACTCCGCCGCAATCGCCCGCCGCCCCCAAGCTCGCCGAAGAGCAGTTCAAGAACATCAAAGTGCTGAAGGGCGTTCCTGCCGACCTGATCTTTCCGTCCATGCAATTCATTACCGCCTCTCTCGGTGTCGAATGCGAGTACTGCCACGTCCGTGGCGATAAAGGTCTGGAATTCGAGAAAGACGACAAAAAGACTAAAGTCACAGCGCGGAAGATGATGGAAATGATGTTCGCCATCAACAAGGAAAACTTCGAGGGCCACCGCGACGTGACCTGCTATTCCTGCCATCGCGGGGCCGCCGATCCTGTCTCCACTCCTCTCGTTGCCACCGAAGACGTCAAGCGCGAGGTCGAGCCCGCCAAGGCGCCCGGCGACGCGAAGCCTGTTTTGCCTCCCGCCGACCAATTGCTCGATAAATATCTCGCTGCCATCGGCGGCGAAGCCGCTCTGCAAAGAGTCACGAGCCGCGTGGAAAAAGGAAAAATAAGTGCCAACGGCCAGCAGCTATCCATCGAGGTTTACGCAAAGGCTCCAGATAAGCGCATCTCCATCATGCACATGCCCAACGGCGAGAGCATCACCGCCTTCGACGGCAAACAGGGCTGGCTGAGCAACGCAGGACACCCGCACATGATGTCTGCCGCGGAAAACGACGCTGCGCGGATTGACTCGGATCTATATTTCGCAGCGCACGTCAAAACTCTGTACAAAAAGTTTACGGTCGTCCCCGGCGAAAAAATCGACGGGCACGACACCTATCTCGTTATCGGGCGCAACGAAGGCCAGCCCCCCCTGCGGCTCTACTTCGATCAGCAGTCCGGTTCGCTGCTTCGCCTCGTGCGCTACGCGGAAACCGCTCTCGGCCGCAATCCCACGCAGATCGACTATGCGGATTACCGCGACGCCGACGGCGTTAAGATCGCCTATCGTTGGACGCTCGCTCGCCCTGGCAACCGCTTCACCATTCAAATCGATCAGGTGCAGCAGAACGTGGCGGTTGACGACGCCAAGTTCGAGCTGCCCCCGCCTCCACCCCCGCCGGACAAGAAGCCTGCAGGTCAATAGGTTCGGCCGAAGGACTCATTTTTTTCTCGCTGGGCTTTTCCACCGGCTGCGCTTTCTCCTGGCCGGGTTTGTTTCTGTTGCCTTGCTCTCCGGGGGTGGTGTTTCTGGCGGCTTCTTATTCAGATACTGCACAATCAGCGAAATCCTTCGGTTTGCTTGATCCAGTGGATCATCAGGCTTCCGCACTCTCTGATCGGCGAAGCCTCGCACTTGCGTGATCTGATCTTGCCGGATGCCGTGCAATTGCAGCCGCCGCGCGGCATTCGCGCGGTCGGAGGAAAGCTCCCAATTTCCATAATTGCTCCCTTCCGCATAAGCTTTGGAATCCGTATGGCCTTCGATGGCTGATGCTGTCTCCGGCCTTCACCTCCGTTGCCCCATCGAGATCGTCACCGGCAGCGAATCGCCCCACCACGTAATTTTCGCTCGAAATCATTTTCCTCAGTGGCTCGCCCACATGGGAAATCTCCCTCCGGTTGCACTCCACCAGGATTGCGAGAAGCCCATTTTCCTGCCACCTGCCGAGATGGTCCGTCGGACACAGGCTATTCTGGAGCGTCTGTCCCGAGATTCGCAGGACCGCCGCGATCGCCCCCAGCCCATACCGCGCCTTTACGTCGTCCAGGTGATCAAACGAAATGCCCACGATGCAGAAGTTACGTCTTACGGGCCTATTGTTGGTGGGATCGGTTGGACACGAATCGCGATTCGACTCGCACCTGTATGGCTTCGCGGGTTGCTCCCGGTTCTTGTGGCAGTTGGCGGTTTCATGATCCTGTAGCGTGCCAATCTCCCCTTGGGAACTTTCTTCTGGCTGTCTGCTCAGTGAGTTATGATTTGCACGTAGTCGGAATTCTCGTCGCTGCGTTTCGTTGAGGCCGATATGGAAAAAATGAATGGCATTTCTGGAAGAACAGCGAAATCGCTTTGTGGCGTCGTGGCGTTGATGGCCCTGCTCGTGGCCCTGGCCGCGTCATCGCGGGGACAAGAACAGATTTCTAAGCGCGGTATAGTCACGCCGTTCGCGAGTGCCAATCTCGTTTTCGACGGCGAACCCGCGTGTCTCAAAGTTGCGCGCGAGAACGGCGATCCAGACAAAGGTGCGTCAACTTTCCTTCTCGAAGCTCCTCCCGGGTGCGTGGTTCCGGCCCACTATCACACCGCTGAAGAACAATTGATGGTGGTCCAGGGCGACGTGCTCACCGGGATGGACGGCATGGCGGAAGCGACGATTAGCCCCGGCGGTTTTGCTATGATGCCCAGCAAAGCCATGCACTGGTTTACCTGCAAATCAAAGAATACTTGTCTGATGTTCGTTACGTTCGACCGCACGTACGACATCGTGTGGGCAAAGCAAGCGAAATAACGCTCATCACAGTGCGCCGTCAAATTCCGCGTCGCCAATCGCCGTCTTTTTTGGAAGCTCGTTCCTCGTTATCCAGAGTTGGCGATTTCGAGGCGCATCGCTTGGTAGGCCGGCAATTGCGCCGATCGCGAAATGCTTGATCCGTCTTGCGTGCACTCGCATATTTACTGGTTTGGGAATCTTGGTTTCCATGGTAGCCGGCAACAAGCTCCGGAGTGCCTCCAGAGCGACGGGCGAAGCTGAAGTAATCCCAAGGTAAGAGTTGGCCTCGGGTGCTGTGGGAGGAGTTGGCTTCTTGCGGCTTCCTTTTTGCATTACGATTGGTCCAGCTTGCATTCTGGCTAAGGGCGGGAGCGAGCGTGGGAACTCTGATTCAAGACTTGCGCTTCGGCCTGCGCATGTTACGTAGATCTCCAGGCTTTACGGCGGTTGCCGTGCTCACCCTCGGCCTCGGCATCGGCGCTAACACCGCGATGTTCAGCGTAATGCAGGGTGTCGTGTTGGCCCCGCTGCAATACGCCAATTCTGATCGTTTGGTAATGATCTGGGAGAATAATCCACGCTTTCCGCGAACGTGGGTTTCGTACCCTAACTTTCGAGATTGGCAGCGCGCTGCCCGCTCATTCCAGCAAATGGCCGCGTTCAGAGAGAAAGGCGTTGATCTCGCAGGTCCTGGCACGCCCGAACACCTTAATGGGAAGGAAATCTCCTCCGGGTTCTTTCGCACCCTGGGCACGGAATTAACTCTCGGGCGTGAATTCTCGCCCGAAGAAGACCGGTACGGCGGAACGCCGGTTGTTGTCATCAGTAGTCGTTTGTGGAGAAATCGGTTCAACGGCAGTCCTGAGGCGCTAGGCAAGTCACTAACCCTCGAGGGAGTGGATTACACCATCGTCGGAGTCACCGCGTTCGGAGTCACCGCGCTAGCATCTCGTCTGGAAGACGACGCTGATGTTTACACGCCGCTGGGCCAGAGCGATCCCCTTATCCTCAACGATCGCGCGGCCCACGACGGAATATACTCCTTAGCCCGCCTGGCACCTGGGGTGAGCTTGGCGCAGGCTCAAGCGGAGTCCAGCGCGATACAGAATGGCCTGGACCATCTCTATCCCGATGCCAATCGAGACTTGGGAACTTACGTCGAGCCCGTCAAGCAGTTTGTCGTAGGGGACGCTGGCAAAATGCTTCTCTTGTTGTTGGGAGCCGTAGGGCTCGTCTTGCTGATTGCGTGCGCAAACGTCGCCAACCTCCTGTTTGCGCGCTCGGCGGCGCGGGCACGGGAGTTTGCTGTTCGCTCGGCGCTTGGAGCGAACAGTACGCGTTTGGTGCGGCAGTTGCTTACGGAAAGCGTGCTTCTTTCTCTGCTTGGCGCTGGTCTAGGACTCCTGTTTGCGATATTGGGAGTGAAATCGGTCGCGGCGGCGGTCTCAGAAAATTTGCCGCGTAGCGAAAACATCGCTGTGAATAGTCCCGTCCTGCTCCTTACGCTATGTGCGTCGATTGCCGTTGGGATTCTGTTTGGCCTTGCGCCTGCGCTGAAAGGTTGGAACAGCGACCCGCAAGCCTCGCTGAAGGAGGGAGGCCGCGGGTCTACGGCTGCGCATCATCGCACGCAAAGCATTCTCGTGATCGTCCAAATGGCCTTGACCTTGGTGTTGCTGGTGGGCGCGGGCCTATTGTTCCGAACGATCCGGCACTTATCGGATGTTAATCCTGGCTTCGACATACAGCACATCATGACCTTCAAGGTCGGAGTTTCGCATTCCCTAACGAAGACAGCCCCGAGCACCCGAACTGCCTATCAGCAGTTGATCGAGCGCATTCGTCAAGTTCCTGCCGTGCAGGGGGCCGATTTCACGGGTTCAGTTCCCCTGAATGGGGGCTGGACTATGCCCTTCTGGATCGGCTCGCAGAAGCCGGCTTCGCTTCAGGGCGCTCCCCGGCTAGTGATGTTCCTTACAGGTCCGGATTACCTCCGGACGATGGGAATACCGCTGCTTCGGGGCCGATTTTTCAGCCCCGAGGACACCACCAACTTCCCGTGCGTCATGGTCATCGACAGTGTTCTCGCCGACAGGTATTTTCCAGACAGTGATCCACTGGGTCAGACGCTATCGGCAGGATTTTCGCCCGTTGGCCCGTGCCGGATTGTCGGCATGGTGGGCCATGTAAAACAGTGGGCACTAAACGACTCCAGCACTGATATTCAAAGCCAGGCCTATTTTCCGCTCTACCAAGATCCGGACCAATGGGTGCCACTAAACTATCGCAACATGACGATAGTCGTTCGCACACCGCTCGACGTTGCATCCGTCATGCCTGCAATAAAGAGCGCGGTCTACGGAGCAGGCAGCGACCAGCCGATCTTTAACGTCGAAACCATGGAGCAGATTGTTTCAGAATCGATGTCTTCGCAGCGATTTCCGATGATTCTTTTAGGAACGTTTGCGGGATTGGCGTTGCTGCTGGCGTCCGTCGGAATCTACGGCGTGATTTCCTATTCGGTGGCACAACGGATTCATGAGATTGGGATACGTATGGCGCTTGGTGCGCATAAGCGCGATGTTTTTCGGATGGTGGTGGGGCAAGGCCTTGCTCTGGCTCTCGCGGGCCTCGCCATCGGCGTGGTTGCCGCGCTAATTCTCACCAGAGTGCTGTCCAGTTTTTCGCTCCTGCTGTATGGAGTTGGCGCGAACGATCCGGTAACGTTCGTCACCGTATCAGTCATGTTGCTTTTTGTAGCCGTCGTAGCATGTTACATCCCCACGCGGCGAGCGATGCGGGTCGATCCAATGGTCGCCTTGCGATACGAATAGTCCAACGCGCATGTAGGGCGAAAAACAGCTTTTGAAGCTACCTCGGATGAACGTGTGAGACCTGTATCCGTTCCTGGCGATTGACGGGCTATACGCCCAGGACTTCCTTTCTCACACCGCAGAAACGGTTTGCGTGGAACCTGCCGAGCATAATAGATGCGCTACTCAAGTTCCTTTCTGCGGCCAACTCATATTTCGGTGCGTTCAACGACAAGCTGCGCCACAAGAACGAAGAGCATTGCGACCAGTATCCAGATGATGCTGCTGATCACCAGCGGCAGACTTCGAATCGAATTCGGTGGAAACGGCACGTCGATGTGCCAGCGCCATCGAATCGCAACTGCAAAAAGTGGAAAGCCAAACAGGATTCCCATACTTGCACCTAGCCCCTTCAGACCGTTACGCAGCAAGACTGTCAGGGAATAGGTGAGGCAGTACGCCCAGAGACAAAAAATCAAGGGGTCCACGAGGGTATGTGCCGTCATGGAACCGAAAAGCGCCGAATGAAATGGATTCTTGCTGTACCGGGAGAGAGTTACCCAGCCCGCGAGGAAATTTACAGTAGCGACGGCCAGTAGTTCGGCAAACCCGACGGCCCAGCCCGCCCAGACAAAATACGAGCGGCTGCGCGGTTTCGTGAACAAAAAGTGTGCTGTGTTCTCGGCGAATTCATGGATAGCGCCTATCGCCCCTAACCCTAGGGCCACAGCCATGAGAATTAGACCGAAGGTTGTTGAAAAAGCAGACGTGCCGAAGTCCGCCACTAGATGGGTGCCCAAACACACCACCGCAGTGACGGGCATCACAATTGCGGCGATAATTAAAAAGACGATGAAAAAAGACCGGGTGTCACGCCAGCATTTCCAGAAGTACATTACTGCTCCTTTCGGACAAGCTGTAAAAAGATTTCCCGCAGGCTTAGAGGGACAATATTCGTAACCGTTGCGCCGTTTTGGGACAATCCGGCAGCGAAACTTTCGGCATTCTTCGTTACGACGTATCTGTAGAAATTCCCCTCGGTCACAACGGACAAAACTTGCGACGAGATTTGTGTCGGAAGGGCTTCGCCAGCGGCGGTAATCAGGCGGAAGTCACTCTTGATGTCATCCAGCCGGGACTCCATCAGAAGCTTGCCTTGCTCGATGACGCCGGTATATTCCGCGATTCGCTCCACCTCCTCAAGTTGATGAGAGGAAAAGAAGATGGTGCAACCCCGGTCGAGACCGTCTTCCGTCAGCACGTGCAACAACTGATCAACTGAAACTGGGTCCAAGGCCGTCGTTGGCTCATCCAAGATCAATAGATCCGCGCCTTGAGAAAGCGCCAGCAACAGCCAGACCTTGGTTTGGTTACCGTTGGAGAGCCTTTCAAAGCGCTGCTTCATCGGGATTTCTAATAAGCGAGCGTATTTTTCCACTGAACTATCGGACCATGTCGTGTAAAAGTCACGGCTGAATCGCACCAGTTCGGATGGAGTCAGCGATGGATACAAAGTCTTTTTCTCACTGACAAAGGCAGTACGCTGAAGAATGGCCATGCGCTCGGTGGAGACATCCATCCCCAATACATGAGCCGCCCCCGCAGTTGGCCGCGTCAGGCCTAGCAGCATCTTGATCGTAGTTGTCTTGCCTGCGCCGTTGCGCCCGAGAAATCCATAGATCGCACCGCGCGGCACGGTCAGGTTGATTCCACTGACGGCGTGGATGCCGGCGTATGTCTTCGCGAGATCCTTGGTATCGATGGCAAGTTCGTTCATTTGTGGTCTCCTACGCGTTCTCCTAATTTGGCCAGTTCCTCTTGCACGATTTTCAGAATGTCCTCATCCGTAAGGCGGAGTTGGGCACCTTCGACGGCGATCTGCTTGGCGTATGGTTGCAAGCGGCGCAATTTCTCCGATTTCAGAAAGCGCGGGATATTTTCTGCGACGTATGTGCCGCCACCTGGAATGGTGGTGATAACGCCATCGCGCTCCAGATTCTGATACGCGCGTGCGGTGGTGGTGGGATTGATCCCCAGTTCGGCGGCCAGCTTGCGTACCGAGGGCAATGCATGGCCCTGTTTCACGGCGCCCGCGGCAATCGCATTCTTCACTTGAATCTCGATCTGCGCATAAAGCGGCACGCCCGAGGATGGATTCACGTGAAAGAGCATTCTGTATGATTACAGCCATACAGTATACACGTCAAGTTTCGGGTGTTTCAGCGGTAACGGGGGGACAGAGTAGCGAGAGATTATGGTCGATGAGTTCTGGTTCTGTAATTTGCTCGGTTCTGGACGAGTAACGAGCAAACCGGAAGGAACCGAATTACTTCTCGTTTGCCGACAATCCACTCGGTGTCTCTGGGCGCACACGTGGTATAAGCATCTGAAGTGAGTTGAACATCAGTGAGTTTTTGAACGCCTGGAGAATCCGGATGAAACTTCTGGCGCCGGTACTTGTGTTCCTTGGGGGCGTCTGCTCATTGTTCGCCCAGTCCAGGCCCCCAGACCTGATGCCCAGTACGGGCCAACATCACCACAGGATCTCCACAAAGAATCCTCAAGCGCAGCGGCTTTTCGACCAGGGTCTCACACTGGTGTTCGCCTTCAACCATGAGGAAGCCGCTCGCGCGTTCCGGCGAGCGGCAGAATTGGATCCTCAGTCGGCGATGGCGTTTTGGGGCGTGGCATTGGCGCTAGGTCCATGTATCAATCTGGATGTCGACCCGCCTCACGAAAAGGCTGCGTACGAGGCCATACAGAACGCGTTGTCGCTCGGCCCGGGTGCAACGGAAAGCGAGCGCGCCTACATTCAGGCTCTAGCCAAGCGCTACTCACTTGCCCCGAATATCGACTTGAGGAAGCTCGACGCTGACTACGCCCAGACGATGCGAGAGTTACACAAGCGCTACCCAGACGACCTGGACGCAGCTACCTTGTACGCAGAAAGTCTGATGGACCTGCGCCCTTGGAAGTTGTGGAGTTTGGATGGCCGGCCGGCCGAAGACACAGAAGAGATCGTTGCGGTTCTGGAATCCGTGTTGCGGCGTGATCCAGAGCATATCGGAGCGAACCACTATTACATCCACGCTGTGGAGGCTTCGAGACATCCTGAGCGAGCTATTCCCAGCGCTACACGGTTGGAGACGCTTGTGCCCTCCGCGGGGCATCTCGTTCATATGCCCGCGCACATCTTCATGCGCGTCGGCGACTACTCCGCCTCGGCGCGCAGCACAGAGCACGGGGCAGTGATTGACAGCGTGTATCTGCGAGAGAGCGGCACGACCGGCAGTATGTACGACATGATGTATTACTGTCACAACGTGCACTTTCTTGCTGCCTCCTCCAGCATGGCAGGTAACTTTTCCCACGCAAAAAAGGCTGCGGGTGAGTTGGTTGAGCATGCCAGTCCAATGATCCACCATATGCCTATCGCCGAAACCTACCTCCCCACGCCGATCTTTGTCCTCTCGCGATTTCATCGATGGGACGAGATTCTGAAGCTACCACCCCCAGACGCGACTCTCACGATGACAACGGCGTTCTGGCATTTTGCCCGCGGAGCTGCGTTTGCCGCCAAGGGCAAAACGGAATTGGCGGAAAGTGAGCGGAAAATCCTGGAGAGCGCACGCAAGGAAACAACTGCGGACATCGAATTCAGCTTCTATGGCAACAAAGCTCAAACCTTTCTGGAGCTCGCTGCTAACATCCTGGACGCTCGAATTGCCGCCGCGCACGGCGAAAATGAACGGGCAATCAAGCATTGGGAGAAGGCCGTTGAAATCGAGGACGGACTTTATTATGGCGAGCCCCCCGAATGGTTTTATCCGGTCCGGGAGTCCCTCGGTGCGGCATTGCTCTTGAACGGTCACGCGGATCGAGCGGAAGCTGTGTTTCGCGCTGATCTCGAGCAGTATCCCCGAAATCCCCGGTCGCTGTTTGGCCTTCTGAAGAGTTTGGAAGCCCAGAAGAGCGCCGGGGTGGAAGAAGTTCGAAGAGAATTTGAGGCCGCTTGGAAAAACGCGGATGTGACTCTCGAACTCGCAGATCTCTGAGCTTCACTCCTGATTGCTCACGAGTCACGGGCAACTCTTCCATAATCTGGCAAGGGAAGGTTTACCGACAACTCGTCCCGAGTCAAATGCTACTGCAAAATGCCTGCTGGCAATGCGTCCCAGTTCAGGGCCGCGAATTCGCCTCGAAGCACTCTATTTCGTTTGGTCTGCATTGCTCGGAGGGGGCAATTTGGCAGTGGCCCTCGCGGCTCAAAGTTTAGTGAAGCCGTCCGCACTCCATTCCTCTGAGCCGATACCATTGTGTACAAAGAACAATCCTGTCG